>Ga0315903_10005936_pt1 | contig 15761 bp, 31 predicted proteins | sample LakEriMetagenome_7_FD_203524 | JGI IMG/M metagenome (GOLD analysis project Ga0315903, IMG submission 203524) | Freshwater fungal communities from buoy surface, Lake Erie, Ohio, United States - Buoy 2 MA119 | ecosystem: Environmental > Aquatic > Freshwater > Lake | place: USA: Lake Erie, Ohio...
TGTCTTATGGTATATTGAACGTACATATCTATAACCATCTATATTATCACTCCAATCGTATTTTAAAGAACTAGCAGCATTAACTTTTTTACCTTCCATATTACAAGCTATTTCAAAGCCTATACAATCGGGTTTATATTTAATAGCTGTTAATATTTCAATAAAATAATCTTCGCTAATATCATCGTCATCATCTATAAAACACACATACTCACCAACTGCCTTATTTATCAAATCGTTTCTTTTACCACCTATTGTTTTAGTTCCTTTAGGCGCATTATCAAATAACACTTCTACACTTAAATTAAATGATAGCAATTTAACACGTCTTAATAGTTCGTTAAACTTATCAAACCGTTCAGGTATTGTGCATATTAGTACTGATAGTTTCATACTTTCAATTTTCTTCTAATCCATAAAATAGCTTCAGCATCACTAATATCTAAGTAGTTTACATTAGGAATACCAAAACAGTTTTTAACACGTTCTAAATATATCTTTTCGCCTTGTTCCCAAGTGGCATTAGCCTTATCATTAACTTCATCTTTCTTTGTTTCACCTTGCGTATAATGGTTATGCTTAAATAACATATCCATACGTTTAAATAACTTACCCTCTAATTCTGCTTTATGTGTCATTTCAGTATCACAAAACATATGCTTATATTCTGGGTAATAAATATATCCATTAGCTTCGTAATATTCTCTATCCATAATTGGCAATGTAACTATCCAACCTTGTAACCCATCATTAGTTTTAAGCACGTTATTTTTATGCTCGGTAAAGTGATTTATTAAATCAATATCCCAATCGGGATAACATTCAAAGTCATCACTAACTAATACAAGTATATCGCCTTTAGCTTGTTTAGCTCCTACATTAGCAGCATCAACTACACAAGTATTATTTGACATAATTACATTAAAACCCTCTACAAAATTGTTTTTATACTCGTTTATAGTGGCATCATCTAAATCAATAGATAGCGTATAGTCAGCTAAATTAAGCACACTAAACATATTACTTAACCAATGTTTAGCAGTTTCTGCTGCTTGTTCTGGTCGGTTTCTTGATGGGTGTATAATTGATATTTTCATTTTACAAATATATACTTTTTTTGATAATTTGTATTATAATAGTATGGTAATTCAAAAAAATACTGTTAATAATTGCATTTTCACATTAGCTGAAAAAACAACTTTAACACCTGTTTATTACCTATTTGAGTTTATTAATACACAAGATGATAGCATTTTAACATTTACCTGTACTGATATTAGCGTTAATAAACTTAGATACAATGAGTTTGAGATTGAAGAAACAAGTAACGAAGATAGGTTAACAGGTAAAATAACATTGGATTTATTGGGTAGCTATAAATATAATATTTATGAACAATCTAGTGCTACTAATTTAGTAGTGGCTAACTCTGGAAGTTTAATTGAAACTGGACGTATAGACGTTAAAGGAACTGAACAAACAGATGAAACTTTTGAAGAAACTAGAACAATAGCAGTATTTAATGATTAATTTTGAAGTAATAGATAAAGAAAAAAATGTATCAATGCTTAGTTTTTCAGCTATGCAAATGCCTACATTTAAAGAAAACAAAAGTAAGGGATATATTGAGTTTGGAAACAAAAACGATTTTCCTAATCAATTACTTAGACTTTACGAAGAGCATTCAGAACACGCTGCTATCATTGGAAGTAAAGCTAATTACTTATTTGGTAATGGTTTCAAAACTAAAGATAAATTACAGCAACCTATATTAGATCAGTTCTTAGCAAAGGCTAACAGATATGAAGATTGGTATGATTTAAACAATAGAATTAAAGTAGATTTAGAATTATTCAACGCTTGTTATTTTCAAGTTATTACTGATTTAACAGGTAAGCCTATTGAGTTTTATCATCTATCTTATGCTAGTTGCAGAGTTTCAAAGGATAAAAATACTTTATATTATAAAGATAATTGGTTAGATAATAAAGAAGAGCAAACTTCATTTGAAGAATACAATCCTACTTTAAATAAGCCTGGTGTTTTCTTTATTCGTTTTGAGTATTATAAACCAACTGCAAACACTTTGGAATCTGTTTATCCTATGCCTCAATACATTGGTTGTATTAAGGATATTAGCACAGATATTGATATTAGTACATTTAATAATAACTATGTAGCTAATGGCTTTAGTGCTGGGACATTGGTAACTTTCTTTAACGGTGAACCAACATCAGACCAAAAAAGAGAGATTAAACGCAGCTTAATTAATACACATTCTAGCCCCGATAAGGCTGGTAGTATAGTAATTAACTACGCTAACAAAGACGGTCAAGCTGCACAGATTACAGCGTTAAATGTTGATGACTTAGATAAGAAATTTGAGTTTACTTCTAAACGTGCTTTAGAAAAAATATTAAGAGGTCATAACGTAACTAACCCCGAATTATTTGGAGTTAAAACAGAAGGACAATTAGGGACACGTGTATCATTAAAAGAATCTTATGAGTTAATGATTAATACTTATACTAAGCCACGTCAAAATGTTTGGTTAAAGTTTTATCAAGATTTAATTCAATTAGTTACTGGTAATAAATTAGAATTAGAAGTGGACCAGTTAGAGCCTATTGGATTAGATTTAACTAATGACCCTGATTTGACTTTAGAAGAACGTAGAGAATTAAAGGGTTACGGATTACCAACAACTGATGCAAATGGTCAACCTGTTAAGGCAGCAGAAGTTAACACTAACTTAAAAGATTTATCGGGTAAACAAAGTCAAGGTTTAGATAGAATTTTAAGAAAGTATGATTCTGGCAAAATGAATAGACCTAGAGCATTACAAGCCCTTATGAGTGGTTTTGGAATGACTGAAGAAGAAGCTAATAAATGGCTGGATGCTGAAGATGCTGATAATGACACTCCTAATGTTCAAATGTCTAAAGTTAAATCTAGTGATTTTATCATAGCACAATTTGAAGCTATTGAAAACACTACTAAAGATTTAAAGTTAGAATTGATTTCAGAAGAAGATGCGCACATTCATAACTCTAAAGATGCTGTTAAATTTGAGTTAGCAATGGAGTTAAAGTTTGCTGATGAAACAAAAAAAACATCATGGTTAGATAGATTAATTAGTGGATTAACTGGAACTATTACACCTACTCCAAAAGAGGTTAAAGAGATTGCTAAAGAAGAAAAACCAAACGTTAAAACTACACAAATTTTAACTAAATATTATTATGAAGAAAAACCAGATGCACCAGCATTGAAAGGTAAATCTAGTAGACCGTTTTGTGTGGATATGATGAGATTATCTAAAGATAAAGATGGCTTTACATTTGAACAAATAGATAAAGTAAAACTTGCTGGGTTGTCAAATGGGTTTCCAGAAGTTGATAATATTTGGGATTACAGAGGTGGATTTTATACAAACCCAAACACAGGCGAAACAGATCCTTTTTGTCGCCATTATTGGAAAGCAAAAACATTTAGAATTATTAGCTAATGGATGAGTATTTATTTATATCACAGGATTATTTAATTGAAAACTCAATTATAAATTCAAATGTAGATTACAAGAATTTACGTGCTGCAATTATTACAGCGCAGGATATTTATTTGCAACAAATTTTAGGCACTCCAATGTATGAAGATATGTGTGCTAAAGGGTTAGCAAGTCCTAGAGGGTTTAACAGTAACGAAATTAATTTGATTAAAAAGTATATTCAAAAAACTTTACTTTGGTATGTATTAATGGAATCAACACCAGAGTTTAAGTTTAAATACATGAATAAGGGTGTAATGGTTAAGAGTTCTGACAACTCGCAAAGTGCAGATACTTCAGATATATTCAAGTTAATGGATATGTGGAGAATTAGAGCTGAACAATATGCTGAACTATTGACTAAGTATTTAACTAATAATTCTAGTTTATTCCCTAAGTATTTAGATTATACTTGCGAAGGGTTAAACGCATCAACTACTAATTATTCTACTGGTATTGACTTAGACACAGATATATATGAGCAAGATAAACCAACAAAAATTATTATTAGCGTTAATTAAAAAGAATCCAGACGTTTATGCTAACATTAAACCAGACGATAGAGATTTTAAAAAACTTTTCTTTAAAGCACAAAGCATTAGGAAAGGGAACAAGTAACGCACATTTTTACTTCGGTGATAAGTGGGAAGTAAATAATAATGACGATTTACAATATCCTTTAATGTGGGTTTCTTTATTACCTACAACACCCGATAGAAGCGGTTTAGTTACTCGTAAATTTCAGATAGATATATCAGATAAGGTTAATTTAGATGAATCAAATGAAACACACGTACTAAGCGACACAGAAGCCATTTGTTTTGATTTATTAAACTACTTAGAACAAGTTGCCGATACTGCTGAAATTGGTATGTTATTAGGTGATAATAGCGATTTAACAGATTATACAGAAGATAGAGACGACCAGGTAAGTGGGTGGTTTTTTACAGTTGATATTAAATCTCATTTAAGTGGAGCTAGTTGTAATTTACCAATTAACTCAGGTAATATATTAGATGCTAACTATATTTATGTAGGTGGTAATTTACCTGCTGGCAATTTCTTAGTAGAGATTAAAGACCAAGATGGTAATGTGATACAAACATTTAATACAAGTGGCGAGTATGTAGTAACTGTATTAAGTGGTATAAAAGATACAATTACAAGTAATGTAACAACAATAACAGACGATATAATATAATGGCAATAGTTGATGGCAGCCTACAATTAGGATATAAAGATAATGCATGGTTTACAGCCAATGCTAGTTTAGTTTTATTAGTAGGTCAAATAGTTTATTTAGAACAAACAGGCACTTACAAAATAGGTAATGGTGTAACTGTTTTAAGTGCTTTATCTTTTTTAGGCGGTGGTAGTGGCTCAGGAGTTCAATCAGTAAGCGGTACAAACGTAGATAATACCGACCCTTTAAATCCTATTGTATTAGAGCAAACTGGATTAATAAGTCCAGATACTTCTACTAGCGTTTATGCTTTTGATAATCAGGCTAGCATAATTTCATCAGATGGGGTTGATAGTTCTTCTTTAACTGTTCAGCCCGATTCTATACAACTAATCTCCGCAAGTGTAACAATAAACAGCGTTAATGTTGCAACTGTTAATGATATACCTAGTATTGCTGGATTAGCTCCAATAGCATCACCAACTTTTACGGGAACTCCATTAGCACCAACAGCAGCAGCTAATATAAACAATACTCAAATCGCTACAATGGCAGCAGTTAGAGGTTTATTGTTTTATGTAACACCTGAAATGTATGGCGCAGTTGGTAATGGAATTACAGATGATACAACAGCTTTACAAAATGCAATTAATAGTGGTAATGCTATACTATTAACTACTGGTAAAAATTATTTAGTAACAACCACATTAACCACATTAGATAATACAACGATTATAGGATGTGGTAAAGATGCTAGTATTAGTACTACTTCTAATATTGCTATACTATCAATACAAGGTCAAAAGAATACTATAAAGGGAGTTACATTTATTGGTAATAGCACAGGCGCAGCTCAATCTGGTATTAAAATAGATGGTAACGCAGGATTTACTTTAATATACATTAATAATATTATTACAGATTGTTTCTTTGAAAATTTACTTTATGCTGGTATTTGGATTAGAAACATTATTGGTTCATCTAGTGGATCTAAAAACGAAGGAGCAGCTAAAATATCAAATTGTATTATAACTAATTGTGGATATGGAGTATTAACATTAACAAGAGGTGAATATAATTCAATTCATAATTGCAGTATATCATCTTGTACAACTGCTGGAGTTTCTTTTACTGGTGGTAATAATTCAATATCAGGCGGTAATATAGTTAACTGTGCAATCGGATTAGAAGTACTTACAGGAACTAATGATGGACACAGTTCTGCTGTTGGTGTAATGATTAATCATAATACTATTAATTTTAAAGCAACCCATACACTCGGATATGTATTAAACGCTTGTATGTTATACGCTGGAGCTATTACATTAACTGGAACTGGTAAAACAACTTTTATTGGTTGTTGGTTTAGTATGTCTGGTTTTAATTTTACACAGACAAATAGCCCTTGTTTAATGGTTGACTGTGAAATGGTTGTAGTGCCTAATAACTTTAACTTAACTGGTGCAAAACCAATTTTAAATAACTGTTATAGTGGTACATCATTACTTTGTTACCCAGACAGAACATTTGCAAGTAGTTATACATTAAACGCAAATACAACTATTGCTATACCTTATTCATGGGGAATAGATAGTATTTCATTCAGAAATACAACTGCAAATGCTGTAACTGGTGGAATAAGAATAGGTACAACAAACGGTGGAAATGAGGTTGTAACAGCTCAAGCAGTTGGTGCGAATGAATTAGTGCAAATTTTACCACAAGATATTAAAAAATATTTCTTTGCTCATAACGCTACTACTACATTATATATTCAAGCTGTAACGGCTTGGAATAGTGCGAGTGTTATTATGCAAGTAAAACTAAAACAATGGAATAATTTTTAATTTATGGCATTTAGGTTTAATGAAATAACTTTTGATTTAAAGGATATACTTCTAATCATTGGATTAGTAGCAGGATATTTCAATTTTAAATCAGAGCAAAAAGAACAGTTTACTCAGTTAAAAAGTGAGATACAGCAAATAATAGCGGATAACAAAATCCAAGAAATTAAGTTTAACGCTAAATTTGATTTGCTAAGTAAACCAACAAGCGAAAAAAAAACGACAATAGATACTATTAATTTTATTGCTATTGTAAACAATGATAGGATTGAGATAGTTAAAAAGAGATTAGTTAAAATTAGATTAGTGTAATGACTGAGCGCAGAATAAACTATTTATTTAAAGATATGGAACTAATATTAAAACGTGAAACATTCACAAACGAAAGTACAATAGGCAGTTTAACAATAAATAGTAAATTTGAGTGTTTTATCCTTGAAGATAAAGATAGAGGATTAACAGATTCAATGCCATTAGCTGAAATAGTAGCTACTAAAGTTTACGGTAAAACAGCCATACCTTATGGACGTTATCAAATAGACTGGACCATGAGTGCTAGGTTTAAAGTAATGATGCCTATATTATTGAATGTAAAGGGATATAGTGGCATTAGAATACACAAAGGGAATACCGAGATAGATAGTTTAGGCTGTTTATTATGTGGCACTAAAAAGGCTAGTAATCGTATTACAGAAAGTACAGCAGCTACTAATAAACTTTATGCTAAAATAGCAGAAGCTAAAAAGCAAGGTAAAAAAATATACATAACAATAACTAAGTAAAATGAAACAAATATTACAAAAATTAATAGACTCTTTTGATACTACAACTAAGGGGTTTAGTAGTAGAAAATTAACAGCATTTATAATTGTATCGTGTGTAATTGCAGCGCATATTAAATGGTTATCAATAGGGGACTTAACACAATTAGGTGAAGTATTTATAATTGATTATACTTTTATAGCTGCCTTATTTGGGATGACTACATACCAAAATTTAAAGAGTAAAGAAGATACACCACAATAAAAAAGAAACCCCCGATTTACTCAGGGGTTTTTTGTTTACTTAATCAATAATAAAGTTCCTAATACTCCTACACCTATTCCAACAACACCACCTTGTAACAATCCTTTTCGATACTTACGTTTACCGTTTCTAATCTCATCTTTAATAGTCTGCTTTAAAGTAACCTCGTTAATGCTATCAGTACTCATTCTATAACGTTGTATGTCAATAATATCATTTAGATTGTTATTAACAGTAATAAGGTTACCGATTTGGGAACTTTGATTAGATATTATAAACTCATTAATGCTATCTTTTTTAGCACATTCTTTGTTTAGAGTAGTTAAAGATTGGATGCAAAGTGTGTCAGCTATCAATAAACTATCATAAACAGTTTTATAGCGTATAATAACCTTAGGTTTGACGTGTGTCGCACTATCTAATTGATGCCTTAACTCTTTATTGTTTTCTAAAATAAAGCTGTTAATTTGCTCCTTTTCAGCTATCAGATTATAAAGGCTATCTTTATTATCTATTAGTGTTAATTGTGGGTTTTTACCCCTGCAATCTTTTAGGAATAAAGATGCTAGGATGATTAATAATGCCATTACTAAGTAAGGTATTATTGTTTTAAATGTTAGTTGTTTCATAGGTTGTTTAGTTTATTAGTTAATATTTCAATCTCTTTTTCCTTTTCAGCTAAAACATGGTCCGCAGCTTTTAACTCAAATTCTTTTTGAGATAGTTTATCTTGTAGCTTATAAATTTCTTCTATAAGACTATCAACGTGGTTATTTACTTTATCTTTATCCATTTTAATCATTATCGCTGTTTAAATAATTCATCAAACTTTTACGCTGTTCTTTTAGCTTATCCAGTAGCGTATTATCTTGGATTAGTTCATCATTCTTAACTACTATTGATTTTTCTAAACGAGCTATTTTATAGTCGATTTCTTGTAGTGTTTCTTGCGGTGTCTTTTCCATGTCTTTATTTATTAGTTGTGTTTTCAAATATAAACTTATTTAAGTTATCACTATGCTTATGATACATTTTTAACAGTTCTTTGTATGTATTATTATCTTTTAATACTTCAACATCTGGCAGTACTTTACTACTATATTTAATATCAGTAAAAGTACCGTTAAATAATAGTGTGTTAAAATCTTCTTGAGATAGTGTTAATATTACTTTTGGCATAATGATTCGTTTAAGTTCATTAAATCTAATTGAGCGCATCTAATTTTACCCATACATTTACCTACTAAGTAAGAAAACTTCATTATCTTTTCAGCATCGGTTAAATCACTTTCAACAATATCGGTATAATCATTATCAATATCAATATTATATTTACCTAGATTTTTAATTATTGTTTCCATTATTTCAAAGTTGTTTTAAGTTTATCCTTTAATTCAATTACTTCTTGAAACGCTTGTTCAATCTTATTTAAAGTACTCCATTTAGCTTTTAAATCTTCTAAAGTAGTAGCAGTAATAATTTTAGCTTTTGCCGTTTCAACTTGTTCTGCTATGTTTGGCTTAGGTTCATTTGCAACCGTTTTAACAGTACTTTGAGCATCGTCATCGTCAATCTCTAAAGCTAATAAACTAGCTAATGTATAACGTCTAAAATAAGTAATAGCAGAGCCTAATTGTTGTGGGTTTAAATTAGTTGGTAAACTTATAATAGTTTCTATTTTCTCCCCAGTTTCACAGTCAATTATTGTAGTTCCTACACCATCTAAACTAATCGGTTGAACTAATACCAAACCACATTCAGTTAGTAATGGTTTAACCTCTGATAGTATTTGTGTTAAACTAGCATAGGTATTTTTAAAGTGTGGGTTTTTACTATCTTTTTTTACTATTCCTACTTTCTTTTGAAAGTCTAATAATTTACTATTTAATGTCTTTTCCATTGTCTTATAATTTTATTGGTTCTGATTTTAATACTCTGTTTTTATAATTGTAATACTGATTATTAGTCATTCCTAACATACTTTGGTGGTCTTCATCTTCTAAACAACATTCACAAACATTACCATTAATTGTATGGTCAAAGTAAATATTATCTCTAAAATCTTCTAAACACCAACCGCATCTGTAAATATCTGGTTCTGGTTCGTCATCCTTAAAAATAGGAGTGTTATAATATCTCTCGTTCATTATTTCTCGTTATTAATAAGTTTATAAATCTCGATAAGTACTTCATTTTTAGCTACTGCTCTAATTGATTTTTCTAATTGGTCGCTAGTTTTATCATAGCTAATTTGTTTTTCTACAATAGATGCTAATTGTAGTAATGTTTCTAATGTGTCCATAATTATAAAATTGATAAGATTATTAATGAAATTCCTACTACAAATATTAGCAGTTCTAAAGGGCTTAGTTTTTCGTTACTATCTTGCATAAATTAAAAAGCCCCTTGAAAAATGGAAACCGCCAAGTAACCATTTAACAAAGGGCATATTTTAAAATTAGTTTTCATTGTGGCGGTTATTATGATGCAAATGTATGTATTTAATTTAATACATAAATGTTAAAATTTGTTAAAATTTAAGGATTTAATCCAAGTTCGTGAATTTCACAATGGTCTTTACAATATTCAAATGCTTCTTCATAAGTAGGTTCTTCAAATAAAAAGTATGTTTTATTTACTGGAAATGAATTAAAATATCTTTGAACTTTTAAATAACTATCTGTAATAAAATAATCATTTGTTTCACTTCCTATCATTGCTATTAAAATAACTTTAGAATGACCATGATAATAAGCGTCTATAAATTCGATTATGCCTTCTTTATCTGTTTTTGTATTAAAATTTATTTCTCTAACATCTTCATGGTTATTTCTTTGCTCTATTGTTGCGTGGTATAATTTCATAATTATTTGTTTTAATTGTTAATACTAAAATGGTAAATCGTCCATATCAACTGGAGTAGCTCCTGCTGGTCTATTACTTTGCTTTTTTTCAGCTACTACACTTTTGCCATCAGTCCAGAATACTTTACCATTTCCGTAAAAAGTACGAGGTTCTTTAGCATCTCTTTGCTCTTTACTTTGTGGCTCTGTAACTTGTATGTTGTTACCGTACTGGTCTGTAGTATCATTTACACTAATATTAAGATTGTAATATTGTGCACCATTTTTACCGTTAATAATTTTTGACTTATCTAATTTGTTTAAGTCGATTGAGATTGTTGCTATTGTAGCCATTGTTTATTTATTTTATTGGTTTATATTTCTTTTCTATGTTTAAAGCAGCCTTGATTCTCTAACGAAATACTGTTAGGAATAAAAGATACTTCTTTATTTAACTTACTGCAATTACCATAATGTATTCTAAAACTAGCGTTCTTTTGGTTTTCGTGTAATTCTGTATTATCCCACTTTTGCTTAGTTTCAAAATCTCTAACCATAAATATACAGTCATTACAATTACAGTCTATTTTTTGAAGTTCAAATATACTATCTTTATCCATTAATAATTCCTATTATGTTTACGTTTCTTCCTGGCAGCGTTTAAAATATTGTGATGCGTGTCAGTCATTTTACTATAAAAGCTATGTCTATTTAAACCAGCAGCTTCAAACGCATCATCCGTTCTGTAACCACTTTCAATATGATAAGCTACTAAGTCAATATCTTTGTCTAGTTGTATCTTATAAGGGCTAATATGCACTTCTTTAGCAGTATTTTCTTTATCTATCCATTCACTTGTAGAGTGTATAAATGTAGTAAATAATTTGCTACTACTGCCACAATTAGCAGAATAAATTAGATTATTCTCTATTGCTTGTATTTCGTTTAGTTTGTCGTTATTCCAGTTCATAAGTTAAATACTTTATCTAGGTTAATTTGTTGATACCATTGTAGATTACTTACATCTACTTGTTTAGGCTCGTTTATTAATAATTCTTTCGCCTTACTTTTACTTAAATGTTTTCTATTAATTATCCAAGCATTAGCTGAATTATTAAAGTTTACTAATATAGGCAAATTAGTTATATTAAATAACTGCTTTTGTCTAAATGCTAAAATTTGATTTTCAAATATTAGGTAGTTAGAGTAATTTATAAAATAATTATTGTTTGGCTTTTCTTCGTTCATTTTCAGTTAGTTAAATAGGTTAGTTAGTCTTAGCGAGTAGTTACCTGCAAGCGGTGGCGGTGTTATTTATATTTTTTATTATATAAGTTTATCATAATAATCAGAACACTCTTTTACTTGTTTTACTAGTCTTTCATAAACACTAGAATAGGTTGTTTTTTCCAATGATGTTAATTCATAACTAATTCCATAATTATCAAAATCATCTATTTTTGGAATTATTAATTTACATTTTGGAAAGTTGCTACATCCGTTCATTTTTATAGCATACGCTTCAAAATTACATCTTCTTAATAATTCCTTCATTTCACTATTTTGAAGTTCTAATTGTTTAATCTTTTTTCTATTAAATAAATCCATTTTTATTTGTTTTAGTTGTTTTTTAAATTAAAGTCTTATAGCAACATTCTGTACCGCCAGCAGGTAACAGCACCTAATAAACAGCAAGCCGATTTATTAGCTGCAAAACGTTACCACTCATTTTGCTTTTGCCAACGCACGCTCCCGTTTATAATTAATGTAAGCATAAACAAGTGATTCCATTGCTTCTATGCTCATTTGTATTTGAGTTTCTCTTATTTTACCTCTATGGCATTTATGCCCACAGGCTGGTTTATCGGCTTCTGCATCCGCAAAGTCAAATCGTATCATTGTTTTTTTATCGGTTTCTTTGAATGAAATCCGTTTGTTATGAAGCCTTATTGTCGCTCCATCTGCATAATTTATTATTGTACTTTTTTTCATCTTGTTTATTAATTTTAGTTTATAATCCACCCACGCAAAACGAAGTGGTAACACGGGCTAAAAGTGCATTAAAACGACACTTTAGCCCGATGCCGTTATGTTCAATTTGTTTTATTTAAAATTTCCACCGCACGTTTAGCATCCTTTAAAGTCAATCCTACATAGCCATTAGTTACTACAAAAAATTGTTCTTGCTCTTTTAACATATCTTCCGTATCATCTATTATCACATAGTTTCCAGTAAAATTGTTATGCTTTATCCAATGTGCAATTTCCATCCCTCTGCAAACCATATCGTAAAATTCAGCTTCTCCGCTTTCAACTACTGCCGTTTCAGTTGGCGTTATTCCTATTATTTCCCCTGCTAAATTGCGGTGTTTCCAAAGTGCTTTCATTTCACTTTCTCCTGCCATTCGCCAAGTGCTACTAATAACAATTTTAGCTCCTGTTTCATCCACAATTTTTTGTAGTGCCTCACAGTTTTGATAAAAGAATAACTGCCCATATTCATCGTGGCTTTTAATCTCGTTAAATGATGCTTTCCACATCTTATACATTGCATTCATATAGTGTACAGGGTTCAAAACTCCATCTATATCTAAAAAAATTATCTTTTCCATTTCTTCGCTAATTTTAAATAAAACAAACAAATACTAACAGCACCTAATGTCAAGCGGTTACAAACTAACTGCCTATTGCCGCCAGCCATTAGCTGCAAACCGTTAGCGGTAATACTACTACCGTTCCTCAAACAAATCTTCATCCCTATCGCCATCTAACCACATTTCAGCTTCTTCTGCTTCACGATAGATTTTATTATCCTCATCCATTTCTTCCCAATCACCTTCATCAATATCTGACAATTCTTGACTGCCGTCTAATATTGATATTTGTGCATCAATTATTAAATGATTTGGGTCGCCAAAACCTGAATATTTAGGCAACCAAGTTTTCATTTTTTCTAATCCTTCAATTTGTCTTTTAATTTCTTCTTGTGTACGCATTTTATTTATGTTTTTAAAATTTAACCCTCGTAAATTAAACCGTACTACCGCTAACAAGGGTTTGTAGCAATAGGGGCAGAAGTGCAAATATTAAGCTGTGTACTTCTAATTAGCTTTGGTGCTATATTGAACAGTAGTGCATCTAATCCCCTACTGCTACAAGCCGCAAAACGTTATCCCTTACTAGCCTTATACTCCAAGTATTTAACATATTGAGCAGTGTTAAAACGTCCTTGTATTTTCCACCAATTAGCACAAAACAGCATATCTCGTTTCATCTGTTCTTCAATTATAAACATATCTTCTTCTGATAGTTCAACTTCTTGTATAGTTTCAACTGGTTTAGATTCTTTTACCATATAGCGTACAATTAATATACAGGCTATTAGTAGGATTGTTGGGATTAGTAGGTTCATTTTACTTGTTTTAAAATATAATTGATTAGCATTTTATTAACTGTTGTTTTCTTCTTTTTAGCAACCTCTTTAAAATTATAAAGAAGTTTCTTTTTATCTATTCCTACTGGAAGTCTAATTGTTATATGTGTCATTATTTATTTATATTTTACGTTGTGCTATTTTTTTCATTAAAATTGGCTTTTAATATAATTAATGCTTTCAATTGCTTCTGCTTCTGTATCAAAAAGAACCCATGTAATTTCTTTGCCAAATTCATTTTCCAAATATTTTTCAATTTTTGAATCATTTAAGTCGTTATTTTCATTAATAAATATAAATACTTTTTCTTCTAAATTTTCGTTATTTTCCCAGTTGCTTCTATTAGGTAAATGATTACTTACTCTAACAGTTGAGTTACCAACATTAAAGTAGTAAGATGCTTTATTAACTAATATATTATTGTTTGATAATTGAGAGGCTAAATTTTTCATGGCTTTAAGTTTAATTGTTATTTCTTTGACAAATGTATATACAATTATTTTACTGTGCAATAGCTAAATGTTAATTTTTAAATATATTTTCAATTATTAGACGAATAACAGTTTTTTGTCGATGAATTTAATTATACTAAACATGTACAGTAAATCTAATAATTTGAACATGAGGGTAAAATTGTTCATTATTATACACAAAATTAGGGTAAAATTGTTTATTAAAACCAACTTTACTATATTTTTTATTGCTTAATGTCGTATATTTACAACATGGAAAAACACATACTACACGCTAACAATCTATTAAAAGATATATCTAAGGACTTATGCGCTTATTGTACAAACGATAAAGAACATATTAAAATAGCTATTTACGTTTGTAAAACTAATTTAGACACTCTTAGACGTGATAATTCTATTCGTGGTAAGACTAACGAGTTTGAGCAGTTGGAGCAAGTGATCCAATGGAATAACGTTAAGGAGTATCTAAAGGGGTTGCTTTAATACTATCTAAAAAAGCTCTGTAATTCTTATCGAATGTGTCATATTTAAGAACGGCATAAACATAAGAGCCATCAGATAAATATACTTTAGTACATTCTGTTGGGTTATGGTCTGTGTCGAATAGCGTATATTCTCTATACGATGTGATCCATAAATCATCTATTGCTAAAGTTAAATTGAATTTATGCCAGTATGAGAATACTTTTATATTTAGCGCATTATCAGTATCAAAAGACTGTACTTCGTGGGCGTCGTATATTTTAAATTCAAATAGGTTCATAATTAATAAACTTTATCTTTAATAATTTTTAAATTCTCTAAATGATATTCACCAGTTTTTAAATCTAAATCACAATATGCAAATCCAAGATTATGTTTGTTTATCGGGAGATACAAAGGGTTTAGATCACATAAACACCCTACACTATTAACACTAATTACATCACCTGTTAATGTAGTTTCTGTATGCTGTGAAGTCTTATGATAATGTCCAACAATTACACTATCAATAGTTTTTAAGAATGTGGCCCTTGCAGGATTAACACCACCAGCCCCACCACCAGCTAACTCGTGTCCATGTAATGCAGTTAATTTACCTAGTTTAACTGGTCGTTTATCCTTAACAACATCTATTTTAAGTTCACCAAACTTCAACAATATTTCAAGTTGAAAATCGCTAACATCAAATATCTCTGGAGCTTTAGAATATAAATACTTTTCCCATCTCTCATCATGATTTCCGTACTTTAAAACTATCTTTGTTTTAGGAAAATTCAAACGTAATGATTTTAAAAACGCTCTAACAGCATCAAATTCTTCTGCTATACTTCTGGCTCTAAAATCTCGTTCATGTCTTGATATGTTAGCAAAATCAATTAAATCGCCATTAATTAAAATACAATCAACTTTCTTTGATTTACCGT
>Ga0315903_10005939_pt1 | contig 15760 bp, 10 predicted proteins | sample LakEriMetagenome_7_FD_203524 | JGI IMG/M metagenome (GOLD analysis project Ga0315903, IMG submission 203524) | Freshwater fungal communities from buoy surface, Lake Erie, Ohio, United States - Buoy 2 MA119 | ecosystem: Environmental > Aquatic > Freshwater > Lake | place: USA: Lake Erie, Ohio...
GATGTAAAAAAATCTATTGAGTCACTCGCACAAGAAGAAGGATTGATAGTTCTTGGTTGGCGCGAATTGCCAATTAATGCGGCTTCACTTGGAAAAACAGCCGTCTCTGTCATGCCTCGTTTTGAGCAGATTTTTCTTGCAGGTGCAAAGAAAGAATCTGGTATCAACTTAGATCGATTGGCTTTTTGTTTACGTAAGCGAGCTGAGCATTCACTGCCTATTTATTTCCCGTCGCTGTCCTCAAAAACTATTGTTTATAAAGGAATGCTTACAACAGGTCAGTTAGAAGAATTCTTTCCAGATCTCAGTGATGAAAGAGTTATCTCTCCGCTTGCATTAGTTCATTCACGTTTTTCCACTAATACATTTCCATCGTGGCCTTTGGCTCATCCTTATCGATTTATTGCGCACAATGGTGAAATCAATACGGTCAAAGGCAATCGAAATTGGATGCGTGCCCGTGAAACGCTCTTGCAGAGTGAGTTAATTCCAGGTGATATCAAGAGAATCTTTCCTATCGTTGATCCAACTGGCAGTGACTCGGCATCCTTTGATGAAGTTCTCGAACTCCTGTATTTAGGCGGACGCTCGCTTCCTCATTCAGTTTTAATGATGATTCCTGAAGCGTGGGAAAACCACACTTCTATGTCGCAAGAGCGCAGAGATTTTTACGCATTCCATGCATCACTTATGGAACCTTGGGATGGACCTGCGTGTGTCACTTTTACAGATGGTCATCAAATTGGCGCAGTACTCGATCGAAATGGATTACGTCCTTCACGTTTCTGGATTACAAAAGATGGCCTAGTTGTCTTAGCAAGTGAAGTAGGTGTTCTTGATTTTCCTGCAGATCAAATTGCTCGAAAAGGACGTTTACAACCTGGAAAAATGTTTCTTGTAGATATTGAACAGGGCCGCATTATTGAAGATGAAGAGATTAAAGATTCTTTGGCTCGCGGTGCGCCTTATGGAGAGTGGCTTCACGCAGGAATGATCAGTCTTAAGGAACTGCAGCCGCGTGAACACATTATTTATCCGCACTCATCAGTTGTGCGCAGACAACGAGCATTTGGTTATACAGAAGAAGAGTTGCGAATTCTTGTGACTCCGATGGCAAAAAATGGCGCAGAACCACTTGGTTCCATGGGAACTGATTCACCAATTGCTGCTCTATCTGAAAAACCAAGGCTTTTATTTGATTATTTCTCACAACTATTTGCTCAAGTAACAAATCCACCATTGGATGCTATTCGCGAAGAGCTTGTAACAAGTCTGGGCGGATCTGTAGGACCAGAACACAATTTATTGGATCCAGGTCCATCATCCTGCCGACAGATATCTCTCGCATTTCCTGTAATCGATAACGACGAATTAGCAAAAATTATTCACGTGAACGCAGATGGAGATCATCCTGGATTATCCGCATACGTTGTTCGTGGACTCTTTCAAGTTGCTGGCGGGGGAGACTCACTTCGCAGTCGATTAGATGAAATATGTGCAGAAGTATCTGCCGCCATTGCAGATGGTGCGCGCATAATTGTTTTATCTGACAGAGATGGAGACGCTGAGGATGCACCTATTCCATCGTTGCTACTTACATCTGCAGTGCATCACCATTTAATTCGCGAAAAAACACGCACAACAGTTGGTTTAATTGTTGAAGCTGGTGACGTTCGTGAGGTTCACCATGTTGCATTACTGATTGGATATGGCGCCGCAGCAGTTAATCCATATCTTGCAATGGAGAGCGCAGAAGATCTAGTTCTCCAAGGTGTGATTACTGGCATCACTCCTGAGAAGGCTGTTCGTAATCTCATTAAAAGTTTAGGTAAAGGCGTTCTTAAAGTAATGTCCAAGATGGGCATCTCAACAATTGCTTCTTACACCGGAGCCCAAGTTTTCGAAGCAATTGGTCTGTCTCAAGATCTTGTTGATAGATATTTCACTGGCACAACTTCACGTCTTGGCGGAATTGATTTAGACATCATCGCTAAAGAAACCATTGCTCGCCATCACGTTGCTTATCCACCTGGTGGAGAAGTTCCTGGTTCTCGCAGACTTCCAATTGGCGGCGAGTATCAATGGCGCCGTGAAGGTGAACCACATCTATTTGATCCAGAAACTGTATTTACTCTGCAGCATTCAACTCGCGCAAAGAGATATGACATTTTTAAGCGGTACACACAAAAGATTGACGAGCAGAGCAAAGAACTAATGACTCTGCGAGGTTTGTTTGCCTTTAAAGAACGGACCCCTATTTCAATTGATGAAGTAGAACCTATTTCTTCAATCCTGAAACGTTTTTCTACTGGCGCAATGTCATATGGATCGATTTCACAAGAAGCTCACGAAACGTTGGCTATTGCCATGAATCGCATCGGCGCTAAATCAAACACTGGCGAAGGTGGCGAAGATCCTGATCGCTACCTTCTAATGGCCAATGGTGATTCAAAGCGTTCGGCAATTAAGCAAGTTGCTAGCGGTCGTTTTGGTGTTACCAGTGATTACTTAGTTAATGCCGATGACATTCAAATTAAGATTGCCCAAGGAGCGAAACCAGGAGAAGGCGGACAACTACCTGGCAACAAGGTTTATCCATGGATTGCAAAGGTTAGATACTCAACTCCTGGAGTTGGATTAATTTCGCCACCACCACACCACGATATTTATTCAATTGAAGACCTTGCTCAACTCATTCACGATTTAAAGAATGCAAATAACAAAGCCCGCATTCACGTTAAGTTGGTGGCAGAAGTTGGTGTCGGAACAGTTGCAGCAGGAGTGAGCAAAGCACACGCAGATGTTGTTTTGATTTCCGGCCATGATGGAGGCACAGGTGCTTCGCCTCTGACATCACTCAAGCACGCAGGTGCGCCTTGGGAATTAGGATTGGCTGAAACTCAGCAGACCTTGCTTCTAAATGGTCTACGCGATCGCATTGTTGTACAAGCTGATGGACAACTGAAAACTGGACGAGATGTAGTTATCGCAGCGCTCTTGGGAGCAGAAGAATTCGGTTTTGCAACCGCGCCACTAGTTGTTTCAGGGTGCGTGATGATGCGCGTGTGTCACCTAGATACTTGTCCAGTCGGTGTTGCAACGCAGAACCCAGAATTACGCAAAAGATTTACGGGTAAACCTGAGTTCGTCGAAACATTCTTTGAATACATAGCCGAAGAAGTACGCGAGCTTTTGGCACAACTTGGATTTAAAACACTGCAAGAAGCAATTGGTCATGTTGAATACTTAGACACACGCGAAGCAGTTAATTACTGGAAAGCACACGGATTAAATCTCGCACCACTGCTGATGCGTCCAGATGTTGCCAGCCCGCTTCACCGCACCACTACTCAAGATCACGGATTAGTAAACGCGCTTGATAACAAACTCATTGAACTATCCGCTGCAGCTCTTACGAAAAAAGAATCAGTTCGAATTGATATGCCAGTGCGCAACGTGAATCGCACAGTTGGAACAATGCTCGGAACAGAGATCACTCGTGCTTTCGGTGCCGATGGTCTAGAACCGGGCACAATCAATCTCACTCTTCATGGTTCATCTGGACAATCCTTAGGCGCATTTATTCCACGTGGCCTAACAATTCGTTTATATGGTGATGCAAATGATTATGTCGCAAAGGGTATTTCAGGCGGTCGAGTAATTGTTCGCCCAGATGAGAAGGCACTCTTTGCCTCACATGAAAATGTCATCGCTGGAAACGTTATTGGGTATGGCGCAACATCGGGTGAAATCTTTATTCGTGGAATGGTTGGTGAAAGATTCTGCGTACGAAATTCAGGAGCGACCGCAATTGTTGAGGGCGTTGGAGACCATGGTTGCGAATACATGACTGGCGGTACCGTAGTTGTTCTAGGTCGCACAGGCAGAAACTTTGCGGCAGGGATGTCTGGCGGACGAGCATTTGTACTAGATGTTGTTGAAGCAAATGTGAATCAAGAGATGGTTGACATTATTGCCGTACCCAATGATCAAAAAGAATACCTTCGTTCACTAATCTCTTCATTCGAAGTTGAAACGGGCTCTTTAATTGCGCACGAACTCTTGGCGGATTGGGAAAAATCACTCTCTCGTATCTCATTGGTAATGCCACGAGATTACGCGCGAGTTCTCGCCGCAATAGAAAAAGCCAATCGCGAAGGTTTGCCGGTTGACCAATATGTAATGGAGGTGGCCTCACTTGGCTGATCCAAAGGGATTCTTATCCACTCCACGTGAATTACCAAAGCGTCGTCCAGTTGATGTTCGCATTAAAGACTGGAACGAAGTCTATGAACCGCAGAGTTTTGAACACCTGCAAAAGCAGGCTGGTCGTTGTATGGATTGCGGAATTCCGTTCTGCCATCAAGGGTGCCCATTAGGCAATCTAATTCCAGAGTGGAATGACTTGATGTGGCGCTCTGACAAAGAGAGTGCAATTGATCGCCTTCACGCAACAAATAACTTTCCAGAGTTCACAGGTCGCCTGTGTCCCGCTCCATGTGAAACCGCTTGCGTTGTTGGCATCAATGCTGACGCTGTCACAATTAAACAAGTAGAACTTCGTACCGTTGAAGAAGCATTTGGAGCTTCTAACGTAAAACCGTTACCTCCAGATCGCTTATCGGGAAAAACAGTTGCTGTAATTGGTTCGGGTCCAGCTGGCCTTGCAGTTGCACAACAGCTCACACGTGCCGGTCACACGGTTGCTGTCTTCGAGCGTGCAGAAAAAATTGGCGGTCTGCTTCGCTATGGAATTCCAGAGTTCAAAATGGAAAAACACATTGTCGATCGCAGACTTGTTCAGATGGAAAAAGAAGGTACTCGCTTTAGACCTGGCGTAAACGTTGGCGTGGATATAACTGGCGCGCAACTTCGCTCTCGTTATGACGCAGTTGTATTAGCCGTTGGCGCTACACAATGGCGCGATCTCAATATTGCTGGCCGCGATTTCAAAGGAATTTATCAAGCCATGGAGTATTTGCCATGGGGAAACAAAGAAGCACTGGGTGAAATTACTGAACGCCCAATAAATGTTGAGGGCAAAGATGTAATCATTTTAGGTGGGGGAGATACAGGCGCTGATTGTTTAGGAACTGCAATTCGCCAAGGCGCTAAATCTGTTACTCAATTAGAAATCATGCCGCGACCAACTGATGAACGGCCATCAAATGCACCGTGGCCAACATATCCAATGATTTTTAGAGTATCGAGTGCCCACGAAGAGTCAGATAATCGAATCTTCTCCGTTAGCACCGAGGAATTCTTAGGTGATGCTGATGGAAATTTACGAGCACTCAAGATTGTCGAAACCGAATTCAAAGATGGAAAATTTTCACCTGTGCCCGGGACAGAGAGAGAAATTCCCGCCCAATTCGCATTTCTAGCAATGGGATTCACTGGCCCCGAACAGAATGCACTGATTAAACAACTTGAAGTCGAACTAGATGATCGCGGAAACATTAAGCGCGATGCAAACTTTCAAACAACTACTGAGGGAGTTTTTGTCGCTGGAGATGCTGGACGTGGTCAATCACTCATTGTGTGGGCTATTGCAGAAGGTCGCAGTGCAGCGGCTGCAGTTGATACGTTTTTAACAGAAGAAAAATCACAATTGCACGCACCAATCGTTCCGACATCTCGTCCGCTAGTTTTATAGATAGACTATTGCCATGCGCCACGCGAAAATAGTTTGCACAATGGGTCCAGCAGTTGAAGCTGCCGGAAAAGTTGAGCAGTTAATCGCAGCCGGCATGAATATGGCCCGCCTAAATCTTTCTCACGGTTCCTACGCTGAACATCAAAGCCGAATGGATGCTGTACGAAGCGCAGCCACTAAAGCAGGAGTTCCGGTTGCTGTTCTAGTTGATTTACAGGGGCCAAAGATCCGCTTGGCTCGTTTTGCTAACGGACCGCATGAATTATCTCGCGGAGATGTTTTCACGATTACTACGGATGAAATTGAAGGAACCAAGGATCGCGTAGGAACCACATACAAAGGATTGCCAGGGGATTGCAAAGCTGGAGATCGCATTCTCATCGATGACGGAAAAGTAACGGTAGAAGTTACATCCGTTACTAAAACTGATGTGGTTACGAAAGTTATTGAGCCAGGTGCAGTGAGCAATAACAAAGGAATCAACTTGCCAGGAGTTGCTGTGTCTGTACCGGCACTTTCTGAAAAAGACATCGATGATCTGCGCTGGGGCCTTAAAGCAGGCGCTGATTTCATTGCGCTCTCATTTGTTCGAAGCGCAGATGACATTAATGATGTACATCGCATTATGGATGAAGAAGGAATTCGAATTCCAGTAATTGCTAAAATCGAAAAGCCGCAAGCAGTAGCAAATCTCGAGGGCATCGTTGCAGCATTTGATGGGATCATGGTTGCTCGCGGAGATCTTGGCGTTGAGCTTCCAATTGAAGATGTTCCACTGGTTCAAAAGCATTGCATCGAACTCGCTCGAGATGCAGCTAAGCCTGTCATTGTTGCAACTCAGATGTTGGATTCAATGATTACTAATTCCAGACCAACTCGCGCTGAAGCAACTGATTGCGCCAACGCAGTATTAGATGGCGCCGATGCGTTGATGCTCTCAGGGGAAACCAGCGTTGGTGAATTTGCAATTGAAGCCGTAGAAACTATGGCTCGTATCATTCAAAAAACAGAAGAAGGTGGACTAGAGCGCATCCGTCCGATGATTAATTCACCACGAACAAAAGGTGGCGCAATCACAAAGGCAGCCACTGAAGTGGGCGCAATTGTTGAAGCTAAATACTTAGTTGCATTTACTCAAAGCGGAGATTCTGCTCGTCGCATGTCACGTCTTCGTTCTCCAATTCCAATTTTGGCTCTGACACCAGAAGTTGGAACCTATAACCGTCTTGCTCTTACATGGGGCGTCGAACCGATGATTACAGAGATGGTTAAGCACACCGATGACATGGTTAAGTTGGTAGACACAGTTTTGATTCAAAGCGGTCGCGCTAAAAAAGGTGAAAACGTAATGATTGTTGCAGGCTCACCTCCTGGAATTCCAGGATCAACGAACGCAATGCGCGTGCACATAGTTGGTGACGCCATAGGTGGCGTCGCCCCTGCATATCGCTAAGCGCGCTTACATTTTCTCTCACATCACTGTTTAGGGTTAGACTTTCACCACGCCTCGGTACTCCAACGGTAGAGAGGGCAGTCTCAAACACTGCATAGTGTCGGTTCGAATCCGACTCGAGGCACATGAGCACAATACGAATTTTGGTCGCAGAAGATGAAGCGCTCATTCGTATGGATTTAGTTGAGATGCTCACTGAATCTGGTTATGAAGTTGTTGCGCAAGCAACTAACGGGGCAGAAGCAATTGAATTAGCAAAAGAGCACAAACCAGATTTAGCAATTCTTGATGTGAAGATGCCTGTACTCGATGGAATTTCTGCAGCAGAAGAGATAATTTCTATTGCGCCAGTCCTCATGCTTACAGCCTTTAGCCAAAAGGAACTCGTTGACCGTGCACGAGATGCTGGCGTGATGGCTTATGTTGTTAAACCATTTACTATCAACGATTTGATTCCATCAATTGAAATTGCCATCAGTCGTCACACTCAGATGAAGTCACTTGCTGATGAAGTTGCTGATTTACACGAACGTTTGGAAACTAGAAAATTAGTTGATAAAGCAAAAGGAATTTTGATGCAAGCCCTTAATCTTTCAGAGCCCGAAGCCTTCTCCTGGATTCAGAGAGCTGCTATGGACCGACGCCTGAGCATGAAGGCCGTAGCCGAAGCTGTCATTTCACCCAGTGCCGTTCCTGACGGGAAATAAGCCTTAAAACTTTCTGTTAACCAGGATTCACGCTCACATTCGCCTTGTCCGAATGTGCCCCTTGCCGTTACCCTTCTCATCTCCCTGTCCCGGGACACAAGAACAGGAAAGGCAATACATGAAGAAGATCATCTCCGCTATTGCAACTGTTGCACTCGTTGTTGGAACAGCTGTTGCTGTTGCACCAGCAGCTAATGCAGCGTGCTCTGGCAAGCTAAAGATTGCATACCAAGGTCCACTTACAGGACCTGAAGCTGCACTAGGTATCAACGAACTTAATGGTGTGAAGTTTGCACTTAAGAAGTTCCTAGCAGCAAACAAGGGTGCAAACGTAGACCCAACAGTTTACGAAGTTGATGACCAAGGAGATCCAGCAGTTGCTGGTCCAATCGCTCCTAAGGTTGCAGCAGAAGAGTGTGTAGTTGCACTTGTTGGTCCAGCTTATTCAGGTGCATCAAAGGTTTCACTACCTGTTTACCTATCAGCAGGACTTTCAATCATTACACCATCTGCTACAAACCCAACACTTCCATCTTTTGGTAAGGAAATCTTCCACCGCGCGGTGTTGACAGATGATTACCAGGGTCCAGCAGCAGCACGTCTAATCGTGTCAAAGAACAAGAACGCAAAGGTGTTCTTGGTTAACGACGCATCTGACTATGCAGTTGGTCTACAAAAGACTGTTGACATCACACTTGCTGGCCGCGTTGTCGGTAAGGATGTAACACCAACAGGTACAACTGACTTCACAGCAACAATTGCCAAGATCAAGAAGTCAAAGGCAACTGCTGTGTTCTACTCAGGTTACTTCTCACAAGCTGCTGTATTCGTAAAGCAGCTCCGTGACTCAGGTTCAAAGATCACTTTCGCATCTGGCGACGGAACTCTTGATGATCAATTCATCAAGTTGGCACGTAAGTCAGCTGAAGGCGCTCTTCTTACTGCTCCAGCTATCCCAATGGAAACAGCATCTCCAAAGCTTGCTGCTGAAATGGTGAAGGCTGGCTGGAAGCCTGGTGTTTACACAACAGAGTCATATGACGCAGCGAACTTCTTCCTTGATGCAATCAAGGCTGGAAATACAACTCGCGCATCAATTAACAAGTACGTCTCTACAAAGTCACACAAGGGTCTTTCAAAGACACTTAAGTTTGATGCTGAAGGAGAAGTATCTGGAGCTGACGTAAATGGCTTCATCGTTAAGAACGGAAAACTTGTTCTTCTAGGTGCTATCAAGTAACTAGTAAGGCAATAGTTCATCCGTAAGATCAGTCGGAGTCGGTGAGTAATCACCGACTCCGACTCTTATAAGAATTGGGTGAGAAATGGATTTTGCACTCCTGCGTGACGCGTTCTGGGGTCTGACTTTTGATGGTTTGGCACTTGGTGCGATTTATGCGCTGATCTCACTTGGATACACACTTGTTTATGGCGTACTTCGCCTCATTAATTTTGCTCACTCTGAAGTATTTATGATCGGTACATTTTCCGCCCTTGTTGCATCTGGAATCATGGGCGTAAAAGTTGAAGATGACCCACGCACAGGCTGGGGAATGGTTTTCACACTTCTCGTTTGTTTGATCGCTGCAATGTTGGCTTCGGGCATCACTGCAGTTCTGGTTGAAATTATTGCCTACCGTCGATTACGCCAGCGCGGTGCGACCAAGCTTGCAACGCTCATTTCGGCAATCGGCGTCTCTATTTCGCTCGTCGAACTCTTCCGCATCATTACTGACTCTTTACCTCGCGAATTTCCACGCATTATGGATAAGACTTTCTTATTTTCATACGCGGGTGCTGATATTAGAAACGACAAAGTAATTGTCATTATTGCCGCTGGTTTAATGATGTTCGCACTCGAGCGCTTTATTACTAAGTCCCGTTATGGAAAAGGTATCCGCGCAGTATCCATGGATGAGAGCACATCAACTCTGATGGGCGTCAACATCAATAAGGTAATCACTGTGACATTTTTAGCAGGTGGAATGATGGCTGGTGCCGCAGCATTTTTCTACATGCTGGTTTATGAAAATACATCATTTAAGGTTGGATTCTTCTTGGGCATCAGCGCATTTACAGCTGCCGTTCTTGGCGGAATCGGAAATCTTAAGGGAGCGCTCTTCGGCGGCTTTGTACTAGGAATTTTAGAGACTTATACAAGCGCTGTCTTTGGAACAGCTTGGAAGGCAGTTATTTCATTCTTAATCTTGGTATTGGTATTGCTGATTAAACCCACGGGGCTCTTCGGTGAATCAATCCAGCAGGCGAGGGTCTAATGGCTGACAAGAAGTTCCGATACAACCTTCGCGATCATGCGGCGGATTACTGGGAGCGTTCTCCTAAATGGCGAAGAGTTTCCCTTTCAATCAGTTTTATCGCATTCTTTTATGCACTTCCATTTCTGAATAACCCACTGATTAATACACCTGGTTCTGATTTCCAATCAGTTCTTTTTTATCCAGTAGGCATGTATGTATTGATGGCTATTGGCTTGAATATTGTTGTTGGTAAGAGTGGACTTCTAGATCTTGGGTACGTTGCATTCTTTGCAATCGGCGCCTACACAATGGCGATTCTTGGAACACACACTTCATTGAATTTCTGGGAAATTCTTCCAATAGGAATTGCACTCGCAATGGTTTCAGGTGTTTTACTCGGAACCCCAACACTTCGTCTTCGCGGTGACTACCTAGCCATCGTGACACTTGGTTTCGGCGAAATTGTTCGTATCGTTGCTGTGAACATCGAAGCAATTGGCGGTCCACGCGGTATCGCTGGAATTCCAACTCCGCCAGATCTATTCAAAGCGAAATTTACAATTTTGGATCCAAAGCCTTACTACTGGGTGCTTCTCACATTCACTCTCTTAATTATTTGGATGGTTCGCCGCATGGCAGCTCGCCGTCCAGGTCGTGCCTGGGATGCAATTCGCCAAGATGATGACGTAGCTCAATTAATGGGTGTCAATACATTGAAGTACAAAGTATGGGCATTCGTACTTGGAGCCGCTGTTGCTGGTGCAGGTGGAGTTCTTTACGCGTCACAAATTCTTTCGATCGTTCCAGATCAGTTTAATCTCAACGTATCGATTCTAATTTTGGCGTGCGTTGTTTTCGGTGGAATCGGTAATCTTTGGGGCGTAATCCTAGGAGCCGCGCTTCTAGCATTTACTCCAGAACGTATTCGATTCTTAAGCCAACCACGTATTTTGGTATTCGGTATCGCTCTCGTTGTGATGATGAATCTACGCCCAGATGGTATTTTGCCGAAGAAAAAGCGCGAACACTTTGATCCAAATTGGAAAACTGTTGAAGAATCTGGTGAAGGAGAGATCAAGTAATGTCAGATAATTTGCTCGAACTCAAAAACATCACCATGAAATTTGGTGGAGTCACAGCTCTTAATGAAGTAAATCTCCATGTGAAAAAAGGTGAAATTGCTGCTCTCATCGGTCCAAATGGTGCGGGCAAGACAACTGTTTTTAACGTTGTCACTGGCGTCTACAAACCAACATCTGGTGAAGTTAACTTCAATGGTCAATCTTTAATTGGCAGGAAGCGTTATCAAGTAACCAAGATGGGCATCGCTCGAACATTTCAGAACATTCGACTCTTTGGAGAGAGCACTGCCCTCGAAAATGTAGTTACCGGAGCAGATGTCCATTCCAAGTCCGGCGTTGTCGGAGCAATCTTTGGAACACCGCGTTCACGTCGTGAGGAAGCTGCCGCTGTTGAACGTGGCATGGAACTTCTTGAATTCATGGGACTTAAGCATCGTGCAGGCCAACTCGGTAAGAATTTGCCATACGGTGATCAGCGTCGTCTTGAAATAGCTCGTGCGTTAGCAACTAATCCACAGCTGTTGCTACTTGACGAACCTGCTGCAGGATTTAACCCAGCAGAAAAAGTAGCTCTTGCTGCAACAATTCGAAAAATTAGAGATGCTGGATACACAGTTCTGCTAATTGAGCACGACATGTCACTCATTATGGATATTTCAGATCGTGTTGCAGTTTTGGACTTCGGTCAGAAGATTGCTGATGATGTTCCAAAAGTTGTTCAAAATGACCCTCGTGTTATCGAAGCGTATTTAGGAGCACCTGCTGATGCGTCTTGAAATTAAAGATCTACACGTTCACTACGGCAAGATCGAAGCGATTAAAGGCATTAGCGTCACGGTTAATGAAGGTGAGATTGTCACCTTAATTGGTGCAAACGGTGCTGGAAAAACTACGATGCTCAAAACTATTTCAGGTCTTCGTCCTGTATCTAGTGGCCAGATTATCTTCAATGGTGAAGATATCTCGAAGATGCCTGCACATAAGCGTGCTGATTTAGGTTTAGCTCAAGCACCAGAAGGTCGTGGAATTTTTATTGGCATGAGCGTCTTGGAAAACCTTGAGATGGGTAAGTACAACCGTAAAGATCGTAAATCTGAAATGAGTGAGGATCTAGAAAAAGTATTCCACTTATTCCCACGCCTAAAGGAGCGAATCTCGCAAGTTGGCGGAACGCTTTCAGGCGGAGAGCAACAAATGCTTGCAATTGGTCGAGCCCTCATGGCACGTCCTAAAGTTTTGTTGCTTGATGAACCTTCAATGGGTCTTGCTCCATTGATGATTGCCAATATCTTTAACATCATCACTGAAATCAATAAGACAGGGACCACGATTCTTCTTGTAGAACAAAATGCTCAGCAGGCGCTGCAACGTGCCCACCGTGCCTACGTTCTAGAGGTTGGCCATGTTGTTAAGGAAGCAAAGGCTTCAGACTTGCTCAACGATCCTGCTGTTCGCGCGGCATACCTCGGAACAGGCGCTCACTAACTTTTTAAGTTTTAACGTTCTGCAAGAATTAAACAAGTAATTCGAGCGGTGCAAGTGCGTTGTCCTTCATCATTTGTAATCACAATGTCATAGCAGCACATTGTTTTGCCTAAGGAAACTGCTGTGGCAACGCCAGTAACAATTCCCTTGGTTGCAGATTTATGATGTGTTGCATTGATGTCAACGCCAACGATTCTGCGAGTTGGCCCAGCATGTAACTGAGTGCCAACTGAACCAAGACTTTCTGCTAATACAACATTGGCGCCGCCGTGTAACAAACCAATTGGTTGTGTATTTCCTTCAACGGGCATTGTTGCTACAAGGCGCTCGGGGGATGCTTCGATAATCTCGATTCCCATTTTCTTATCGAGTGCACCACTGCCACGTTCGCGGATTAATGCTAGAAAGTCTGCTTGTTCCATGGGTCGAAGTCTAACTTGCCTCATAGGATGCGGGCATGACCAAACGCCTGCTTTTAATCGATGGTCACTCCATGGCATATCGAGCATTCTTTGCTCTGCCCGCTGAGAATTTCACAACAGCCCAAGGCCAACACACGAACGCGATTTATGGTTTTGCCACGATGTTGATTTCACTCATCAAGGAAGAAAAACCAACTCATATTGCTGTCGCTTTTGATGTTTCTCGGAAAACCTTTAGAACTGAGATCTTTCCCGAATATAAAGCCAATCGATCAAAGACACCGGATGAGTTTCGCTCTCAGATGAGTTATCTACACGAGCTCGTAAGTGCGTTTGGAATCCAGCAATTTGAAATTGAAGGCTATGAAGCAGATGACATCATCGCAACGATTACAAAGCGCGCAGAGAAGGAAAAGTGTGAAGTTGTTATCTGCACAGGAGATAGGGATAGCTTTCAATTAGTTAATGACCAAACAACAATTCTGTATCCAAAACGTGGTGTGAGCGAGATGTCTCGAATGACACCGGAAGCTGTTATTACCAAATACGGAATGAGTGCCGAACAGTACCCAGACTTCGCAGCCTTACGCGGAGACCCCAGCGATAATTTGCCATCAGTGCCAGGTGTTGGTGAAAAAACTGCAGCAAAGTGGATTGTTGATTTCGGCTCACTGAAAAATTTATTATCAAATGTAGATACTTTGGGTGGCAAAGTCGGCCAATCCCTGAGGGATAACATCGATAATGTCATTCGCAATCGTGAACTGACTCAACTTGTTCATGATGCACCTATGGATTTTCAAATCGATGCGCTGCTTTGGAGTGGCCCTGATGAAGAACTCGTTACGCCGCTCTTTGAAAAATTGGAGTTCAGAACTCTGAAAGAGCGTTTAGCCCCACTTCTAAAGAAATCTCCAGAAAAATCTAAATCAACACCATCAGCTGAGACGCTATTTGAAACTCCATTTGATTCATCAATCCTGACACCCGAAGAAGCAACCAAGAGAATCTCCGAACACACAGGAGAAATTGCAATTGCTTTTGAAGTTGTTGAAGAAAAGATGCATCGCTACTGCGTAGCACTAAACCGCCAAGACTCTTTTATAGTCCACTCAAGTCAGATGGGCTCATGGGCAACAGATGCAAAAGTTTCTAAAATTGCACATGACGCTAAATCTGTGGCTCGAAATTATCCGTTGACGAGCATCTCATTTGATACCAACCTTGCTGCCTATCTACTTAATCCAGGTACTCGCAGTTTAGATTTCACCGACATCATCGAACGATGGGGCGATGGAACACAAATCGATCGAGGTACTCCAGAAGCTGCTTTACATTCGCGCGCTCGATTGTTATTTACCTTACGAGATTCTCTTTCGAAAGAACTTAAAGAGCGAGAGCTAGAAAGCTTGTTTAATGAACTCGAGATGCCGATTTCCGAGTTATTGGCAACCATGGAGAACAAGGGAATCGCAGTAGATAGAAAGAAGCTGGAATCTTTAGCTGTGTTTTTTGAAAAGGAGAGTGCGGTTCAGACAAAGATTGCACATGAAGCAGTTGGGCATGAGTTCAACTTAGCCTCGCCTAAGCAGTTGCAAGTTGTTCTATTTGACGAATTAAAACTGCCGAAAACCAAGAAGATTAAAACTGGATACACAACGGATGCCGACGCCCTTAATTGGTTATTTGAAAAATCTAAACATCCTGTATTGGCCGCGATGTTACGTGTTCGTGAAACTAAAAAATTAGGCGCAACAGTAGAAGGATTGCTGGCAGAAACGACAAAAGCTAACCGTATTCACACTCACTTTGCTCAGACAGTTGCAGCCACTGGCCGACTATCTTCTGTCGGTCCAAATCTGCAAAACATTCCAGTGCGCACAGAAGAGGGCAGACAAATCCGCGAATGCTTTGTTGCTGGCTCTGGTTATGAGTCTTTACTGACAGCCGATTACAGTCAGATTGAGATGCGAATAATGGCTCACTTATCTAATGATGCCGCGTTGCTTAAAGCTTTCGAATCTGGCGAGGATTTACACGCAAGTGTGGCTGGATTGGTTTTCGGAGTTAAACCAAGTGAAGTAGATCCTGAGATGAGACGCCAGATGAAGGCAATGTCTTATGGCTTAGCGTATGGATTAAGCGCTTACGGTTTAGCCGCGCAATTAGATCTATCCGCCAGTGCTGCGCAAGATTTGATGAATAAATACTTTATTCGCTTCGGTGGAATCCGTGATTATTTAAGTGATGTAGTTGAGCAAGCACGTAAAGTTGGATACACGCAAACAGTGATGGGCCGCAGACGTTATTTGCCCGATCTCAGTAGCGATAACCGGCCGCGCCGCGAAATAGCAGAACGCATGGCTCTTAATGCGCCCATTCAAGGATCAGCAGCTGACATTATAAAAAAAGCGATGCTCAATGTTTATTCTTTAATGAGTGAAAAAAAGTTGAAATCTCAATTACTGCTACAAGTTCATGACGAATTAATCTTTGAAGTTGCGCCTGGAGAAGTAGAAACGCTTACACAAGTTGTACGAAAAGGCATGGGAAGTGCTTTTGAATTAAGGGCACCACTAGATGTCAGTATCGGCATAGGTTCAAGTTGGAACGAAGCCGCACACTAATTAGTTGTTGGCAGATTATCCTTCATGGCTTCAAGGTCCTCTTCAGATTCAGGAATTCTGTCAGCTTCTT
>Ga0315903_10005944_pt1 | contig 15755 bp, 17 predicted proteins | sample LakEriMetagenome_7_FD_203524 | JGI IMG/M metagenome (GOLD analysis project Ga0315903, IMG submission 203524) | Freshwater fungal communities from buoy surface, Lake Erie, Ohio, United States - Buoy 2 MA119 | ecosystem: Environmental > Aquatic > Freshwater > Lake | place: USA: Lake Erie, Ohio...
CATTGTACAGTTGTATAGCAATAACGAAAGACTATCATCTGTATTAGTAAATGTAAAGAATCCTGAAATAGCAAGAGATTTTATTCTTGCTGACAAAGGAGATATGGCTGCTCTTGGCAGGCTTGCTGAGACTAATGCTGATGATTTATTCGATGTTGCAGATGTCGCAACTCAATTAAAGAACAGATACATTCTAGATGGTAATATCTACAATCCAGATGGTGCTGCTGTTCCACGTCTTAAGAAGGCCTTTGATAGCGCAATTGCTAAAGACCCTAGAATGGAAGAAATCCGTAGGGTATTCTTTGATGAGTCAGAGCAACTTAGAAATCTTGGTAAGGTTGATTATTTCCCTGCCGAAGTTAAATTTGCAGCAAATGCATATGGTAAAGCAGAATCAGCAGTACGTCTTGGTAAATCATTAACTAGATATGATGAGTTTACTGGCAAAGGTTCAGCAGATGCTCTTGGTGAAGTTCTATCTTTAAGATTAGGTTCTAAAGTAGGTGCTCCTACTGTAAATCTAATTAAATTTAGAAATGCTGTTAGCGGACTAAAACCATTACGTTATGTAACCTTATCAGGTATGCGTCCATTTGATGCACGTGTTGAGTTAAATGCTTTTATTGATAATATGCCAGTATTTAAAGATGGCAATGCTAAAATCATGACTGCTCCTAATGTATTTAGGAAAGCAGGAGATGTTCGTCGTGAGATGGAAGATGCTTTAATTAAAGCCAAGTCTCCACAAGACCGATATAAAGTTTTAGAAGAAATTGATGAGCAACTAGGTAGAATTGTTGCCTATAAACATGGTCATTTTACAGAAGCAGAACTAAGAGCGCAAATTGCCGCTATGCGTTCTAATGTATCAACCAATAAACGAGTCTTTGAAAAGAATGGTTATTCATTCAATGCCGACGGCACAATGAATCAAACTAATATTGAAACAACTCGCCAAATGGCTGAGTCTTATTTGTTTACTCCTTGGGATTTAATTGAGCGTGAGTTTGTAAATACAGCAAAAACTGGTATCAGAGGAGCACTGGTTACTCCTAAAAATACTATTGCTACTACATACGAATCATTAACTCGTCTATGGACATTTAATGCACTTGCTCGTCCTATGTTCATTATTAAGCAATCTATTGCAGAGCCTATGATTAGTGCTGCTATTGCCCTTGGGCCTGGTGCTGCCGTAAGAATTGGTACTACTGCATTAAGAAATGCTACAAAAAATACATTTAACTTTACTAGAGATATAGCGGCAAAAGGTGTAAATGCAAAAGACCTTAAAGCAATCAATAAAGCCGTAACTGCAAAACAAAAAAGCATAAGTTTATTAATTGCACAAAAAGATGAGTTAACCGCAGCCATTGATGATATGGTAACTGGAAAAGTTTCTCCTGTAGCAAAACAACATAACTTAAAGAAACTAAAGAAGTACTTAAATGCAGTTGATGAGTTACTAGATAATGCGGAACTAGATTTAATTGACATGGCTGCACCTTTGGGCAAGGTACCTAAGGTAGCAAATGCTCCTTCTTTAAAGCGCAAGATTGAATATATAGAGAAGAATGCATCTGCTGCTACTTTAAAGAAAGTACAGCCTCAGTTAGATGCTGCTAAAATTGGTTTATCTAAATATAATACTGCATTAGCCAAGATGGCTACAAATGGTAAAGTGCTTAAAGATGTTGACGATACTTTAACAAAAGCATATGATGACATCGATAATGTAATTAAAGAGAATGCTGAATTACTTGAAGAGCAGGCAGAAGTATTTGGTCGTAGCGCAGCATTTAAAAAACGCTACTATGGCAAAAAAGATAACTATAGAGTATTTAATGGACAATATGTTAAAGTCACATCATTTTTTGATGATGAGACTGGCAATAACTTCTCAAGAGCGGTACGTGCTGAGGTAGATAATACTAACACCTTAGAACAGACATTCTTGGGCGAGTTATCTGTAGGAAATCGTCAGGCTATTATTGCAAGCAAAGTACCTAATATGCCTATTGATATTACCAACCCATTATACTTTGACGAACTGCAACACGTAAGTAATAACTTCTTACGTGGAGATAAACTGATAGATTTTATTCTTTCTAATCCGCCAACTACAGCAATTAAGTCTTGGGTAACTAGCCGTGAGGGAAAGAGATACCTAGCACAATTTGATATATATGATAAGACTGATGGATTAGCATATGTAAAAGATAAATTTGCTCTTGTCAATAGAATGATTCCTTCTAAAGAAGCACAGTCAATTATTGCAAAACGAGAAATTCGTGCAGATGAGTTGCAAAAGTTGTTGGCCCCATATGCAAAAGAGAACAAGTTGTTCCCTATTGCACCTTCAGATTGGTCATACGCTGAAAGCGCAATCGTAGGGCAGAATGCTACTAAAATTGTAGACGGAATGATTTCAGGCGCAGCAAGTAAAATATTTAGAGTTTTAAATGCTCCTGAAAATCCTATTCGTGAGAATTTCTTTGATGAAATTGCCATGACTAAGTTAACTCAGAAAGCGCAAAGACTGGCTGACCAAGGTGTAGAAGTAACAGAAGCACAATGGAATGCGTTGCGCCAGGCTGCTGGAAGAGAAGCACTTCAAGAAACAGAGAAAACTTTCTACACAGTGCGTCGTCAGAATTCAATTCTATATGCGATGCGTGCTGCTGCAGCATTCCCAACTGCATCCCTTAATGCTTTCTATCGTTATGGTAGATTAACAATTAAGAATCCAGAACGTATGCTAGGATTTACCTACAATTATGGCAGAACATTTGAGAACTTTGGTGTAGATAAAAACGGTAATCCAACAGATAATATTGATGATATTGCCTGGTTAGTTATTCCTGGAACTCAGGATTTAGGATTATCAAAAGGTGATGGCGTAAGATTAAATGCACGTTCATTAGGATATTTACTTAACTATCCAAGCCCATCTTTTATTACATCTATTACATCGGCAAAAATATTTAAAAACTGGCCTACTGCTGAAGATTATGCTAGCGGCAAAAAAGGTCCTGAGTGGTTACAAACAATGCTTGGTGGATTGTATAACTCATGGTTCCCTTATGGTCCACAAGATTCTCCTGTTAAAGCATTTATTCCATCTTGGGGTAATGCTGTATACAACTATGCTACTACCCCAATGGGAAAGACAGATTTCTTACAATCAGTAAACTCTGTCTATAGATATCATAAAATGCTATACGATATGGGCATAGATAAAGAGCCTATAACTGAAGAGCAGGCTATAGCCGAGGCTAGAGGTTTATGGTTCCAGAAGTTTAAGAATAGTTTCGTATCACCATTTGGTGTACCAGTAGAGACTAATCTTTATCCTGCAAGTATGATTGATAATCTATATAACACACTTGTAAATAAATATCAAGTACAAGGTAAAAATAGAGAAGAAGCAAAGACTCTTGCTGGCGATGAATTACTAGCAACTGTCGGAACTGATTTAGTTCTTGAAAATATAACCTTTAAAGATTATAATAAGAATATTCCTGGAGTAGTCCCTACTGTAGAAAACTACAATAGAATATTTAAAGATAATCAAGACTTAGTAAAGCAATTGTCTCAAATTAAAGATGGAGATATTTCTTTAGTTGGTCTATTAGGTGCAGATATAGAGTACAAAGCAGAAGATAGAAATACTGCTATATCAAGATTACTAAATGACCCTAAACTTAAATTGCCTGGAACAAGCAAGTATATTAATGACCTTAGACTTACTCCAGCAGAAGAAGATTTGCAACGTCAAAAGAATATCCTGTGGGGAAGATATACTGCCCTGAAGGACGCATTAACTGCCCAAATTACTGATGGCAAATCATTCCGTTCTCATCCAGAACTTGGTGACTATCTAGCATATGTAGCAAGTACTACATTTAGAGAAGAAAGTCAAGCCTGGTATGACGAATATATGGCTGGTGTTCGTGGAGATAATTCCTACAACTATGCCAGAGCATTAAAGTTAATCACTACAAATGATGACTTTATGAAAAAGAATGGTGACACAGAGTACTGGAAAGATGCACAAATGTTCATGAATCTTCGTGACCAAGTTGCTGCTTTATATAAATCTTTTCCAGATGGAGACCCACGTAAGGCTAAAATGAGAGATGCATACTTAGCGTATATTGATACTAACATATCAGCATTTCATCCTAAACTTCAAACTATGATTAAAATTTACTTCGATAACGATACTTTAAAGGTGGTTGAGTAATGGCTGGTGAAAAAGAACAACAGACTACTAATCAGGCAGCACTAGATATAGCCGGATTTACCGAGTTTATGAAAACATATCTTGGTGGTTCAAGTAGTCCAAAAGATTCTACAACCACAAGCAGAAATGTATCTAAGTTAAATAAAGTTAGCGCAAAGGCACTTATTGATAAGGCTGCTAAAGACGCTCAATTTACTGGTACAATCACTGATAAAGATATTGAAGATTTTATAAAGAAGTTTAATGCTGAACAGGCTAAACAAATAGAGACTGTTGTAAAGGCTGTAACTTCTAAGGTAGCACCAGGTGCAAGTCAGGCTGCTGCTGAAAGAGAGATACAGTCTATACTTACAACTGAGTATCCTTCATATTTCAAGCCAGACACTTTTGCTTCCGACTGGATTTGGTCTAAGATTAATTTTAAAGACGAAAAGACTTTAGGCGGAAAAGCATTAACTGCTCTTGGCAATGTTAGAGCAATAGTTGCTGGATTTGGACCATTAGATTTTTCTGAGGTAGAAGTTCAAACTGCTGCAAAGAAAATTGCTAGAGGTGAAATATCGAATGATGATTTTCGTTCTACCATTGCACAAAAGGCTATGGTTAACTATCCTCAATATGCAGAACGTTTGAAACAGAATCCTGGTTCTACTATGAAAGACCTTGCTTCTCCTTACATTAATCTTATGGCTAAAGAGTTAGAGTTAGACCCTAATTCAATTGAGTTAGATGATATTGATTTAGATAAAGCGTTAAGACCAGATGGTACAGCAGGTAAACTTCCAACAATGTCTCTTGCTGAGTTTAGATTAGCATTGAGAAATAGCCCTCGTTGGGAATCTACAACTGCTGCTAATGAGGCTGCAAGAAGTGCCGCTACCGCAATGGGTAGAGCATTCGGATATGGAGTATAATGGCATTTGTATATAACCAGGGTAATCCACTTGCTACAAACGTCTATGTTGCCCCAAAAACAAAGACTACAACTGCTGCAGTTCCTAACTTTTCTCAGACTTTAAATTTGTATGGTACACCTACTCAAAATACTAGAACGGTTACTAACAAATCAACTGGTGGTTCAACTCAACCGGGATTAGGACCTCAAACTGGTCCAAGTAATACATTTATACCTGGATACACTCCACCTAGTACTGGTGGCGGTGGAAGTGCTCCTGCTACTGATACTTTCCCTGCAGCAGGAACATTTGCTGGTTGGGAATATTCTACTGATAAAAAACAAAGAAGAATGAAATTCCATGACGGCAAAGGTGGATTTTATTATGGAGAGTTTGAAACAGCGCCAGTAACTGAAGAAGAGAAAACTCCTGAAAGAGTATTGGCTCTTGATACATTTAAAGCAACCCTAGGATTGTTACTAGGTAAAGATGAAGCAAATAAACCATACGTTCAAAAACTATACAGTTTAGTATCTGGATTCTATAAATCAGGTTCTACTGTAGACGAGGCATTAAATCTTGCTTTATACCAGGCCGAGAATGAAAAGGCTATTCCAGAATTTACAAAACGTTTTGCTGGTATATTTGCTATTAGAGATATGAAGCAAAAGGGAATGGCGGTAACTGTTCCTACCATTGCTGAGTTTTTTGCAACTGAAGCAAAGATGGGCGAGGTATTAACCAATGCTGGCCTAGGTGAGTTAGCAACAGAAGATTTCTTAGGCGGAGTTATTGGTTTAAATAAATCAGTACTTGAAGTTGGAAATCTTATTAGCGATGTATTTACTGCTATTGATTATGCTCCAACAGAATTGAAAAAGACTTTAGAAACATACTTCCCTGGAGTAGATAGAGTATCTATCGCTAAGGCTATATTGACTGGTAAAGAAGGCGCACAAGAATTAAGTCAGAAAGTTAAAGGCGTATCAGTACTGTCTGCTGCACAACAACAAGGCGTAGCAATGGATTTGTCTACAGCAACTAATATTGCTAAACAAGGTTATGATTATCAACAAGCCTTAACTGGATTTGGTCAAGTAAAACAACTTGAAAGAGCGGGAACATTGGCTCAATTTAAGGGTGGACAATTTACTTCAACTCAAGCCCAAGAAGCAGTATTTGGAAAGAGTATCCAACAACAAAATATTCTTGAACAATTAAAGGAAGAAGAATTGGGAAGATTCCAAGGTTCTTCTGGAAGATTTGCATCTAAAGATAGAGCAGCAGGAATAATATAACTAGAATCCTAATGGACCGACCAGCCCCATTAGCGTATAAGACTGGTAGCAAGAGCCAACCAATTTCCCCGAATTGACTTGAGGCTTGCGACTAACAAACGAATAGAAAGGGTGGTTGCTATGAGCAACAATTACTGGGATGAAGACGAGGACGACCTAGATACTACAAATGAGTACGCAGGTGATGGAAGTGACTTACTTAAAAAGTTACGGAAAGCAAAGCGTGCTGATGAGAAACGTATTAAGGAACTTACTGAGCAACTTGAGTCACTATCCAAGTCGCAGCGTGAGCGTACTGTCAAAGAAGTCCTAGAAAAGAAGGGTGTAAACCTTAAAGCAGCAAGACTAGTACTAAAAGATTTAGATGATGTTAACGAGGAGTCAGTTAATAATTGGCTCGATGATAACGCTGAATTGTTTGGTATTAAAGTTGCTGAAGAGGCACCAAGAGTAAGTGAAACAGATAAAGCAGCCTTAAGGCAGCAAGATGTTATTACTCAAGGAGCAATTACTCCCGACAGAGCAGAAGACCTAAGTCTTCGCATCGATAATGCGGATTCAATGGACGCATTGTTGGATGTACTTCGCTCTCAACAATAATTCCGTTCATAGTCACTTGGAGGTGACGAAATGGCATACGTATCAACAGCCTCTGATTCTCTCGGAGGTACCGCTGGTGCTGCTGGTCTAGTACAAAAGGCATATGACCGTTTACTAGAATTCGCTCTCCGTTCTGAACCACTAATTCGTTCAGTCGCAGACAAGCGTCCAGCACGTCAAGCAATTCCTGGCTCAACAGTCGTTCTACAACGCTATGTTGACCTTTCAGTAGCAACTACTCCTCTGACAGAAACAACTGACCCAGATGCAGTAGCAATGTCTACACCAACATCAGTAACCATTACTCTTAACGAGTACGGTAACTCAGTGTTAGTAACACGTGCATTAGAGTTATTCTCTCTTGCAGATGTTGACCCAGCAATCGCAAACATCATCGCTTTCAACCTAGCAGATTCTATTGACTCCGTAGCAATGACAACATTGCGTGGCGGTTCAAACGTAATCTACTCAGGTTCAACAGCAACATCAACTGCAACTATCACAGCAGCCGCAACACTATCTTCAGCAAACATCCGTAAGGCTGTTGCTAAGTTACGTGCTAACAAGGCTAATGGTCGCAAGGGTTCACTATACTGGGCTGGATTACACCCAGAGGTATCTCACGACCTACGTGCTGAGACAGGTTCAGCAGGATGGTTACTTCCTAACCAATACGGTTCTTCACAAGACCGCATCTGGGCAGGAGAAATTGGAACATACGAAGGTGCATACTTCGTAGAGTCTCCACGTCTATACAACGCAACAGATGGTTCTTCATCTGCTCGTGTATACCGCACAATTATCTGCGGACAGCAAGCACTTGCTGAGGCAGTGGCAGAAGAGCCACACACAGTTATCGGACCAGTAGTTGACCGCTTAATGCGTCACCGCCCAATGGGTTGGTACGGCGTACTAGGTTTTGCTCGCTACCGCGAAGAGGCACTGTACAGAATCGAATCAGGTTCTTCAATCGCTTAGTTGATTGACGGTAAGACACTGTTTATACGGCGAATACGTTGCAGTGTCTTACAGTAAGTTTATTAAGGAGAATAATGGCAGATTATACATTTACAACACCAGTTGTAGAAGAAGCACCAATTGGTAAACATAGGTTGTTTTATTTCTACAAACAAGATAAAGGTATAAGTATTGCTAAAAGTGGTGGAACTTATTCACGAGTGCGTTATGTACTTGATGAAGACATAGCAGATTATGATGAGTTCTATCTTGGTGGACATGAGCATGTAGTTAACGATACAGTCAAAGCAGCACTAATTGCTGGTGGTGTAGGAGTAACTGAGGCTAACTTTACAGCAATATAAGGGGATAGATGAAACACTGGGAACATCATCCAACTCCAGTTGAAGGATGTTTTGGATGTAAAGGCTTGACTCTTCAGATGAACTCTGGAGATGCTAAGAGAGATATTTCTGACAAGAAATGGACTTCGGAACTAAAGGCTTATAAGGATGCCAGAGCGCAAGGTATACAGCCAGCAGGGACGAGTATGCGTCATATACAAGAAGCGCATAAAGCATCAGAAGTTTTAGGTAAAGCGTACAATGCGGACACTATGCCTAAGGCAAAAGATATAAATACAAAATCCGCAGCCATAATGAAAGAGATAGGACAAATATAATGCCAAAAGTAGGAAAGAAGAAATTCCCATATACCGCCAAGGGCAAGAAGGCTGCAAAGGCTTATGCTAAAGGCGAGAAGATGGAATCTAAAGCAGAGAAGATGATGGAAATGCGTAAAGGTATGAAGAAGATGGGCAAGAAGAAGTAACATGGCCAACTTCAGATACTCGCCAATGCCATTGAGTGAGCGTGATAGACAAGCAATTGCACTAGCAAAACTAATGCAAGAGCGTAAAGATATCGCAAAGAAAACAGGCAAATGGCCTACAGACAAAGAGTTAGAAGCAACTAGAAAGAAAAATAAAAAAAGATGAAAAAAGCGCATCCTGGATTTAAAGCAGTACAAAAGAAAATTTCTGCAAAGCAGGGGGTCTCTATGGAGCGTGCTGGTGCTATTCTGGCTGCTGGTGCTCGTAAGGCTAGTAAGAAAGCAATTAAAGCAAATCCACGTCTAAAGAAAGTATCTGGCGTAGTTAAAAAGAAAGGCAACAGATAATGGCAACTCCATTCGGTCAAGCAGGTAGTTCTAAAAAATCTACAGCAAAATCAGTTAAACCAAAAGTAGTAAACAAGAATGTTAAAGTAACCCAATCTCAAATTGACCAAATCAAAAAACTTGGTATGACCAAGGCTTTGGCAATGGTTAAAGCAAACAAGGGTTCAGAGAATAAAGGTGCAGTAGCAATTACTAACGAGGCTGTACGTAGATTATACGGACAAGAGCGTTTTGATAAGGCTATGGGTAGAGTAAAGCGTCCTACAGGAACAACTCCAAAATCAAGTAAGCCAAAGTCAAACTTTACTTATAGTGCACCATCTGCTGCTAAGCCAACTGCTAAGAAAGCAACAGTTAAGAAGCCTATGACTCCATATGAGAAAGATATGGCACGCAGAGGAATCTACTACTAATAATGTCATCTGGCCAACACAAACGCCATGATGGTTTCAATCCCATCCAAATTAAAGACGGATACATAGTCCGTATAAGAAAAGATGGAAGAGTTAAAGCAATTCTAGGAAAGTATGGGGAATATGGAAAGAAAGAAAGACTCAAGACTCGCTAGAGCAGGAGTATCTGGTTTTAACCAACCAAAGAGAACTCCTAATCATCCAAAGAAATCACACATTGTTGTGGCTAAAGTTGGTAGTCAAATTAAAACTATCCGTTTTGGTGAGCAAGGTGCAAGTACTGCAGGTAAGCCAAAGGCAGGCGAGTCTGAACGTATGAAGATGAAGCGTAAATCTTTCAAGGCAAGGCATTCTAAGAATATTGCTAAAGGCAAGATGAGTGCGGCATACTGGGCGGACAAAGTAAAATGGTGAAAAAGAAAGTAGCATTTTGGGATAAGAAGAATCCTAAAAAAACTTCTAAGAAATTAACGCCAGAACAAAAGTCTGCTGCTAAGGCTAGGGCTAAGGCTGCTGGTAGACCATATCCAAACTTAATAGATAACGCAGCAGTATCTCGTAAAAAGAAATAGGGGCACAGGGGACTATGAGTAAAAAAGATTCTATAGCACTTGTATGGTGTGACAATGGAATGGTAGATGGCAAGTTTATGCAAGGCGTAGCAGATGTAATGCTAAAGTCCGGTGTAGAGTTTGCCACAACATTACGTAGTCAAGGCAACCAAATTGCTAGACAACGCCAAACAGTTATTGATTACTGGTTTGATAAGACTGATTATGAATGGCTACTATGGGTAGATTCAGATGTAGTAATTAGTCCAGAAAAGTTTAAACTATTATGGGACAATAGAGATGCTGAGAAGCGTCCATTGATTACTGGAGTATATTTTACTACAGATAATCCTGAAGAACCTTTGATGGTTCCAATGCCTACAGTATTTAGTTTTGTTAATGATGGAGAAGGCGGCTTTGGGTTATCCAGAGTACATCCACTACCTGAGAATCAACTAATTAAAGTAGATGCAGCAGGTATGGGATTCATCTTAATGCACAGAAACATAGTACCTAAAGTACGAGAGATTGCACCTGATGGTCAAATCTTTATGGAAATGGGTAGAGGTAGTAAGTTCATCGGAGAAGATATATTTTTCTTTGCACTATGCGATAAAGCAGAAGTTCCATTGTATTGCCATACAGGAGCCACTGCTCCACATATGAAACGATTCTCATTTGATGAGCATTACTACAAAGCATTTTTTGGTAAGCCTAAAGAAGAATCAAAGTTAATAACACCTAAAAAGAAAATCATTACACCTAGATAGGATAAACAATGGCACTTGGTAAAGCAGGTAGTAGCCTAGCAGCAGAACTTAATCGTCTTGCTGGTACAACTGGATTAGATGAGCAAGGAGCAGCCAATGCTTATGCTGGAACTACTGGACTTGCAACTGTTGGTGCTTTGAATATCAAGGCAGAGGCTAATAGGACAAGAGATAAATTTAAAGATATTGATGGAATCTGCAATGAACTTGCAGGTACAACTGGACTAGCAGCACCTGCTGCATTACGGAGCATAGACCTCTAATGACAACTACATTATCAAACTTAATGGATGAAGTTCAGATTAACCTTGCTGGATATACATATCAACAAGATAGAGCAACCCACTTAAGTAGTGCAGTTGCAACTTTAACATCATCATCTACATCGCCTACAGTTCTATACCTTGGTTCTACTGAAAGTATTGGTAAAGGTGTAGTTGAAATTGATGAAGAGTTAATGTGGCTTGATTCATTTGACCGTGTTGCCAACACAGCAACTGTAGCCCCATATGGACGTGGTTATCTAGGCACTACTGCTGCTACACATGCTGTTGATACTAAGGTTACTATATCTCCAACATTTCCTCGTAACGTAATTAAACGAGCAATTAATGATACAGTTCGTGCTATTGGTGCTACTATATTTGCAGTAAAGTCTACTACATTTACATTTAATGCTGCTGTTACTACTTATGCTTTTAATAACTTAAACATCTCTAACATATTAAGTATCATGTGGCAAGAGGTTGGTCCATCTGAAGAATGGATTCCAGTCCGTCGTTGGTCCTGGGATTCTGCAGCGAATGAGACTGCATTTGGTGCTGGAGCACAGACAGTAACTATTGGTGACTTTATAACACCTGGTAGAACTGTTAAAGTTGTATATGCAACTGACCCAGTAGCATTTACTACCAATGCTCAAGACTTCTCAACACAAACTGGTTTACCAGAATCTTGTAAAGATATAATTGTTCTTGGCGCTTCTTATCGTTTGCTTACCTACCTTGACCCAGCACGTGCGTCTCAAGTTAGTCCACAAGCAGACGAAACAGATAGTAAGCGTCCTTATGGTGCTTCACAGACAGCCACAAAGCAATTGTTTGCACTATATACACAACGCCTTACAGAAGAAACAGCAAGACAACAAACTGCATATCCAATCCGCGTCCACTACAGCCGATAGGTAAATAAATGACAATACGTAAATACTCCTCACGCTCACAGCAAACTACATTATCTGGAGCACTTAATACTACTGCTACATCGGTAACTGTAGTATCAGCATCTGCCCTTCTAGGTGGTGCAAGCGTTTCTGGCGGACAAACATTCACAGTAGTAATTGACCCAGATACAGCAATTGAAGAAATTGTAGATGTAACGGCGGTATCTACTAACACGCTTACAATTGTTCGCGGTATAGAAAATAATGGTATCGGCCAGTCTCACTCAGCCGGTGCCGTAGTTCGGCATATGGCAATTGGACGTGATTTACGTGAGGCTAATGACCATATTGAAAATACTACAACTGCACACGGATTAACTATCGCTAACGTCCTTGAGACAACAGATACAGATATGATTACTACAGCGATGCTTCAAGCATCTGCTGTAACAACTGCAAAAATTGCTGATTCAAATGTAACTACAGCCAAAATTGCTGACTCTGCTGTAACATCTGCCAAGATTGCTGACCTTACAATTGCTACTGGAGACATTGCAGATTCTGCTATTACTAGTGGTAAGATTGCAACTGGTGCGGTAGGAACAACAAAGATTGATGACCTGTCAATTACTACTGGTAAGATTGTTGATAGCGCAGTAACTGCTGCTAAGATTGCATCAGATGCTGTTACTACAGCCAAAATTCTTGATTCAAATGTTACTACTGCAAAGATAGCAGACAGTGCAATTACCTCTGCGAAGATAGCAGATGCAACTATTGCTACTGGTGATATTGCTGATAGTGCTATTACTTCGGCTAAGATTGCTGATGGTACTATCGTTGCTGGTGATATAGCAGACGGAGCAGTTACATCTGCTAAAATCCTAGACGGTACAATCGTTAATGCAGATATCAATACATCTGCTCAGATTGCATACGGTAAACTTACTCTTACTAACTCAGTAGTTAATGCTGATATTGCTGCTGCCGCAGGTATCGAACTATCTAAGTTAGCCACAGACCCATTAGCCCGTGCTAACCATACAGGCACACAGACTGCCTCAACTATTTCAGATTTTAATACTGCAGTACGTACTAACCGTCTTGACCAGATGGCTGCACCTACTGGCTCAGTATCTCTCAACAGCCAGAAGATTACTAACCTTGCTACACCTACAGATAATACTGATGCTTCAACCAAGGGTTATGTAGATACATCTATTGCTAACCTTATTGATGGTGCTCCTAACACATTAGATACTCTTAATGAGATTGCTGCTGCTCTTAATGACACAGCCAACTTTGCAGACACAGTAGTACTCAAGTCAGGTTCTACAATGACTGGTAACCTAGCAATGGGTACTAACAAAGTAACTGGTCTTGGAACTCCTACATCTAGCACAGATGCTGCAACTAAGGGATATGTAGATACTACAGTAGTAGCACCAAGTAACTTAACTGGTCCTATTACATCTGTTGGAAATGTAACTTCTGTTGCTTCTCAGACTGGTACTGGTTCTAAGTTTGTAATGGATAATACTCCAACGCTTATTACTCCAGTGCTTGGTGTAGCAACTGCTACATCTATCAATGGAACTACAATTCCATCAAGCAAGACTTTGGTTGCTACAGATTCAACTCAGTATGTAGTACCTAGCCAAACAGGTAACTCTGGCAAATATCTGACAACAGATGGAACTACTTCATCTTGGGGTGCTGTAGATGCACTACCAAGTCAGACAAGCAACTCAGGTAAGTTCTTAACTACTGATGGAACTACTGCTTCTTGGGCAGTTGTTTCTGGTTCTCTAGCACAACCATCAGAACCATCAACTCCTAGCGATGGACAAATCTGGGTAGATACAGATGGCAGCGTAGTAGGTCAAGCATTGACTCGCTGGTCAAAGGCTCCTACTGGTGGTACAACAAGCCTAACTGGAAATGATGATAACTCTCTAGCATTATCTTACACAGTAGGGTACGAGCAGGTATACCGCAATGGTGTGCTTCTATCTCGTGGTAATGACTATACAGCAACCAATGGTACATCTATTACATTAACTGATGCTACTATCACAGGCGATATTATTGAGGTGTTTGCTAGCGCAGTACTTGCTATAGCAGATGTCTATACACAGGCTGCTTCTGATGCCAAGTACGCAACATTAACTACTGCTCAGACATTAACCAATAAAACTTTAACCGCACCAATTATTACTGATGCCGTAGTTAGAGGAATTGAAGAAGATGTAAACGTAGTAGCCTCTGCTGCTACAGGTACAATTAACTTTGATGTATCTACTGCTTCAGTTTGGTACTACACATCAAATGCTACTGCTAACCACACATTAAACTTTAGGTATTCAAGCAGTGCTTCATTAAATTCCGTTATGGCTACTGGTGATGCAATTACCTTAGTCTGGTTAAATACTAATGGTGCAACAGCCTACTATCCAAACGTAATACAGATTGATGGCACTACAGTTACTCCTAAAGTACCTGCTGCAATTAGTGCTGGTAATGCTTCAGCAATTGATGCTTATTCATTCACCATAATTAAGACTGCATCTGCTACATTTACTGTATTGGAAACTCAGACTAAGTTTGCTTAAAGAGGGGATTAAACAATGCCGTTAATTACGACATTAGCAGGTGCTTCAGCCAGAGGGTATGGTGGGCTAAGAACTTTTGGTGTACCTAACAGTTATGAATCTATTGCTACTGTAACTGTTGGCTCAGGTGGAAGTGCTAGCGTATCATTTACTTCTATACCTGCCGATTACACACATTTACAAATTAGGTTTATTTGTTTAGCCACTAATGGTGGTGCAACTGATGGTTTTATGAGGTTTAATTCAGACACTGGGTCTAATTATTCTTATCACGCTATGTATGCGGGTGGCGCAAGCGTGTCAGCAACCAGTGGTACTTCTTCTACTTATATATATTTATTAAATGGTTTAGGAAATGGCGCTTATACAAGTTCTTTTAGCGCTGGCATTATAGATATTTTAGAATACAAGAATACTAATATTTACAAAACAGTTAGAGTATTAAATGGATTTGATACAAATAATGCTACCACCTCAGTAAATAATGAAACTATATGTTTTAGTTCAGGTAATTGGCGTAATACTAACGCCATAACATCAATAACATTTACTGCCAATACAGGCAATTTGAAAGAATATTCCCAATTCGCCCTATACGGAGTAAAATCATAATGACAGCAACATATGAAAAGATAGCGACAACTACTTTAGGTAGTGCCGTTGCATCCTATGAATTCACATCTATTACTGGTTCTTATACTGATTTAGTTTTAGTTATTAACGGCTCGGCTTCGGTATTAGATAGAAGTATAAGAGTTCAATACAATAGCGATACTGGAACAAATTATTCTTATACTAATATGAATGGTTATTCAGGCGGTGCAATATCACAAAGGGCATCAAATACAAATCACACTAGATTAAGTGCCGCTTTACCTACTACTGCCCCTGGAACAATTATTGCGTATTTTCAAAACTATTCCAATACCACAACATATAAGACACATATTTCAAGAGGTGGTGGATTAGGCGACCAATCTATGACAGATGCTTTCGTAGGTCTTTGGCGTTCAACCTCAGCAATTACCAGTATTTTAATTTTTCCAAATACAGGAAACTTTAATTCAG
>Ga0315903_10005945_pt1 | contig 15747 bp, 10 predicted proteins | sample LakEriMetagenome_7_FD_203524 | JGI IMG/M metagenome (GOLD analysis project Ga0315903, IMG submission 203524) | Freshwater fungal communities from buoy surface, Lake Erie, Ohio, United States - Buoy 2 MA119 | ecosystem: Environmental > Aquatic > Freshwater > Lake | place: USA: Lake Erie, Ohio...
AGAGCGACGGATCTGCAGGGTGCTGGGCATCGCCAGATCAGTCGTAAGGTACGTCCCGCAGCCCAGGGCTGATGAGGCGCCGCTGCGGCAGTCGATCATTGCGCTCGCTGCGCAGTATGGGCGCTATGGGTATCGGCAAGTGACGGGCCTGCTCTGGCAGCAGGGCTGGCAGATCAGCCGCTCACGGGTGGAGCGGATCTGGAAGCAGGAGGGGCTGAAGGTGCCGCAGAAGCAGCCCAAGCGCGCTCGGCTCTGGTTGGCCGACGGATCGTGTGTACGGCTGCGGCCGCTCTACAAAAACCACGTCTGGAGTTGGGACTTCGTGATGGATCGGACCGCCGATGGGAGGCCGCTCAAGATCCTGACCCTGATCGATGAGTTCACCAAAGAGGCGCTCGCGATCTACGTCGCTCGCCGTATCCGCGCTCACGATGTGATCGATGTATTGGCCGACGTGATGATCGAGCGAGGCATCCCTGAACACATTCGCTCAGACAATGGCCCGGAGATGGTGGCCAAGAGCTTGCGCGCTTGGCTCGGGCGACTCGGTACGAAGACCCTCTATATCCAGCCCGGCAGCCCGTGGGAGAACGGCTACTGCGAGAGCTTTAACGGCAAGCTGAGAAACGAGCTTTTGAACGGCGAGCTCTTTTACACCCTACGTGAAGCGCAGGTGCTGATCGAACAATGGAGATGTCACTACAACCGAGTTCGGCCGCACAGCGCTCTCGGCTATCGACCCCCGGCGCCCGAGGCCTGGGGGCTCGCCCCCAGCCCTCGGATCATCTCGATAACCCGCAAAAAGGCTGCCTAAACTAACTTCAACACTGGACCAATCAAAGCGGGCTGGACAATCATCATAGGAGGTGCCGCTCGGATCAAGCGGTAATGGTCTCGAACCGCGACTCGATCGGTTCGCGGTGCCGTTTCGCTGCTGATCGCGCAGCAATCCCATTGCCGGCTCCACCAAACTTTTTGGTGCGGACCCCTAGCAAAAGTTCCACGATTCAACATAGCCTCGCCACCATGAGGCGATTACTGCTCGGCTTGTTGTTTGCGTTGCTCACAGCGTGCGGTGGGGGCGGCAGCGGACCCGGTTCCGGAACTGGTTTTTCGTTCGGCGGAAGTGGCGCGGCGCCGAGTAATCCGCCGGTCGCGACGAGCGACGCGTTTCGTTTTCTCAACCAGGCCACTTTCGGCGCGACCGAAGATACGTCGCGAGCCTTGATCGCTCTGGGTGACTCATCGAATGCCTATGCGCGTTGGATCGATGCGCAAATCACCAAGCCCGCTTCCTTGCTGTTACCAGCCGTCGAAGCGGCCTACCCGAATCCCGTGCCCACTGGCTTCAATGTGGGCAGCTTGAACGCTGTTCGCCTTGAGACTTGGTTCGGGAATGTGGTGCGTGGTGAAGATCAGTTGCGCCAACGCATCGCATTCGCACTGTCCGAAATTTTTGTCGTATCGCAGATCGGCGCACTACAAAACTTGCCGAACGCTACGGCCGACTTCCACGACATGCTTTCGCGAAATGCCTTTGGCAATTATCGTAATTTGCTCGAGCAGGTGACGCTGCATCCGGCGATGGGTATCTATCTTTCGATGCTCGGTAATCAGCGTGCCGTCTCTGGCACGAATCTTCGACCCGATGAAAATTACGCACGCGAAATGATGCAGCTCTTCAGCATTGGTCTCGTAGAGCTCAATCTCGATGGCACCCTCAAGCGCGATGCGACAGGGCAGCCGATCCCAACCTATAACCAAGACATCATCGAGGGTTTCGCGCGCGTATTTACCGGTTGGAAGTGGGCTTGTCCGACGACGACCCCGGCGTGCACCTTTGCGAACACGCGCCCACAGGTGGCTCCCGTTGCTGGATACAACCAAATCAAATCGATGCAACTGTTTGAGGCGCAGCATGAGCCCGGTGAGAAGCGCGTGTTGAGTTATAGTGGGGCGGCGTTGAGCGGCGGTCTCATTCCGGCCAATCAAGGTGGCGAGCGCGACCTGCGCTCGGCACTCGACAACGTTTTCAATCACCCGAATGTCGGGCCTTTCATTTCCAAACAGCTCATCCAGAAATTGGTGACGAGTAATCCGTCATCGGCTTATGTGCAGCGAGTCGCCGAGAAGTTCAATAACGATGGATCAGGGCGGCGCGGCAATCTCGAAGCAGTAGTGCGAGCGATTCTGCTCGATGTGGAAGCCCGCACGATGCCGGGCGGTAATGCTGCTGCGACTGCCGGCAAGCTCAAAGAGCCGCTGCTGAGACTTACTCAATTGTGGCGTGCATACGATGCGCGCTCCGGCGGTGAAAAATTGGGCGCAGCGCGTAACTTTTCTGGTGGCGCGAGTGGTACTTTCGGACAGGCACAGGGTTCTTCCCCATCCGTGTTCAACTTTTTCAGCCCGTTTTATGCGCCTCCTGGAGAGATTGCCGATGGCGGGCTGGTTGCCCCTGAGATGCAACTGGCGACCGAGTATCTCAACACCCAGACGACGAATTTCTTCTGGACGCAAGTCACCACGCGCACTCATCTGAATACGGCACGCTTGAATGCCGATGATGTTTATATCGATATCTCGAACGACTTGCCGCTGGCGGGCAATCCGGATGGTCTGATCGATCGTATTGCCACCCGTCTTTTGGGCGATCCGAGCTTGGTGTCGGCGGAATTGCGCACAGCGATTAAGGCGCAAGTGGAACGCACGACCATTCCTGCGACCAATCCGACTACTGCGCTAGCCACCCGAGTCGGCGATGCGCTTTATCTCATCCTCACTTCACCCAGCTACGCGTTACAGCGTTGACGTTCAGGACGACACCCATGAATCGCCCACGACGACGATTTTTAAAGGCGGCCACTGCTGGTGGCGTCGCATACGCCTTTGGTCGCACGGTTGGCACACTCGATGCTCAGATGACCGGGGTGGGAGGCTTTGGCGACTACAAAGCTTTGGTCTGTCTCTTTCTCTTCGGTGGGAACGATTCCTGGAACATGTTCGTACCGACGAGCACGGCTGAATACAACGCATACTCCCGTTCGCGCGGCGGTGGCACGGCATCGAGCCTTGCAGTCGATCGCGCTGCGTTGTTGCCGGTCGTGTACGACGGGCAAACGAGCGGAGATCCCACCTTCGGATTTCACCCCTCCATGACCGGTGCGCGCGATTTGTTTCAGTCGGGTCGCTTGGCGGTCATGGCGAATATGGGGCCGCTGTTACGTCCGACGACAAAAGCGCAGTATCAGTCTGCAGCGACAAGCGGCCATGCTCTTCCGCCACAGTTGTTCTCGCACAATGATCAGCAGGATCAGTGGCATAGTTTGCGCGGCAGAACGACCTCTAAATCTGGCTGGGCCGGTCGGATTGCTGATGTCTTGCATTCGCAGGTTGCGAGTCAACAGCTCCCGCTTAATGTCTCGTTGGCAGGACAAACTTACTTTCAAGCTGGAGAGATTGCTCGTCCATACGTGATGGGCGCCACGGGCGCGACTAACTTCAATGGGTTTGCCGCCTCGGGGGTGGGCCTCGGACGTCGCAGCGCCGTCGAAGCCAGTTTGACGGCTGCGCTCGCGACCAAGAGTAACACCGTTTATGAACGCAGTTATGCGACTATCCAGCAGCGCGCGGTGCAGTTCGCCGATCGCGTCAATGAGTCGCTCGCCACAGCGCGCGATTTTTACGCCCTGCCCAATACAGGCGCGACGCTCTCTGGCCTGCAGACGCAACTGCGAACTGTCGCCAAGTTGATATCTGCACGCACGAGCCTGTCGTTATCGCGACAGATTTTTTTCGTTTCCTTGGGCGGCTTCGATCAACACGATGATCTGATGGCCGACCAACCGGGTTTGCTCGCTACAGTCAGTAATGGAATCAAAAGTTTCTATGATTCCCTCACCGAAATCGGCATGGAGAACTCGGTCACGCTGTTTACCCAATCGGACTTTGGCCGCACGTTGACCTCGAACGGCGATGGCTCCGATCACGCTTGGGGCGGTATTCAGCTGGTAGCCGGTGGTGCCGTTCGTGGCGGTCGAATCTATGGCCAATATCCATTGCTCGAAATCGGCAGTGCCTTGGATGTCGGTGGCGGTCGCTTTATTCCGACAACCTCGGCCGATCAATACGCCGCCACCTTAGCCTCGTGGTTCGGGGTGGGAGCGAGTGAGCTGTCGAAGGTTGCACCCAACATCGGCGCATTCGCAACGCGGGATCTCGGCTTCCTCGGCTAACCCGAAGTAGATATCCCGTAGTTCCTTGGTCCTTGGTTCGAATCCAAGCGGGCCCAGTCCTCCAGCGACGACAGACTCACAGCCTATACGATGCTCGTGCGGGAAGGGTCGAGGGGTCAAAACGGGGCACTGACACCGCTAGGACAGAACGGTCACATCGCGGATCGCTCTCAGATGTGGCTTCAAATCGCGTCTCTTGAAGATCTTCAACCTTTTTCCTTAGCTCTTGCTCATAGTCAAGCCGCTCGTACCACAATTTTGTTGTGGAAGTTGACAGGCTGATTAATAAGCGCGACGGTTAACTCATAACTACAACAAAACGGAGCATGTGCTTCGTTCAGCCACTCGGGGGAGGGGGCGTTATGACAGCCATCGCATCGGCTCAAGCAATCGTGTTCTCTGCGCTTTTTGATATTGATGGGAAGAGCAGAGTTGCGAAACAACTCGACTCGTTCATCACCGGGCTCATCATCGCGAACTTGTTCGCGTTGGTGATCGAACACATCCCAACGCTCTACGCTACGCATGAGGCGTCTTTTGGATTATTTGATCGAATTTCGATCTACATCTTCACACTGGAATATGTGCTTCGGCTATTTGCAGCCGGCGGTGATCCTCGCTATCAGGGCAAGCGCTTCGCGAGCCTCCGGTTCGCGGCAACCCCTTTTGCGCTCATCGATCTTCTCGTCATTGCTCCGTACTGGCTGCATCTCCTCGGGGTCATCGACCTGGATCTTCGAGCACTGCGAGCTCTACGTCTGCTAAGACTCTTGAAGCTCATGCGTGACTTCGTTCCTGCAGTACTAGAGTTTCGCAAAGCTAACGCCGGCAGAACGCTGAGGCAGAAGGTCGATGCTCTGATGAACAAAACGCCGACGTCTGGACGGCTTCACCACCAGCTTGATCTGATATTCATCATTTTCATCATCTCAAGTGTCGCCGCCGTATTTCTGGAGACCGTCCCAGCGGTTCACGATCCGCTCAAACTGGAGTTTTACTACTTTGACACGATTGCAATTGCGGTATTCACGATCGAGTACTTGCTGCGTCTCTACGCAGCACCCGAACAGGAGCCTCATCAATCGGCGCTCTCGGGGCGATTCGTATTCATAAAAAAAACCGGCAGCTTGGTTGATCTCATCGCGATCGTGCCGTTTTATCTGCAGTTCCTTTTTGCGGTTGACTTGAGATTCATACGAATTCTGAGAGTGCTGCGAGTATTGAAGCTCACTCGGTACAACACGGCACTTACGACATTCGCAATGGTACTTAAGCGTGAGAAGCGTGCGTTTTACGCTGCAATGTTTATCACGGTGCTAATTACGATCCTCTCCGGTGCGATCGTCTATGAGTTTGAACATGCCGTACAGCCGGAGAAGTTCGATACCATGCCCCGCGCGATGTACTGGGCCGTCATCACGTTAGCGAGCGTGGGCTATGGAGATATCTCCCCCGTAACTCCGATCGGGCAGGCCTTCACGATGGTACTCGCGCTTCTAGGCATCGGTATTGTGGCGCTGCCGGCTGGTATCTTGGGCTCAGCTTTTTCCGATCAGTTACACCAACAGCGTGAGCAGATGTTGAAGGCTGTCGAAGATGCGTTCGCCGATGGCATCTTGACCGAAGACGAAGAACGGATGCTCGAGGAGGAACGAATCCGATTGCACCTCTCCGAAGAGCAGTTTGAACGACTCAAGCAGCGAGCGATGGCGCGCCACGCTACAGAGCTGACAGCTGCGTACACCATCATCAAAGCCTCTGAGGAAATCGCAAAACTACGTGAGACGCTTCATACGTTACCCGTGGATGCGGCGGTACTCGAAATCGATAAGCTCAATTTACCCGATGCAGAGAAAGCGGCACTTCGCGTCTTATTGAAATAAATAGGGGCTCAATATGGATACCTACGTGATTTGGGCAGGCACTCTGGGCGCGTTGAGCGCTGTGTCCCTGCTGATTGGATCGCTGATCGGAGTTACCGCACGTCTTCCGCGCACCGCAGTTGGGCTTCTCGCGGCATTCGGTGCTGGTGCGTTGCTCTCGGCCCTAGCGATTGAGCTCGTCGCGCCTACTATCGCTGCTTTTACTGAAGCCGCTACAGACGCCGAACGGCTGCGGGAATCTAGGCATTTTCTCGCGCTTATCGTCGGATGTGCGGCCGGTGGCGTGATCTTCGTTCTGCTCGATCAGATCGTGAACGCGAAGGGTGGCTACCTACGTAAGACGGCCTACGTGATGTCGAAGGTTGCCATCGAGCGCGAGGCCTTTCATGAGCGCGCCCTCGCCGAAATAATGCATGTCCCAGTGTTCTTCAGTCTCTCGCCCGAGAAGATGGCGATCATTCTGAATCACCTTCGACCGCGCTTTTTCACTGCGGGGGAGTCGATATTCAATCGAGGCGAGAGCTCTCATGGCTTATATCTTGTGCGTAACGGGACGCTGCAAATCCACCACCCCGATCACGAAAAGCCTATCGAGCTCGGTCACGGCGAGATTGTTGGGGAGATCTCTCTGGTATCGCACAGGCCGTACAGTGCGGACTGTGAGGCTAAAACGAATGTTGAGTTAATGCTTCTAACCCCAGAGGACTTTGAGAGTATCCGAAAGCAAGTTCCCGAGCTCGAGCAGCAACTTCGTACGCTTGCCGCGTCTCGACTGGAAGAAAACAAGCACGCTACAGAGCTTAATACGTTGGAGAAGCAGCGATGGGCTGCTCTGGCGATAGAGGCCATCCATCATGGCGGTCAAATGCCGACGCGTGAGGACATGGGTGCTCGCCATTCCGGGCACAAGAACGCAGCTTTTGCGATTTGGCTCGGAATCCTACTGGATGGAATACCCGAGAGTTTCATCATTGGAAGTACGATGATCGCCGCCGTGTCGGCGATGAGTCTATCGGGGGGTGAGCCGACGTTCTGGTCAGTGCTACCGTACACGCTAATCGCAGGGCTGTTCTTGTCGAATCTTCCCGAGGCACTCTCGAGCTCCCAGCAGATGAAGCTTCAGGGCATGTCAGCAGCGAAAATTTTGCTGCTTTGGGGTTCGCTCGTACTTATGACCGGACTCGGTGCTGCGCTGGGGGCTTCTATTAGCGAGCATATTGATCATGGCACGCTGATTTTCGTGGAGGGCATCGCCGCTGGCGCCATGCTGACTATGATTTGTGCAGCGATGCTGCCCGAGGCAGCGCACCTCGCAAATCCGAACCTCGTTGGGCTTTCCACACTTTCCGGGTTTTTATGCTCGATTCTGTTCAAGCTACTTGAGTGACAAGCGACGATTGTCGATTCGGTAAACACTAAAATTTTACTATCGCCCCGATTTCTTTGATCGTTGACTAAACTCTCTGTGCGGAAGTGTTTTTGATTGAGAAAACCCCTGTCAAAAACACGATATTTACTTACACATTCTCTTACACACAGGTTAGTGACATCTGTAAGTGCTTGATGGCCAACAGGGATCGCTGAGTCCAGTCTTCTCATAATCCCTTGGTCCTTGGTTCGAATCCAAGCGGGCCCAGTCCTCCAGCGACGACAGACTCACAGCCTATACGATGCTCGTGCGGGAAGGGTCGAGGGGTCAAAACAGGATATTGATACGACCGACTTCACTCTCTGTCAGTCCCTAGACCTAGCCGAGGCTAAATCTGGCGGGTCGTCAACGCGGTGGTTTAAAACTAGTTTCGCTTAACCTGCGCCGACCGCTGCTCGTGCTAGCTGGTCGGCGCTGGCGTTGGGCAAGTAGAGATAACGCCCCCCGAGCCAGCCGGCAAGATTTTCTCCGGGGCCATGACTTAGGAAGCTTCGTTGTGTGTCGATGACCAGGCTTTGAATCTTCTGGTTAGCCAGGCTTAGGCTGAGCAACTGGAGTTCTTGCTCGACGGCTTGTCGATTACCACGTAACCCGATATTGGCTCGTCCGTCGGTGAGCAGGACAAGGCAGATGTTCTTGAAGCCCTTTCTGCGGGCTGCCTCTGCAATTTCCATTGTTCGAAGTAGGGTGGCAGCTATCGGGGTTCCGCCACCGGTAGGAATTTGATCGACGGCCCGACGAAGCAGCTCGACGCTGTTAGTCGGTGGAAGGGCGACCTCTGCGCTCTCGCCCCTAAAGGTTACCAAGGACACCTTATCTCGATGGATATAGGCCTGAGTTAATAAGGCGTGCACGGCACCTTTCGCCTGGCGCATCCGATTGAGTGCCATGCTGCCACTCGCATCGACGGCAAAAATAAAAAGTGTCCCCGCCTTTGAGCGAAAACGCTTGACCCGGAAGTCCTCTGACTTAACGCTCACTCGCGACTTGCCACGCGGACGTAGTCGTTGCCAACGCGAAGCCGCTCTTAACGTCGCAACCACATCGAGTCGTCGTCGACGAAGCGAACCGGGCACGCTCCCGATGTGGCGACCTCGCGTACCTTCGACGGCTCCTCGTGAGCCGCTTCGTCCGGTACGTTGTCTCGCGAACGGAAGACTCTCGAGTGCGATGGGTAAATCCGTCTCGATTGCTTCAAGTACCTCATCAATGGGTTCAGGGGGCTGCTCCGTTTGACTGACTCCCGCATTGGATTCCACAGACGACTCGGCTGGCGGCGGCGTTGGGTTTTCTCGTTGCTCAGGCGGTGTGCTGTTCGCCGGGACTCTTGTCGCTCTCGGAAGCAAGACGAGGCGTACGGCGATTTCCAAATCGTCATCAATAACTTCTGTTCTTAGGGCTAATGCGGCGCTCGCGCAGGCGGTAAGCTGCGCGAATCGATCCGCTCGATGGCCCTCGACTCCCAAGGCGAGAGCGGTATCGATGATTTTTCGAGTCATTTTTTGACTAATCGATACATCCGGGAGAATCTCGCGGGCACTGTCGATCAATGATCTCATGAGATCGAGCTCTTCCGTCCACTCGTCATCGCTCGAGTGGAGATGGCGACGCAAAACTTCTTTCCGCTCGAGCCCACTTGATAGTTTTGGTAATGAGACGATCAGACCGATACGATCAAGGAGGTGGGCTCTCGGCATTCCCTCCTGCGGATCGAAGGACGTCAGTAAACGGAAGTGCGTATCAATCTGTCGGCTCACGCCGTCGCGCTCGATGCGGACCCGACTTTCGTCCAAAGCGCTCATCAAGACATTGACAGTATGTTCCGGAAGAAGATGACAGGCTTCGGCAAGCAAAACACCTCCGTGAGCACGTGCTAAAAGGCCTTCTCTAAAGACGCGTCTACCGGATTTGATAGTCGCTTCAACATCGAGACCGCCTAAAAGCGCTTCTTGATCGCCACTCACCGGCAGATCGAAGATCGCGAGGTCCGGAACCAGCGCGGCAAAGCCTGTTAGGAGAGCGCTTTTTCCGTTACCGATTGATCCTGATAGAGCGATCCCGCGAAGCCTCGAGTCGAGCGCGAGCATCGAGAGCGCCAATCGTGGCGCATCAAAAGCGACAAGCCCGGTCAGTGGAAGCATCGCGCGCGTTACGGGAGCACATCCGCGATGACGCGTCGTACTCGCTCGTCATCTGCAGCAGGCTCCAAAGGATCTTTACGTAATCGATGAGCGAGAGCGAATGGAGCCACGCGGCGAACATGTTCGGGAGAAGTGATCTTACGATTTTCTAGCGCGGCTAGAGACATTGCTGCACGAGTGATGGCAAGTTCACCCCGATGCCCATCGATTGCCAGTTTGTCGCAAAGCGTAGCAGCAAGGGCGAGCGCCTCAGTCGAAATATCGACAGACGCTCGAAGCTTTTTAGCCCGAGCGAGTTTCGCGCGAAGTTTTTTTTCCTCTGAGGAAAATTCCGCGAGAAAGGAAACGGGATTCGCTTCGAATTTCAGGCGTCGTCTAACGACTTCCATTCGCTGCTCAACATTATTCAAAGTGCGAATACGGGCGTGTAGCCCGAAACGATCGAGGAGCTGAGGTCTGAGATCCCCTTCCTCAGGGTTGCCTGACCCCACCAATACGAATCGTGCGGGGTGTCGAATACTTAGCCCTTCGCGCTCGACGACGTTCGTTCCACTCGCCGCGACGTCCAGTAGTAGGTCGACGAGATGGTCCTCGAGGAGGTTAACTTCGTCGATGTAGAGAAACCCACGGTGAGCCGATGCGAGGAGTCCGGCCGAGAACGCCTGTACGCCATCAACCAGTGCGCGCTCGATGTCGACCGATCCGACGACTCGATCCTCGGTCGCGCCGAGCGGTAAATCGACCACGGGCACGGGCCGGCTAACGGCGTTTATCCGGCGTCCCTCGGCTGAGGGGCAATGAGGGCAATTCGGGGTGATCGCCGCTGGATCGCAATTAAATGGGCAGTCCGAGACGAACTTAAGTGGGGGTAGCAGGGCTGCCAAGGCGCGTACCGCTGTGCTTTTAGCGGTACCGCGATGCCCCGTGACGAGCACACCACCGATGGTGGGGTCGACGACGGTTAGGAGGATGGCGAGCTTGAGCTCTTCCTGACCGACGATGGCTGAGAAAGGAAAACTTTGTTGCACAACAAACTCTGGTTACGCTTGGCAGCCAAGAAGTGTCAACATAGCAAGACAGATCGGGTTGTCAATCTGAGGGTGGTCAAGATGCGGGTCATCACGTTCATCGTCGGCATCGAGCGCTTCAACGCGAGCATCTGGGGCGACGTCCGCCAGCGTCTCGCGGGAGAGGGTACGGATGTTCTGATCCGACAATTCCACGATGCCCATGTCGATGCTGCTGATCCTCAACTTGCCGAGGCCATAAAGAACTCGGACGTCGTTTTCATCAGTCTGATCAATATGCGATCGCAAGCCGATTGGCTGGCTCGCGAGCTTGAGCACTCGCGTGCTACGGCGGTGTTCGCATACGAAAGCATGCCCGAGGTCATGGCACTCACACGGGTGGGCGAGCACCGGTTTAAAGAGAAGAAAGGCGAAGCGCCAAAAGCAGTGAAGTTCTTGATGCGCTTGATTACGCGCGGACGAGATGAAGACACGCTGTACGCCTATACGAAGCTCGTCAAGGTTGCGGCGAAGATGCTTCCGCTCATTCCACAAAAACTTTCTGGTTTCCGTACTTGGCTCGGCGTGAATCTCTACTGGAATCAGCCTGACGTGCGAAACATCACCGAGATGGTGAAATTGATTCTGAAGGACTGCTTCGCCGAAAGTTTGAACGTCGCCCCGGTATCAATCATCCCGACCATGGGCTGCTGGGATCCGCAGTCGGGTACGCTCTTTGACGATGTTCAGAGCTATTTGAAATGGGCGAAGAAAACAGGCCGCTACAAGAAAGGGCAGCCGCTTGTTGCGTTGATGGGCATGCGAAAGCATGTCGTGCAGAACCTGTCCTATCTACGTGATTTAGTGCAGGGAATTGAGTCGAGAGGCTTCGCAGCACTTCCCATTTTTGTTTCCGGGATCGAGGCTCATGTCGCTGTTCGGGAGTGGCTTATCGGGCAGCCCATCGATGTCTTCGTGTCGACGATGGGTTTCTCGATAGTCGGAGGCCCGGCGTCCTCCACTAAGCCTGGCCACCATCATGAAACCGCGTCTGACCTTTTATCGGCACTCGACGTTCCATACCTCGTTGTACAGCCGCTGCTCATGCAGAGTGAGTCGGAATGGAAAGAGCGAGGTGTCGCGTCCATGCAGTCGGTCGTGATGTACGACCTGCCGGAGATGGACGGCGTCGCGAGTACCATTGCCTTGGGTGCTATTAAAGATGGCGAATTAACCGTTGTTCCCGATCGGCTCGAGCGCGCATTAGAGCAAATCGAAGGCTGGGTTCGCCTTCGACACAAGCCTGCAGCACAGAGACGCGTCTCGATCGTGCTCTATAACTTTCCGCCGGGCCTCGGTAAGGCGGGTACCGCGGCGCTACTCGACGTGCCGGCGTCGGTCACGTCGCTTTTGCGAAGGCTCAAGGCGGAGGGCTATGACATCGGGGAGGCCGCAACCGATCAGCATGCGTTCGCGACCCAACTCGAGAGCCTCTCCTCCGGAACATCCAGCGTTGCACTCACGCTCAACGACTTCCGTAAGTTAGTGGTTGCGAATATCAGAGACCGTATCGATCAATTCTGGGGTTCAGCCCCTGGTGACATCGCCCCTGCAGGTCGAGAGTCGATGAGGCTCGATGTACGCGTCTTTGGAAATGTGACTATTGGTCTGCAGCCGCCGATGGGCGCTCCCGGCGATCCGATGCGTCTGCTTTTTGACCGACGGTTTACCCCGCATCACCAGTTCGTCGGGTTTTACGCTTGGCTCAAAAAAGAGTGGAAAGCAGACGCCATCATCCATGTCGGAATGCACGGCACGGCGGAGTGGATGCCGGGGCTGCAGGCTGCACTGACTGCGGATTGTTGGTCGGATCAACTTCTCGGCGGTGTTCCCCATCTGTACTTGTACCCCCTCAATAATCCGTCTGAGGCGGCCGTCGCTCGACGACGCGGATATGCGACGGTCATCAGTCACGCGATCCCGCCTTATGCACGAGCTGGAACCTACAAGCAGCTTGCGGAAGCTCAGCGACGTGTGGCTGACCCGAGCGATGCTTTGGAATCTCTGCTACCGGAACTTCCGCGGCAGGTCGAAGAATCCATAGAGTCGTATCGGGATCGCGTATCGGGATGGATCGCGATGATCGAAGAGCGGCTGATTTCCGACGGCTTACACGTTTTTGGTCAGTCGCCAGAGCCCGAGAAGGCGCGAGCGCTCATCGAGGCGGCTTTGGAAGTTCCACGACAGGGTAGAGCAGGATTCAGCGCGTTGTGTGGGTCACTAGGTTTATCGCAAGAGCAAGCAAAAGAGTTCCGCGATCGTTTCGTCTCTCAGGCGGTCTTCGGGCGTGAAAATGCGTTGCGACTTTGGGCTTCAACCGTCGGTGGTGAAGCGCCGCCCGCTCTGCTCGAGTACGCGAGTGAATCAAAAAAGATTGTTGATGGTATCGCGCAGTGTTCCGGTGAACTCGATGCAGTGATTCACGCGCTGAATGGTCGATTTATTCGACCCGCCTACGGCGCTGATCCCGTGCGTACGGGGGCAGGGGCACTACCATCGGGACGGAATATTCATGGTATCGATCCATGGCGGCTGCCGACGGATGGCGCGTTGGAGCGTGGGCGACGAATGGCAGACCTGCTGGTGAAACGTCACTGTGAACAGCATGGTAACTGGCCAAGGACCATCGGTCAGACGCTCTGGGCAATGGATACGATCAAGAGCGAAGGCGAAACTTTAGGCGTCGTTCTCGCACTAGTGGGGGCCGAGCCTGAGAGGGACGGCCAAGGAAAAATCTTCCGCTTCCGATTAAACCCTCTTGAGACACTCGGTCGTCCGCGCATCGATGTGTTGCTGGATGTCTCCGCTGTGTTCCGCGACACCTTCCAGATGTCTCTAGATCTTCTCGATACGCTTTTCCGCGAAGCATGTCTCGCCGATGAGTCGGTCGAGCAGAACTTCTTGAGAGCAAATACGCTGGATCTCATCGCCCAGGGTCGTTCGCAAGAGGACGCGACAGCGCGAGTGTTCTCGCAAGCTCCAGGTCAGTATGGAAACGGCGTGGATGCCGTCATCGATGAGAGTCAGTGGGAGGGCAAGGAGCAGCTCGCCGATCTTTATCAACAACGAACGGCGTTCATGACAGGTGGATCACGCGCAGGACGCGAAGCGCCTGAGGTGCTGCGTGGACTACTCGGCACGGTCGATCATGTGTTTCAAGCCATCGACTCTGTGGAATATGGTCTGACGGACATGACCCATTATTACGGGCACAGCGGGGCGCTTCGTCTTGCGGCAAAGACTGGGCGTGACGCCGCCATCCCGTTGACGTATGCCGAAAGCTTCACCGGCGAGGTGAGGCTCAATGACAGCGATGAACTATTGAAGATTGAGGCCCGCGCAAAAATTCTTAACCCCAAATGGTTCGAAGGAATGCTGGCACATGGCCACTCTGGAGCGGCAGAGATCGGAAATCGATTCACACATCTGCTTGGATGGGGCGCTCTGGCGGAGGTCGACCAATGGGTATTCGACGGTGCTGCGCAGACTTATCTGTTTGACGACTCCGTCCGCAAGCGTCTGGAAGAATCAAATCCGCAAGCAATTCGTAATGCCGTGAGCCGCTTACTCGAAGCGAATGGGCGAGGGATTTGGAAGACTGATCAAGCAACCTTGGATCGACTACAAGCGATGTATAGCGACATCGAAGATCGTCTAGAGGGTGTATCTGCCGCAGCTTAATTTTCGCGAATCTACGTACGATGAGGGGCGAGTAATGAAATTCAACGTCATATCTTATGGGTCATGGATACTCCGCGGGCTTCTCGCGGTGATATTTTTTAATACTGCGTCTGAAAAAGTTTTCGTGGATCTGATCCCGATCGCGTCGTTTGAGGGGTTGGGCGTTGGTACTTGGCTACTGTTTTTTGCTGGATTACTCGAGCTATCTGGCGCAATCGCGCTGCTCATTCCGTCGCTAGCTACTAGAGCGGCCTTTGTCCTTGCCGGCGTAATGATCGCTGCAATTTTAATGAAGGTGTCGATTGTTGGCGGAAGTGTCCTGACGGCGATCGCTGTACTGATCGCACTGATTGCCGTAATTGCGGACGGTCGTCTGGCGACTCGCGAGAGTGAGAATGCCCCGTTGAGAGCGCGATGAGTTCTTGACACTAATTACGTGAATTCTGAAGCGTTACGCCAACTGCATTTCTAGATATCTAAAATTAAAACTGAGCGTGCGTGAGCATTGGGCTCAAAAAATCTCATGTCAAAAACACGATATTTACATGCACATTCTCTTACACACAGCTTAGTGACACGTGTAAGTCATTGATGGCCAACAGGGATCGCTGACTCCAGTCTTCTCATAATCCCTTGGTCCTTGGTTCGAATCCAAGCGGGCCCAGTCTTTCACCTAAGACAGATTCGCAGCGTATCCGACCCTCGTGCGGGAAGTGTTTAGAGGTCACAACCGGCTGCTGACCGCGTTACCGACGAGCAACATGCGGACCACGCCCATCCGTCTTAAAACGCTCTCGACCACGCGATTTATCTCACGAGCTAGCCTTACGGGAAAATCCGGTTACGCTGGGTCTGGAAATCGCCCGCGCGTATAATTGGCGAACGCCACAAGCGATAGCATCACCGGTACCTCAACCAGCACCCCGACCACAGTCGCTAAGGCCGCGCCGACGTCCCCCCAGAAATTAGTCACAGGACGGTCTAGAGTCTGACCCTGAAGCAGGAGGTCGGACGTGAAGAAGCGGTTCAGCGAAGAGCAGATCGTAGGGATACTGCGTGAGGCGGAGGCTGGGGTAGCGATCAAGGAACTGTGTCGCAAGCACGGGTTCTCTGAGGCGAGCTATTACGCCTGGCGAAGCAAGTACGGCGGCATGGAAGTGTCGGATGTGAAGCGCCTGAAGAGCTTGGAAGCGGAGAACGCACGGCTCAAGCGGCTACTTGCCGAGTCACTGCTCGAGAACGAGGTGACACGCGAGGCACTTCGAAAAAAATGGTAACCGCACCGGACCGTCGGGTCATGGTGCGGTGGAT
>Ga0315903_10005947_pt1 | contig 15747 bp, 11 predicted proteins | sample LakEriMetagenome_7_FD_203524 | JGI IMG/M metagenome (GOLD analysis project Ga0315903, IMG submission 203524) | Freshwater fungal communities from buoy surface, Lake Erie, Ohio, United States - Buoy 2 MA119 | ecosystem: Environmental > Aquatic > Freshwater > Lake | place: USA: Lake Erie, Ohio...
TCCTTTCTTTGTATATTTCCAACTACTTTTATATTTAATTTTATTTATATCAGTATATTCATCTGGATTAAATCTTATAAATATTAAAGGTCTATGATTTATATCTTGAGATATCTCCATTAATCTTCTATTTTCACAACTTATATCATAATCTTCGTGTTGATTTTCATCTATCTCTATTACTATAACTTGATATCCTAAATCTAAATATAAATCAGGTCTTTTTTTACTACATCCACCTTTTATAATTTTATCATGTATCCAATCATATTCTGAAAAAGTAGTTTTTATAAAATCTACAACAGAATTTTCTTTAGTTTTAAAGTTTCTAACTAATTTACTATCAGGAAATAAATTTATAAAACATATAAAACAATAACCTTCATATTTTTTATGTTTTCTGATTTCACACCATTCAGATTTACATAAAGCACTTCCTCCGCATTCTTTACATCTATCTTTTCTTCTATTATGTTCGCAAATTCTACTTCCTCCGCATTCTTTACATTCATATTTTCTTCTATCATGTTCGCAAATTTGACTTCCTCCGCATTCTTTACATGTTGATTTTATTCTATCATGTTCGCAAATTTGACTTCCTCCGCATTCTTTACATCTATCTTTTCTTTTATTATGAATACATTTTTTATTAGGCATTTATATATTTATAAAAAATAATATTTTTAAATCAATTAATTCAAAACTATATTCAGTAATATCTTTTATTCTCTTTGAGGAAACATAATATTAGTTATCGGAGATGATGATGGAAACTTCATATTTTTTATATTATTTTTCATCTTTTGTTCTTTTAACTCTTTCTCAACATTCTTCAAATATGGCAATGTATGTTTATATTCGCAACACTTCTTTCCAACTCCTTCCTTTAAAATACACTTTACAATAAGTACAGCTAAAGGATGAGATAGTTCAATACATTTGTCGTGTTGAAAAAGCTCATTTACAACTAATGCAATGACATATTGAACACTTTTACAAATGCCGTCATTTAAATATAAAGTATTAAAATTGTTTAAAAAAACATTTAGTAAAGATCTTGGAGATTTCTTATATTCGCTATAAATAAGTTTAGGAGATTTAAAAGAAGAAATAAAAATAAACTTATGTTTGAAACACAAAAAACGAATTAACGAACATTTATAATAATAATGTTCATTAATCTTTCTAGTCATTGGATGTTGTGATTTTTGAAAACGAGTTAAAACCATTTTATTTTATAATTTAAATAAAATAATTATTTAACTTATATATTATAAATGAGTATTGATTTTGAATTAACTCAGTTATTTAAACATTCATTATTTAAACGTAATAATTACTATGTTATTCTACAATATGTAGATGATGGTTATTCTAGACTTAAATTTAAAGATTGGAAAAATAAAGTTGATTGTATGACACCTTCTATTCATTTATCGTATCTTCCAGATCCAAGGTTTAAAAAACATAGATTTTTAAATCTACAACAAAATGAAATATTTGTATTTTGTCAAACAGTAGGAGAAACAAAAAAATTTTTAAAGAAATATTTATCAACTTTTTTACGATATCCTTATAGAGTTCAAATAGTTGATGAGTTGTGGAAATTTTAAAAAGATTCTGTTCGTAAATATTCATAAATAATTGAACGCATTTTTCCTTCAACAAAATCATGATGTTCTTTACAAAACAATGAACAACCATTTATTTTATGTTGTCGTGAAATTTTATTTTCACATTTTTCTGTATATTGACATATCTTTGGTTTAACATGAACCATATAATTTTCTTTATGTTTTTTACACTTTGTAGGAGTTCCTGTTATACGATTTGAATAATAAGCTTTCTTATCACAACTATCGCATACTCCAATTTTAATCATATCATCTTTTTTATGTTTTTCACATGATTTGTAATAACCATTCCTAGAATAATATTTAGCATTATTTCTACATTTTTTAATCCGGGACCCGGTATTTTCTTCGTAACAACATTTACTGAAGACATTGGGTCTTCGACTACTCATTTTATATCTGAATATATAAAATAACTTATTTCTTTAACTTTATTCTTCTTCATTCAAAGACTCACTATTTTCCGTTTCATCTTCTTTCTTGACAGAGAATAAATCAATTGCGAATTTAACATTTTTAATTTTATTTTTTAAATTATCTATGTAATATTGAAATTCCTCTATAATATATGATTCAACTTCAATAAGACCAGAATCGTATATAGTTTGAATTCCTTCTTCACTTGCGCTTTTTTCTGTAATATAATAATATAAGAAATCTTCGGTAAAAGTGTAATTTTGTTTCTTTAATACTTTTAATAAATTATTTGTTTGACGTTTAGTCAAATCAGAAAATATTTTTTTCATTTTTTCTTCTGATATTAAATCTAAATATTTACTATTTTTATCGATTAAACTAATAAATACATTAAACATTTCAGAATCTATATACTGCATAAATGTTTCATCGCTTATATCTAATTCATCATAATAATTATCTATTATAAAAGTAGTAACTGCTAAAAATTTCTCTTGATCTAAAATATCTCTATAATTATTTTCAGCAATAACTTTTGGAGAAGTTTCTACAATATCTTTTATATTCATATTTAGTTTTTTTAACAATTTATCAAAAGTTTGTTTATCCTCTCTACTTAAAACTAATTCAAAATATTTTTTTTCCATTTCTTTATTGTTGAAAATCATATTTTTATATGTATCAAATGGATAAAACATATTATATTCTACATTTTCATTATATATAAAACCATAATTAATATAAAAATTAATAGCATCAGGAACACCTTCTAAACGAATTCCAAATACTCTTGGATCTTCTTTATGAAACTCAACAACTTTATCTAATATTAATGTTCCTGTTCCTCTATAAGATTTATCAGTTGCTGCTCTTGAAGTAAGATAATTAACTACTATTGTATTATCTTGTATTTCAGTTTGAGCAACTCCGCAAAGTTGTTCTCCTTTTTTATCAGAATAGTTTATAGCTATAAAATAATATAACTTTTTATTCCAACAACCATCTCTTTCTAAAGTTAAATATTTAGTAAAGTGACCTTTTTGAGATTTTTCAAGTTTTTGATACTTTTTTAAAAGCTTTACATCACTTGCTTTTGAACAATTAATTGTTATAACATGACATACTTTCTTTGACATTTATTTATTTTTATTATAATCATAGATAATAAAAATATTTTTTTTAATTTATTTTAACTAATTCTTCTATCGCTTCATCTAACACTTCATCTTTTACATTTGGCTCTTTATTCTTAACAAACTCTTTAAATTTCTGTCCAATTTCTAATTTAATATCTTTATACTTACGTTGATCTTCAAAATTCATAGTCATCTCATCCATAATTTCGTCATATTCTTCATCTGATAGTTCTCCCGCTAATTCATCCATTTTTTCAGATAACATTTTAGAATAATTATTTTTATAATTTTCTATTATCCATCCAGCATCTATCTCTTTTTCTTCTTTTTCATCTTCTTCTTCTCCTAAAGATTTATCAACAACATCTTCATATCCTCCTAGAGTATTAATTAAGCGTGTGGCCCAACCTGTACTGCATATACCTTTCTTAACACAATCGCTCATTTCTTCTTCTAATCTGTTTGTCATTTCTTCTCTAACTTCTTTATCTTTAACATTTCTAATTATACTCCATATTGCTTGGAATAAAGAACAAGCCGATACTTTCTTATCTTCTGGTAATGCTCTTGCTACTGCTTGATTGTGAATATCTCCAAACCCATAAATCTTTTCTTTACATTCATATATATCATTTGGTTTAATTCTTCCTTCAATTTGTTTGCTAAAACTTTCAGCTGCTTCTTCAAGTTCTAGCATGTAAGGGTATTTTAATAGTTTCTTTATATCTTTATCGATTTTTCTAACTTTTGCTTTTTGGTGAACACTTTGAGCTTGAGCATCAGGAGGTAGTTGTCTAAACCATTGAGGATCTTGTTCATCTTCTTCCTCAACTTCAGGAAGACCAAGTTTTTGTCTTATACGTGTCTTAATTTCTATAAATATAGGATTTACATTTAGTCCAGCTTCTAGTCTTTGAACAAAATCATTAACAGCAGATAAAGCACTATATCCTCTATTATTTTCATAAGCTAAATTAATTTCTTCATTAGTAAAATCTAGTAATCTATCAACAACTTCTGGTAATTCTCCAATTATAGCAACAATTAAAGCAGTAACTTCCATAGAGCCATTATTTAATGGAATTGTATATAAATTATTTAATCTATTAAATTCAGCACCACGCTCTAACAAGTTTAATATAGCGTTTGTAAATTTTCCAGATATACAAGAAGATATAGGAGTAGTACCCCAATTATTATTAAGAGATGGATAATCTAATAAATTATCAGCTAAATCCCAACTAAAGCATTCTGTCAATAAATTATCAATTCTATTATCAAGATCTCTAAAGTCTCCAGTATTTAATTTTTTAGCTATATTACAAAATTTTATTAATTTTACAGTATTAGTAGTTTGTAAAGTATATATGTTATTTCCACCAAAAGATATATATGTGTTAGAAGGACTAATATGATTAAAGTTTAATGTTTTAGGTCCAAATGATATTAATTTTTCTACTATATCAAAATAATCAGGTAATATTTTTTCTTGTTTAATTCCTATAGTTAATAAAAGTTCTAATGTTGTATATTCATAATAATAATATCCAGAACTTTTAGCATATTTATTAATAAAACCTATATTACATTTTTCACTATAATTATTTAATAGTTTTAATATAACTCGATGAAGAATATTAATTGCAGGTATTATTTTATTTCTATGTATTACATTTGGATTATAAATTTGTACAATATATTTTATTAAATAATATTGTAAAACAGTTGATGGATGATTATCATGATATATTATAGTTTCAAAATTTAGTTTATCTCCATATCTGTCAAGCATTTCTTCAGCAATAGTTATATTTTCTTCAGAGAATTTAATAAGACAATTTGTAAATGCTGTCATATTATTTTCATAGAAATTATTATCATAAACATATCCTATATTTAATTCTTCTGCTGAAAAATCTGATAACTTTTTCCATAAGTCTGAAAGAAATTCTGGATAATAATCTGATTTCTCTATATAAAAAATCTGTGAAATGAAAGTTCCAATGTGAGGTATTGCTCTATTTAAATAACATTTTTCAGCTCCAAAAGAAAGAATTTTTGATATAATAGTATATAGTTGTTTATAATATTGTGTATAATTATCAACAGATATTCTACAAGCAATATATAGTAAAGTAGAAATATTACCATTGTCTCCTCTTAAATTAAGTTCTTTTGATGAAAAATTATTTAACATATATAAAATAGAACTATAAAATTCTTTTAATGAAGAAGCGGTATTAAAACACTGCATAAAAGGAGTTATATTAAATTCTTTAAATGTAGAAGTTTTAAATTCATCATCACCACTTATACCTTCTTCAATCATTAAATCTAATCCTATTTTATTAGCTCCTATTCTTTTTCCAACATCTAATAAAACTTTTAATAATTTATTATTTTTTCTATCTATTATCATATGTATAAGAGCATTATTATTAAACATTCTGTTTTCCAAATTACATTTTTCAGGATATTTTAAAAGTATATATTCAACTAAATCATTTATATTATTTTTATTTGTTTTTGAAAAAAGTTCAGTATAAATATATAAAATAGGAGTATCAAAACGTTGCGTATCTCTCCATTTTATTTGTGATGGTTTTTTCTCAGATAAACATTCTGGATATTCATCAATAAAATTTCTTATTATATTTAAATTTTGTGTTTTTTCTACTAAATCAAAAAAACTATTAGAAGAACTTTTTAATTTACATAAATTTTGAAAGTCTTCTACAGAGCAATCTCTGCATTTTCCTTCTAATTTTAATTTATTTATATGTTCTTGTAATTCATTATATGTTATTCCGTTAGATTTACATTTTTGATATAAAGAACCAAGCATCTCTATAAGGTAATCAACATTCTTATCTTCTTTTTCATATGGTTTTGTAATTTTTCTAGTTCTTGTTTTTTGAGAACTAGAATCTACTTTTTTTTCATCTGTTTCAGAATTATCAATTTCAAAACATCCCTGATTGACAACCCAGTGATAGATAGGTGGTTGACATTGAGGTTTATTAATTTTATAAGCGCGCTTACCAAGTTTTGGCGATGACATTTATTTTTATTATTATAATATAATAAAAATATTTTTTTAATTTATTTAATTTTATTACAACTAAAACATGTATTTCTATATTTAAAGTTTAATGAGTTGCATTTTTCGCATTTCCAATCACCATTTTGTAGATCAAATGTAAGTGCTCTCTTTCCCAAAATTGTTTCTTTAGCATTTATTTTATTATAAACAAAATAAACTACATTAATTTGATAATTACAATCTACTATCGGCGAGTGAGCATTCGTTGGTTTTTTCGGTATATCTTTACATATAGAACCAATAGTTCTGGAATCACGTATTTCCCAAAATTTCCATACTGGCTCTAATTTTAATGCGTTTATTGTATTCTCTAAAACAATGTAATCAAACGACCCTTGACTCCAGTATCTACTACATCCTTTACAAAATTCATTTAATTGTAAAATTGCATCTTTAATATGAAAACGTGGTTCATCATCAAAAACATGTTTAAAAACATCTTCTGGTTGCTTATTCCACCATTCAATCGTGCTAGGACATTTATGACAATTTAATTCTTCACAAGATTTTACATCAATTAGTATTTCTAATTCTTCTCTTTTTTTTAAAGGATTGTAAAGATTAAATTTAACAGCTCCAATAGCAATAATACAAGCATTGTATTCAGTACTAAGAGTTTCAATATCAATCATAATATCAGTATGACTCATTTTTATAAAATAGTTTATGTAATTTTATATAAACTATTAATCTTTAAGTTTAGAAATCAGTTTATTAAAAATAATTTATTTATTTGAAATATTAAATTTGGAAACAGCTTTATGGAAAATTACTAATTTAATAAACTGATTTTAATATTTTATAAAATAAATCAGTTTTTATTTAAATTATTTTTTGCATAGCTTCCGACCTTTAATTATGCTCCAGTCGGATAATGGTCTTCGGTAGAAGATAATGGGTCTTCAGTCTCTTGTGATTTCATTAAATTTTCAATTTTTTCTTGAATTAATTCGTAAAATTCTTGGGTTTTGTCTCCCACCTTGTCTTTTGAGGGAATCGGTGATTCCCGAGTTGCGGATGACACTAGGTCATCCTTAATAATACTATATATATATTTTTCAAAATGTATAAATGTATTTTTTAATTCTTTGACACTTCCCTTAAATGATGATTCAGAATGAATTGATAGATCATCAGATGCATTATCAGGGATATCAGCCATTAGATTATAATCTGTATAAAATACTTGTTTATCATCATTATTTTGACTAAAATTAATATTCAAATTTATCTTCTTTGACATATTGGAAATCGTGTTCTTTCTCAAAAGAAGTTATTTAGCTTTATATTAATACTAATAATATTTCTTTAAATTAGATAATAGATTTTGAGAGACAGTGTTCATCGATGATAATGTTCAAAAAAATATAATTATAAAAATAAAATTCTATATTTTTAAAAAAATTTTACACACACAATTTTAAAATTTGTGTGTGTGTAGAAAAAAATTTTAAAGGAAATTTTAAAAAAATATATGTTTTATATCGATCTTCATAGTCTTTATTTTAAGGGTGATTTGAAGGTGTAGAAAAAATGACACTTTTTTGATGATTTTTTGATTATAAAATCTAAATAATTTATATGTTTTTTTCTGTAATAAAAATCATACTGTAAAACTTGTTATTCTTTTTTAAGGGTTGTTATAAGAATAAAAAAAATAATTTTATAAATCTAATTTTGCCCATTTTTGCCCAATTTTTCTCAATTTTTCCCAATTTTTCCCAATTTTTCTCAATTTTTCCCAAAAAAATTGGGCAAAAAATATTTTTTTAAGGTTGATTAGAAGCTTTGAAAAAAATATCGATATTTTTTAATAAATTATAATTTTTTCTATTTTTTCTAATTTTGACTAATTTTAATATTATATTTTTTAAGGGTGGATTGAAGGTGTAGAAAAAAATATTTCTATTTTTTTAAAATTTTCTATTTTTTCAAAATTTTTTATATTTTTTTTAAGATTTTTAATATTATTATAACAAGATTTTTTTATGAGCTATTACAAGAGTTTAAAATAATTTTTTCTAATTTTTTCTAATTTTTTCTAATTTTTTCTAATTATTTTTAAAAAATTAGAAAAAAAATATTTTTTTAAGGTTGATTAGAAGCTTTGAAAAAAAATTACTAATTTTTACTAATTTTTACTAATTTTTACTAAAAAAATAGTAAAAATAGTTTTAAGGTTAATTAGAAGCTTTAAAAAAATACTAATTTTTTACGAATTTTTTTCTCAATTTTTCCCAATTTTTCTCAATTTTTCCCAAAAAAATGGGAAAAAATATTTTTTTTCTAGTTAAATATATAGACAATATAAACATATAAAAATGGAATGCGAATTTTGTAAAAAGATTTTAAAAACAAAATATTCTCTTATAAGTCATCAAAAAACTGTAAAAAATTGCCTTCTTTTACAAGGTAAAGAAGAAGATGAAGAAACTTTAAAATATAATTGTAGTTTTTGTAATAAAAAATTTTCTCGTTATTATCATTTAGAAAGACATGAATATGATTGCAAGATTAAAAAACAAGAAGAAGAAAAAAATATATTAAAAAAGCTTGAAGAATATAAACTTCTTAAAGATGAAAATAAAAAATTAAAATTAGAAATAAAACAACAACGTCAATATGAAAAAGAAATAGAAGTTTTAAAAAAAGAAATTCTAGAAAAAGATTTAGAATTAGAACGATTAAGAACTGAGATAAGAGTTAAAGATGAACTAAAAGAAAATGTTGAAAAAATAATAGAAAAAAATAATAATGATAAATTAACTATGTTTAAAGATGCTGTTCAAAGTCAAGCTCTGGCAAATAAAGGAAGTAGAACTACAAATAATAATACAACTAACACAATAAATAATATCTATATTAAACAACAAATAGATAAACTTACACCAATAAATGAACTTCCTAATTTAATAGCTACTAACCCTATGCTTTCATCCACTTTAAGAAATCTAAATAGTTTAGATGATTTTTATTATTTATGTGCAAATACTACTAAAAAATGTTTTTTAGTAAAAGATAGTTCTCGCGAAATAGTATCTGGAAGAAAAGTTGATGAAAATAATAACGTCGAATACGTATCCGGTAAAATGCAATCTTTAATAGGCGACTATATAGTTAACGAAGATTTATCTAAAAAATTAAATGATGAATATAAAATATTTTTAGAAAAAATAACTTCAAACCCAGATGAAGAAATGGATCAAGACGATATTATTTTAGGAAACCAATTATTACTACTTTGCAACAAAATAACTAAAGCAAACAAAAATAAAAATAAATTATTAGACGAAGAACTCTTAAATAGTATTTCCAAAAAAGCTATGACTATAATTCCAAAAATAAAAAATAAAGAGGGCCCCGGGCCAGGTAATCCGGAGTTTAGCTCCGGTAGCGATGGTCTCTCCAAAGAAGAACCAGAAAATCTTAGAATTTTATATGAGGGTCGGGACCCGAAGATCGATATTAATGATTCTAATTCTATTTCTCAAGGTTCTTTGACAGGAAGAGATGATACCGTAACTTTAACTGTTTAGAAAGAGATTACCTGTACTCTAAATAACTGATTTAAATATATATTTAAAATAAATATATAAAATTAAATTAAGGAGGATCCATCACTACCGGAGCTTGACTCCGGATTACCGGAGCTTGACTCCGGATTACCGGACCCGGGACCTGACGTATAAACTGAGTTTTTCATTTTTATTTAATCGTAAATAAAAATGAGTGTAATCCGGAGTCAATCGCTTCGCTCGGAAACTCTTCGAGTTTCAGCTCTGGTAGAAAAACAAATAAAAGATTGTGTATATTCCGCTTTGTCAAGAAGCAGTGTGAATGTGTTTCATACACTGAATGATTTGTTTAAGACTCATTTTGAGAAGTCATCAACGAGTATGGTAGAGTTGAGAAGAAAGACAACGAAAGAAAAAGGATTATTTTTTGAAATATTTTGTAAGATGTATTTGGAAATGCGAGGATATGATGATGTATGGCTTCTTAATGAAGTACCATCAGAAATAATAAAATATTTAAATATGGAGACATATGATGTAGGAATAGATCTTGTAGCAAGATTTAAAATTCCAAATAAGGAAACAAATAATACTGATGACTATTTTTATGTAGCAGTTCAATCAAAGTATAGAAAGCCGACAAAAGATAGATTTGGAAGAGAAGTACATAAATTGAGTTGGAAAGAATTAAGTACATTTTTAGCGTTAGTTCAGAGAACAGGACCAACAAAATATGGATGGAAAACAAAGATAGTTATGACAAATGCGGATAGTGTTAGTTGGAGAGGAAAAAAGAAGGAGTATAATGTAAAGACATATGCAAAAAAGACATTTGAAAATATAGAAAGAATAGAATGGATGAAGATCGTGGGAAAAAAAGAAGAAGGAAATATACTAGGAGTGAAAGAGAAAAATGCTGAAGAAAAAAGAAAAAAGATAGAATTTATATCGTCAGATGATGAATCAGAAGAAGACTCTATTTCTTCGGAACCTTTAAAACCATATCTAAAACCGGAACCTTCGGAACCAGAAGAAGAGGGAATCAATGATTCTCGACCTACAGAAAAAACACAAGATGTTCGCGAATTAAGAATGAAATGGTTAGATAAATTAAAGTTATAATTTTTTAATTTTTTTTAAATATATAAAAATTAAAAAATTTACCAAGTTCCATAAACAGATTCTCCAATTGCTGCTTCTAACCAACTATCTCTCCAAGTTCCACTTACTGTTGGATCTGGTTGTTGAGGTCTGTTATCACCAGGTAATCTAGGACGAGTATTCTCGACAAATCCAAAATCAGGATAAACTCTTGTTTCTAAATCCATAGGGAAAGGATTTCCTAGTGTATTGCTAAATGCTCCTGTAATAGAAGTCATAGCATCAACTGCATTTATATTAGAAATTTGATTTACATGGTTAAGAGTAACAGAACCACTTGAACCAGTTGATAGTTTAAACACAACTACAGGGCCTTCCATACCAATAGATGTATAAATAAATGGATTTCCTCTTATACTATCTTGAATGTAAGGAGTTGGAATTGAATAACTACTTCTAAAACCATCAAAATAACCTTTACTACATCCTAATATTTTAACAGATGTATTATTACCAATTTGTCCATCAAAATTATCTCCTAAAAAATTATATAATCTTAATTGACCAGCGCTAATACTAGATTCTCCTTGTAAAAATACTATTTTAGCACCAGTAGAAGGAGAACCATGATAAACACAGCCAGTACCATAACCTTGTGAAGATTCTAAGAAAGAAGGATGTAAGTAGTTATCACTTCCTGTTAAATTTAAGTTTTGATAATATTCAAACTGAGAAATATTTAATATAGGACTTAATTGATTTTGTGTGTTAAGATAAAAATAATCATTGGTATTTTTAAGTCTATCACCTCCGAAGAATTGTTCAAACCACGTATCGTATCCACCAACATTACATCTGTTATCAATAATAATAGCATCAACTTGTTTTGCGTTAAAATATTTCATCATGGGAACCATTGGAGCAGCAATTGTACCGTTAGCCCATTTGTCAGGAGCATTTTGAAGAATATCTTTGTTAGCCCATGTATTAAAGTATTTTGTTGTAGATTCACCAGGATACCAAATTTCATCAATTCCTTGACTAAATGGAAGACTACTATCTGTGTATATATAACCTATCTTTTTATCTGGTGTTAAATTAGACTTTACTAATCCATATAACATATAATTATAACTCAAACTTTCATAACCATCTAATGTATTTATACTTCCTAAAATATTCCATTTTGTTCTATCCACATCATTATTTCCTCCATATTTAGCTCCAGTAGCAACTAAATATCCACCTCCAGTTAACCCAGTAATTGATACATTCATAGCTCCAGCAATTTCTCCCCAGTATTGTTGAATTTGTCCACATACTTCTAATGTGCTTTCACCAGTTGCAAACTCGCCTTCAAATCCGTAGTATATGTTATAAGTTTCATCTGGGTCAAGGTAGTTAAGTGCTGAGATAGACCAGCCTCCAGTAGAGGCTCCGGTAAGATAGTTTACAATAGTATTAAGAATATCGTAATGGTCAGCATAACATACAGTAGAAACAAGTAGTTGACTCAAAGGATCTCCAAGATTATAATATCTAGAAGGACCCGCAACTGTGCTAAAACCTTGTTGTGCAGTTTGTGCTATTGAATATGAACTAGATTCCCAGATTTGTTCAGTACGACCTGAAAAATCTTCACTAAAAACAGTTTGATTAAATGAATGCTCTTGTGAACCATATACTTCTAAAAAGTAAGCTTTTATAGCAGCCATAAAATTATTATAAGTCATATCCGAGGTAACATGATGAGTAACACTTACAACTGGTGTTCCAGTATAACTTGCCCAACCATTAAAAGGACCAGATGAAATTCCTATTAACGAGGAAGTATCATTTCTTATAACAAAGAAGTTTGTAGAATTGTAAAAAGTTCCTTCTTTAGTAGAAAAATTTGCATCAAAATGTCCAGATGAAGAGTTATTAAAATGAGAATCAAAAATAACATCATTTGTATACTCGTTATTTAAAACATCCCATGCTCCACTAAATCCAGAGATAGTAATACTGCTGCCAGGAGTAACAAGGTGATTATCAGCTAAGAAAATTTTAGTAGCTCCAGTTAAACTACCATAACCAAGTTGATAAAATGTTTCAGGAGTATATTGTGAAGTAGTTGATTTTATAATATGGTGAATAGGATATTCAAATGTTTTTCCATTAAGATAAGAGTTAAGAATAGCTTGTTCATTATAATATCCTGGATAATAAGTATCTTGTCCTCCTATAGAGTTATTTCCAACCATACCTTTTTCAGAAATAATTTTAGCAAAATATTTAAACATAAAAATAGGATCTTGAATGTCAGGATAAGCAACTTCATTATCATTATAAGGACGAATGTCAGGTGGAGTATCCATTTTTTGTAATAAAGAAGAAAATGAACCAAACTGAATAGAGTTTCCAGGTCCAAATATAAAATCAGGATCTGTATTGTAAGCATAATTTCCAAATAGTTGAGTATTATTAGATTGCAGTGTTAATGTATTAGGAGCATTTATAGGAGCAGATAAATATGCTTCTGCTGAAAATGAGTTTGTACCAACCACACCAGGATAGGCAATACTAACTCCATCAGGAAGGCGTTCATAATACGATTCAAATTGTAGAGCTCCAAAAGTGTTATTATAATTAGAACCGTAAGAAGTAAGTTTTATAAGAGGATAATGAGAAATACAGTCTAAATAATAGTAAGCAATATCAGTTGCTACACTACTTGGAAAAGGTATAGTATATCCAGACGGAAGAGGTTCTATTCCAGCAAATTGGTCATCAGTAACTCCAGATAATAATACAGTTTTAGCAACATTTTTCCACCAACCGTGGAAAGGGTCATCTGTAGAAACAGGTTTTAAGTAAGATGTCCATTCGTTAGAATTAGAGTTATAAATAAATTTAATTTCAGCACCAGCGTAAAGAGATAAGTCAGTTGCGTTAGCTACAGCACCTTTAGAAGTAGCTCCGTTGTAGTCAATAGAAGGAGGAAAGTTACCCCAAGACCATTCAATGTCATTAATAATGACATAAGCACCGTTAATAGGAGTGAGAGGGAGAGTAAGAGTTTCAGAAGAAACAGTGGTGGTCCAGTTGTATTGAGAGTTGGGAAGAGAGGTAAAACTATTAGATGCTGTAAAGATGGAGAAAGGACCGGTAGCAGAAGGAGAGACAATAAGACTATTTGTAATTTTTATATTCTTTGTAATAGGATTATTAAAAGAGGGAGTGTAAGTAGTCATTTTTAATAAATAAATATAAAAAATAAAAAAAGTAAATATTTATATTTTATAAAATGTTATGAAAATATTGTTGTTATAATTCAACAAAGGATAAAGTAATAGAGTATTTGAAGTGTTGTGAGAATCCTCAGAAAGCAGTTTATAATAAGGATAAGAATGCGATTTATTATAATTCTGAAAAGGTAACCTGAAGATGAGGAGAGTATGAAAGGAATTTATAATATGAGTGTTTTGCATATGGCAATGAGAGAGTCTAGACGTAATAATGTTAAAGGAGTTCGTCTAACTATAGTAAAGTTATAATTTTTTAATTTTTTTTAATATGGAGGACCATGAGTCCTTCTTAAAAATTAAAAAATGAATTACCAAGTACCATAAACAGCTTCTGCTATACTTGCTTCAAGCCAGCTGTCTCTCCAAGTTCCACTTACTGTTGGATCTGGTTGTTGAGGTCTGTTATCACCAGGTAATCTTGGACGAATATTCTCAACAAAACCAAAGTCAGGATATACTCTTGTTTCTAAATCCATAGGGAAAGGATTTCCTAATGTATTTGTAAAACTTCCTGTAATAGAAGTCATAGCATCAACTGCTGTAGTTTCTGTAATTTGCCATGTTGGTGTTAGTGTAATAGCTCCACTCATACCAGTTGAAAGTTTATAATAAGGACTTGTTCCTTCAGGAGCAACAGATGTATATATTGTTGTTGTTCCTACTATACTTTCAGTTATATAAGGTGTTGGTATAAAGGAAGGTAAATTAAAAAAAGAAGAGAAATAAGATTTATTAAGACCTAATATTTTAAGATTTGTATAATTTCCAATATCTCTATCTAAATTATCTCCTAACATATTCCACATTCTTTCTTGACCAGCGCTAAAACTTCCTTCTCCTTCTAAGAAAACAATATGAGCACCAGTTTGAGAAGTTCCGTGGAAAACAGCTCCAGTTCCATAAGCTAAATTTGATTCAAGGAAAGAAGGATGTAAATAATTATCAGCTCCAGTTAAGTTAATATTATCATAATAATCAAAATCTTCATTATTTAAAGTAGGAGATAACCCATTTTGAGTATTAAGATTAAAATATTTTTCAGATATTGTAAGTCTATCTCCTCCAAAGAATTGTTCAAACCAAGATTCGTATCCTCCACCATTACATCTGTTATCAAGAATAATAGTATCAACTGCTTTAGAATTAAAATATTTCATAACAGGAACCATAGCTTGAGAATATACACCATTCCAAACTTTATCAGGAGCATTTTGAAGAATTTGAGGGTCAGCCCATACATTAAAATAACTATACCATATTCCATCAGCAAAGTCAATAAATGGCTGACTATTATTAACTAAAATATAACCAATATTTTTACCATCAGTTAATTCACTTTTAACTAATCCATAAACAAAGAAATTATAAGCTGTTTCTTCATCTCCGTTAAGAGTGTTAATACTTCCCATTATATTCCAAACTGTTCTATCGGCGTCATTATCTCCACCATATTTAGCTCCTGTGTATATCATATAACTACCTCCTAGCTGAGAAGGATTAGCAACATTAACAGTATTAGCTAAAAATCCAAAATATTCTTGAATTTGTCCA
>Ga0315903_10005950_pt1 | contig 15736 bp, 13 predicted proteins | sample LakEriMetagenome_7_FD_203524 | JGI IMG/M metagenome (GOLD analysis project Ga0315903, IMG submission 203524) | Freshwater fungal communities from buoy surface, Lake Erie, Ohio, United States - Buoy 2 MA119 | ecosystem: Environmental > Aquatic > Freshwater > Lake | place: USA: Lake Erie, Ohio...
TAGGCTCGACCTTCGCATGTCCCTCCTCGATCGAGTCCTCCGTGCCGGTGACGGCAAGCGTGTCCGCGCCCTCCAGGGGCTGGTTCCCGAGATCAACGCCCTCGAGGCCCCGACCCGGGCTCTCTCCGACGATGCCCTCCGCGCCAAGACGGTCGAGTTCCGCGCCCGGCTCGACCGGGGTGAGGACGTCGACGATCTGCTCGTGGATGCCTTCGCCGTCGTGCGCGAGGCAGCCGACCGAGTCATCGGACAGCGGCACTTCGACGTCCAGATGATGGGCGGCGCCGCACTGCATTTCGGCTGGGTGGCCGAGATGAAGACGGGCGAGGGCAAGACCCTCGTGTCGACGCTGCCGGCGTACCTGAACGGTCTCACCGGCCGCGGCGTTCACATCATCACCGTCAACGACTACCTGGCCCGTTTCCACGCCGAGTGGATGGGCCGCATCCACCGGTGGCTGGGGCTCGAGGTCGGTCTCGTCATCCCCGGGCACCGCGACCGCCCGGTCGAGAAGCGCGCCGAGTACGCCTGCGACATCACCTACGGCACGAACAACGAGTTCGGCTTCGACTATCTGCGGGACAACATGGCCTCGACGCGCGACGACAAGGTCCAGAGGGGGCACTTCTTCGCCATCGTCGACGAGGTCGACTCGATCCTCATCGACGAGGCGCGCACGCCGCTCATCATCTCGGGACGCGTCGCCGACTCGGCCTCCATCTACTACCGCTTCGCCGCCATCGCCCGGACGCTGGAGCGGGACACCGACTACGAGGTCGACGAGGCCAAACGCATCGTGTTCCCCACCGAGCAGGGCATCGAGAAGGTCGAGGCCGAACTGGGGCTCGCGAACCTCTACGACGCGGTGCAGCAGAATCTCGTTCACCAGCTCCAGGCGGCGTTGAAGGCCAAGGAGCTCTACCGGCGTGACAAGGACTACATCGTCGACGGCGGCGACGTGAAGATCGTCGACGAGTTCACGGGACGCATCCTCGAGGGACGGCGCTGGAGCGAGGGCCTGCACCAGGCCGTCGAGGCCAAGGAGGGCGTGCGCATCAACGAGGAGAACCAGACCCTCGCCACGATCACCCTGCAGAACTACTTCCGCATGTACGAGAAGCTGGCCGGCATGACGGGCACCGCCCAGACCGAGGCCGCCGAACTGATGAACATCTACGGGCTCCAGGTGGTGCCCATCCCGACGAACAAGGCCGTCGTGCGCGCCGACGAGGCCGACCTCATCTTCAAGTCCGAGGAGGCCAAGTTCCGCGCGGTCGTCGAGGACATCGCCGAGCGCAACGCGGTCGGTCAGCCGATCCTCGTGGGCACGATCAGCGTGGAGAAGAGCGAGAGGCTCTCGCGCGAACTCGACAAGCGAGGCATCCGCCACGAGGTGCTCAACGCCAAGCAGCACACCCGGGAAGCCCAGATCGTGGCCCAGGCCGGTCGACTCGGTGCCGTGACGGTCGCCACCAACATGGCGGGCCGCGGCGTCGACATCCTGCTCGGGGGCAATCCCGAACTGCTCGCGCGCCAGAAGTTGCTCGCCGAGGGTGTCGACGCTGCGCTCCTCGTGGACGAGTTCGCCCTTCCCATGCCGCTCGCCACGATGCCCGAGGACTTCCGTACGGCTCGCGAGACCGCGATGGCCCGTTATCGCGAGGTCCTGCCCGCAGTGACCGAGGCCTGCCGGGCCGAAGGGGAGAAGGTGCGCGAACTGGGCGGTCTCTACGTGCTCGGCACGGAGCGCCACGACAGCCGCCGCATCGACAACCAGCTGCGCGGCCGATCGGGACGCCAGGGCGATGCGGGAGCGAGCCGTTTCTATCTCAGCCTCGAGGACGAGCTGATGCGTTTGTTCGCCACGGGTGCGCTCAGTTGGGTGATGGGGCGCGCTCTCCCCGACGACGAGGCCATCGAGGCCAAGATGGTGACGAAGGCCATCGAGAGGGCCCAGACGACCGTCGAGCAACGAAACGCCGAGATCCGCAAGAACGTGCTCAAGTACGACGAGGTCATGAACGAGCAGCGCAAGGTGATCTACCAGCGCCGCGACCAGATCCTCGACGGTGCCGACCTGCGCGCCGCCGCCATGGACTACCTGGCCGAGGCCGTCGACGACCTCATCGCGACCCACTGCGTCTCCGAGGCCACCGACGAATGGGACCTCGAGGGACTGGTCAACGAGGTGCGCACCTACTGGCCGGCCGCCCTCTCCGTCGAGGACGTCGAGCGCTGTGCCGACACGGATGCCGTCTACGACGTGGTCATGGCCGATGCCAGCGCCCACTACGCCGCACGCGAGGCCGAGATGGGCGACGCGGTCCTGCGCGAAATCGAGCGTCGTGTGATGCTCAGCATCATCGACCAACGCTGGCGCGAGCACCTCGAGGAGATGGACTACCTGCAGGAGGGCATCAACCTGCGGGCCATGGGCCAGAAGGACCCCCTCTCGGAGTGGCAGCGCGAGGGCTACGACGCCTTCGGCGAGATGATGAAGGGGATCGCCCGGGACTTCGTGCGTTACGTCATGCACGTGCAGGTCGTCTCCGAGACCCAGCCCGCCGTGCGCGTGGAGAACATCCTGGAGAGCGGCACCGACGACACGGCCATCGGGGGCTTCTCCGGCACCGACGATTCAGGGCCGCCCGAGACCGCGCCGCGCCCGCGGACCGTGGTGAAGGACGCCAACGACTGGTCCCAGACTCCGCGCAACGCCCCGTGCCCGTGCGGCTCGGGCAAGAAGTACAAGCAGTGCCACGGCGCCGCGTCGTGACCCCGGCCCGACGGGACTGACCACGTTGCGCGACTTCACCGCCGACCTCACCCAACTGCGCCAGCGGCTCGCCGAGGCCAGTGACTACCTGCGAGTCGACGCCTCGCGGGCCCGTCTGTCGGAGCTCGAGATCGAGGTCTCCCGTCCCGACCTCTGGGACGACCAGGACGCGGCCAAGAAGGTGAACGCCGAGTACGCCAACGTCAAGGCCGACCTCGACGAGTACGACTCGCTGGCCGGCCAGGTGGAGGACCTCGAGGTCCTGCACGAACTGGCCCGCGAGGTCGACGACGCCTCCCAGGAACCCGACATCGAGCGGGGCATCGGGGCGGTGTCGTCGCGGCTGTCCGTGCTGGAGATGCGCAGTCTCTTCACCGGTGAGCACGACGAGGTGGACGCCATCGTGCAGATCAACGCCAAGGACGGCGGTGTCGACGCCCAGGATTGGGCCGAGGTCCTCCTGCGCATGTACACCCGCTGGGCCGAGCGCAGGGGCTTCACCGTCGAGATCGACGAGCGCAGCGACGGGACCGAGGCCGGCATCCTGTCGGCGGAGTTCACCATCAAGGGTCGCTACGCATACGGACTCATGACCTCCGAGCGCGGCACCCATCGTCTCGTGCGCATCAGTCCCTTCGACAACCAGGGTCGCCGTCAGACCAGCTTCGCCACCGTGCAGGTGTGGCCGGTGCTGGACGCACCCGACATCGAGATCAACGAGGCCGACATCCGCATGGAGGTGTTCCGTGCGTCGGGCGCCGGCGGTCAGCACGTCAACAAGACGTCCTCGGCGGTGCGCCTCATCCACGAGCCGACCGGCGCGGTGGCCTCCAGCCAGGAGGAACGCAGCCAGCTGCAGAACCGCGAAAAGGCGATGGGACGACTCAAGGCGATGATCGCCGCCCGCATCGAGGAGGAGCACCAGGCAGAGAAGGACCGCATTGCCGGCAAGCCCGCCCAGATCGGCTGGGGAACCCAGATTCGCTCCTACGTGCTCCAGCCCTATCAGATGGTCAAGGACCTGCGCACCGAGGTGGAGTCCTCCGCCGTCGCCGCGGTGCTCGACGGCGACCTCGACGGGTTCATGGAGGGCTATCTGCGCTGGAGACGGGCCCAGGCGGGCTGATTCCGCTCCTGGGGGCGCCCCGTCCCCGCAGTGGCCCGTCGCTAGGGTGGTGGCTTCGATGATTCGCCTCGAGAACGTCACCAAGCACTACGGCAACAACGTCCTGGCCGTCCGCGACGCCTCCTTCGACGTCGCCAAGGGCGAGTTCATCTTCCTCGTGGGGCCCTCGGGTTCGGGCAAATCCACCCTTCTGCGACTCATGAACCGCCAGGAGCGCCCCGAGCGGGGTCGGGTGTGGGTGGCCGGTCGCAACATCAACGAGATGGCCAACAGCCAGGTCCCCCACCTGCGCCGCTCGATGGGGAACGTCTTTCAGGACTACAAGCTGTTGCCGACCAAGACGGTCTTCGAGAACGTGGCCTTCGCCCTCGAGGTCATCGGCAAGCCCAAGCACGTGATCGCCAAGCAGGTGCCCCAGGTGCTCGACCTCGTGGGTCTGTCCGGGAAGGACGAACGCTTCCCCAACCAGCTCTCGGGTGGCGAGCAGCAGAGGGTCTCGGTGGCCCGCGCCTTCGTCAACCGCCCCCTGATCCTCCTGGCCGATGAGCCCACCGGCAACCTCGATCCCGCGACCGGCGAGGGCATCATGTCCCTCCTCGACGCGATCAACCGCACCGGCACCACCGTCGTCATGGCCACCCACGACCACCGGGTCGTCAACGCCATGCGACGCCGCGTCATCCAGCTCGACCGGGGCGTCATCGTGCGCGACCAGGAGCGGGGCGTGTACCAGTGATCCAGCGCATCTCCTACGCCGTCCGCGAGACGATCGCGAGTTTCCGGCGCAACTTCACTCTCTCGGCCGCCGCGGTGGTCACCTCCGCGGTGTCGCTGCTGCTGGTGGGCGCGACCTTCCTCATCCAGCGCGCCTTCGACAACCTCCTCGTGCAGTGGCGTGGTGACGTCGGGATGATCGTCTTCGTCCGGCCCGATGTGACCGAGGAGGCCCTCGTCTTCATCGAGCAGAACCTGAAGTCCCAGCCCAACGTCATCGACGTGGAGAACCTGGCCTATCTCGACCGTGACGCCAGCTACGCCGAGGCCCAGCGCGTCTTCGCCGGAGATCCCACGACGCTGAGTCTCCTCTCGCCCGAGACGATCCCATCGCAGTTCAAGGTGGTGCCGCGCACCACCGATCCAGCACTCGTGCGCAGTCTCGCCGACCAGTACCGCACCCTCCCCGGGGTGGCGGGAGTGTCGCTGGCGGAGGACGAGTTCGACGTCATCTCCACCCTGTCGGGATTCGTGCGCACGGTGACGATCGCCATGTCCCTCGTGTTGCTCGTCGTCGCGGTCGTGCTCATCTGGAACACGATCCGCACCGCCATCTTCGCGCGTCGTCGCGAGATCGAGGTGATGAAGCTCGTCGGCGCAACCGACTGGTTCATCCGGGTCCCCTTCATCATGGAGGGCCTCATCCAGGGCCTCCTCGGCGCCATCGTGTCGTGCGCGGGGCTGTGGGGGCTCAACCAGGCATGGACGTCGGGGGTGGCGGGTTTCAGGCCGGGCACCGGGGTCAGTTCGCTCATCGTTCCCGGGGGCTACGTCAACAGCGTCATGCTGGCCCTGCTCGTCATCGGTGCCGTGGCTGGCGGCGTCGGCTCCGGTGTCGCGTCGAGCAAGTTCCTCGACGTCTGACCCTCGCTAGGGTCGGGACGTGGAACTGTCGCACGTCCGCCTTTCCGTCGCCGACGGCGTGGCCACGGTGACGCTTTCCCGTCCTGACAGGCTCAACGCCTTCACCCCGCGCATGATGTGGGAACTCCTGGAGGTCTTCGACCGCACCGATGCCGACGACGATGTGCGGGCGGTCGTCGTGACGGGCGAGGGCCGGGCCTTCTGTGCGGGCGCCGACCTCTCGTCCGGCGCCGACACCTTCGCCGGTGGCGGCAGCGAGATCGACACGCCCCAGGGCGTGAAGCGCGACGGCGGCGGGATGGTCGCGCTGCGCATCTTCGACAGTCTCAAGCCCGTCATCGGGGCCATCAACGGTGCCGCCGTCGGCGTGGGGGCGACCATGACCCTGCCGATGGATGTGCGGATCGCGGCCGAGTCGGCCCGGTTCGGCTTCGTCTTCTCGCGGCGGGGCATCGTGCCCGAGGCCTGCTCATCGTGGTTCCTGCCCCGGGTGGTCGGCATCTCACGTGCCGCCGAGTGGGTCTACACGGGTCGCATCTTCCCGGCCGCCGAGGCCCTCGACGCCGGACTCGTGCGGTCCGTTCACGCCGACGCCGATCTGCTCCCGGCCGCCGTGGCGCTCGCGCGGGAGATCGCCGACAACACGGCTCCCGTGTCCGTCGCGCTCTCCCGCCGCATGCTGTGGCGCATGATGGGCGCGTCCCATCCGATGGAGGCACACCGGGTCGACTCCCGGGGAATTCAGGAGAGGGGTGGCAGTGCCGACGTGCGGGAGGGCGTGTCGAGTTTCCTCGAGAAGCGTCCGGCGGTGTTCCCCGACAGGATCAGCGACGGCCTCCCCGACCTCTTCCCCGGGTGGCAGGAACCCGGGTTCCTCTGACCGGGGAGGTGGGTTTCGTGTCGGGTGCCGTTTCCGAGCCGATGCTCCACGACCTCGTCGGGACCGGTTTCTTCGTGGCGCTCGTCGACGCGTTCTATGACGGGGTCGAGGGTGATCCGGTCCTTCTTCCCCTCTACCCCGACGGCGCCGACACCGTCGGTGCGCGCCGGCGCCTCGCCCTCTTCCTCGACCAGTACTTCGGTGGACCGCACACCTACATGGAGGAGCGCGGACATCCGCGCCTGCGCATGCGTCACGGTCAGTGGACGATCGGGCCGCGCGAACGGGACCGGTGGCTCGTGCACATGGCGGTGGCCATCGAGACGATGGTGGCCGACCTCGGGGACGACATCCGCGACCGAGTCACCGAGGAACTCGCGACCTACATGGTCAACGCCGCGGAGCACCTCCGCAACGCCTGAACCCGTCAGGCGAGCAGATGGAGGGCGATGGCGGCGGCGGCGCCCACGTTGAGCGAGTCGACGCCGTGGTGCATGGGGATCCGCACCCGCACGTCCGCACCGGACAGAGTGTCGGTCCGGAGCCCGTCCCGCTCGCTGCCGAGCAGCAGGGCCACCCGTTCCGCCGAGGACGTGTCGAGCGTGCGGATGTCGAGGGCGTCCGGGGCCGGGGTGAGGGCCACCGTGAACGCACCGTGGCGGGTGAGAAAGTCCCCGATGGCGTCGCCGACCGGGAGGCGGGCGAACGGGACGACGAGTCCCGCGCCCATGGAGACCCGCAGGGCCCGACGCGACAGGGGATCGGCGCTCGAATGGTCGAGGAGCACCCCATCCCATCCGAGCGCGGCGGCACTGCGCACCACGGCGCCGAGATTCGTCGGGTTGTCCACGGCTTCGAAGGCGACGATGCGTCGGGAACGCGTGACGAGGTCCGCGGCGTCGAGGAGGGCAGGCCGGCGGAACAGTCCGGTGGCGCGCAGGGGAACGCCGAGCCCCGTCACCTCGCGGCGCAGGTCCTCGTCGGCGACGTACACGTCGACTCCGGGCAGGCGTCCCGCCCACTGTTCTCCGAGCGTCTGCTCGCACAGGAGGGCGACCGGTTCGCGTCCCGCGGCGAGGGCGCGCTCCACGACGAGGTCGCCCTCGGCCACGAACAGACCGGCGCCCACCCGGTCGGTTCGCTCGGCGCGCGAGGCGAGACGGCGCTCGCGCCAGCGGAAGGCGTCGAGGCGGGGATCGGCCGGGTCCGAGACGCGGACGGGCACGACGTGCTCAGTACTGCCAGGGGTAGGGCGACCAGTCGGGGTCGCGCTTCTCGAGGAAGGAGCGTCGACCCTCGTCGGCCTCGTCGGTGCCGTAGGCGAGGCGTGTGGCCTCGCCGGCGAAGACCTGCTGGCCCACGAGGCCGTCGTCCACGAGATTGAAGGCGAACTTGAGCATGCGCTGGGCGGTGGGGCTCTTCCCGTTGATCTCGGCGGCCCATTCGAGCGCCGTGGCCTCCAGGTCGGCATGGTCGACCACCGCGTTCACCGCCCCCATCGCGTGCATCTGCTCGGCGTCGTACTCGCGTCCGAGGAAGAAGATTTCCCGGGCGAACTTCTGGCCGACCATGCGGGCGAGGTACGCAGAACCGTAGCCACCGTCGAAGGATGCGACGTCGGCGTCGGTCTGCTTGAAGCGGGCATGCTCGCGACTCGCGAGCGTGAGGTCGCACACCACGTGAAGGCTGTGTCCGCCGCCCGCCGCCCATCCCGGCACGACGCACACGACGATCTTGGGCATGAAGCGGATGAGGCGCTGCACCTCGAGGATGTGCAGCCGACCGGCGCGACCCCGCTCGATGGTGTCCTCGCCGGTGCCGTCGGCGTACTTGTATCCGTCCTTGCCGCGGATGCGCTGGTCGCCCCCGCTGCAGAACGCCCAGCCACCGTCCTTGGGCGACGGCCCGTTGCCGGTGAGCAGCACGCACCCGACGTCGCTCGACATGCGGGCATGGTCGAGGGCGGTGTAGAGCTCGTCGACGGTGCGCGGACGGAAGGCGTTGCGCACCTCGGGGCGATCGAAGGCGATGCGCACGGTTCCCTGGTCCACCGCCCGGTGGTAGGTGATGTCGGTGAAGTCGAAGCCGGGCATCTCGCGCCAGCGGGTCGGGTCGAAGAGCGGGGAGATCGTCACCGCTCCATTGTTCCATGGTGCGTCGCTCCGGCGGCAAGCATCGTGCTTCGGGGGCCCTCCGTCGTCCACATGGCCGTCGCCAGTAGTTTCGCGAGGTGCTTTTCCTCGCCTTCGGCTCCTTCCTGGCGGGTTGGATTGTGCGCCGCCGTGTCAGGATCCCGCCGAGCGTCGTGCCTCTCATCGACCGATGGGTGCTCAACGTGGCCCTGCCCGCCGTGATCGTGTCGCGGATGTCCCGAGCCGAGCTCGGGGCCGACCTTCTTGTCCCCGCGGTCTCGGCATGGGCTGTGATGGCGGTGTGCGTCTCGTGCGTGGCGGTGGCCGCCCGCCGCCTCGAGTGGGACGAGCAGACCCGGGCTGCACTCCTGCTCGTGGCGGTCCTCGGCAACACGAGCTTTCTCGGACTGGCGGTCGTGGAGGGGATCCTCGGCCCCGAGGCCCTCGAGGGAGCCATCGCCTACGACCAACTCGGTTCCTTCCTCGTGCTCGCCACGTGGGGTTCGTGGGTGGCGGCCCGGTGGGGGTCGGGTGATGCCGGATGGCGCCCCGTGCTCGGACGCATGTTTCGCTTCGCCCCGTTCCTCGCACTGTGTGCCTCGCCGCTCGTGGCGAGCATCGGACCACCCCAGTGGTTCCACGACGCCCTGGCGGTGCCCGGTGCGACCACCGCACCTCTCGCCATGTTCGGGCTCGGGTTGCGCTTCACCATGTCCGGCGAGGGCGTCGACCGTCGGGCCGGGGCGACGGCACTCGGGGTGAAGATGCTGCTCGCGCCGGTGTTGCTGTGGATCGCTCTCTCGATGACGGGTGACGCGGGCACGCTCGGCGGTCGGGTGGCGATCCTCCAGGCCGCCGCTCCGCCCATGGTGACCGCCGGTGTGGTTGCGGCCTCGGCGGGGCTCGCCCCCCGGCTCGCCGCGTGGACGGTGGGCACGGGAACAGTGACGTCTCTCGTTCTCATTCCTCTGTGGGGGCTCCTGCTGTGACACCTCGGGCGGTGCGACACCGGATCGGTGTCGGCGGCTCGGCTAGACACGGGACGTGATTTCCTTCGTCGAGCAACTCGCACTGCTCGCCGAGGCCGCGCCCGATGCGGTCGCCGTGGCGTGTGCCGACGATCTTCTCACCCGGGCCGACCTGCAACGACGTGCCGGCGACCTCGCGGTCCATCTCGATGGGCTCGGGGTGGGAGAGGGCGACCTCGTCACGATCGCCCTCCCGAACGGCACCGAGTGGTTCGTCGCGGTGACGGCGTGCTGGAGGCTCGGCGCGGTGCCTCAACCGGTGTCGTCACGTCTGCCGCGTCCCGAACTCGAGGCGATCATCGCCCTCGCCGACCCGCCCGTGGTGCTGGGTGTCGACCCGGGTTCGTTGCCGGGGCGAGCGTGTCTCCCCGTGGGGTTCGTCGCGCCCCCTTCGGATGCGACCCGACTGCCGGCGCGCGTCTCGCCGGCGTGGAAGGCGCCCACGTCGGGGGGAAGCACGGGCCGACCGAAGCTCATCGTCTCGGGGGATCCCGCGATGCTCGACCCCGGCGCGCGTCCGCCCCTCCTCATGGATCCGGGCGGGTGTCTCGTGATGCCGGGGCCGCTGTATCACAATGGTCCGCTCGTGTGGAGCTGCCAGGCCCTGCTGCACGGTCTGTCGGTGGCGTTGCTGCCGCGATTCGACCCCGAAGCGACGCTCGCGGCCATCGAGCGCCGTCGGGCGACAGTGGCTTACATGGTGCCCACGATGATGAAGCGCATCCTGCGTCTCCCCGACGAGGTGCGTCTCGGCTACGACCTCTCGTCGTTGCGGATCGTGTGGCACCTCGCCGAGCCCTGTCCCGAATGGCTCAAACAGGCATGGATCGATTGGCTGGGCCCGGAGCGCATCTGGGAGCTCTACGCCGGCACCGAGGGTCAGACCTCGACGATCATCTCGGGCACCGAGTGGCTCGCGCACCGCGGCTCGGTGGGCCGGGTGCAGCCGGGAACGGTGATGGTGACCGACGCTGACGGCCACGAGGCGGCACCGGGGACGATGGGCGAAGTGTGGTTGCGCAGTCTGCGCGACACCCCCACATACCGCTATGTCGGCGCCGACGCACGGGTGCGCGAGGGCGGTTGGGAGTCGCTCGGGGACATGGGACGACTCGACGAGGAGGGTTACCTCTATCTCGGTGACCGTTCGTCGGACATGATTCTCTCCGGTGGGGCCAACATCTACCCGGCCGAGATCGAATCGGTCCTCCAGGAGCATCCCGCCGTCGCCTCGTGTGCAGTCATCGGCCTTCCCGACGAGGACCGGGGGAACGTCGTGCACGCCATCGTGGAGGCCGACCCCGCGGTGGTCGCACCAGACGACCTTGTCGCGTGGCTGTCCGCCCGACTCGTCGCCTACAAGGTGCCGCGCACGTGGGAGTTCACTGAGGTACCCCTGCGCGACGACTCGGGCAAGGTGCGCCGTAGCGCGCTGCGCGCCGAGCGCACCGGGGGGTGACCCCGCTCAGATCTCGACGCGGGTCCCCACCTCGAAGACGCGGTCCACGGGGAGATTGAAGAAGCGCACGGCACTGTCGGCTCCCCGGTTGAGGAGCACGAAGAGCTGCTCCTGGAGGGGGTGCATGCCCGGCACCTTGCCGGCCACGATGGACTCGCGCCCGATGAAGTAGGTGACCTCGTCGGGGTCGAACTCGATGCCACGGTGGTCGATGAGGGAGAGCGCGGCGGGAACGTCGGGTTCCTCCATGAAGCCGAACATCAATTCGATCTCGAAGACCCCGGGGCCGATCTTCTCGACAATCACTCGCTCGGAGGTCTCGATGCGCGGGACCATCGCGGTCATCACCGACACGATGAGGGTGGTCGAATGGAGCACCTTGTTGTGCTGCAGGTTGTTCACAAGCGCGGGTGGTGCCTTGCCGAGGTCCTTGAAGAGGAACACCGCCGTGCCGTGCACGCGCGTCATCTCCTCTGTCTCGTCGAGGAATCCTTCGAGCTCGCGCTCACCTCGGTGGATGCGGGCGGCCACGAGGGCCCGACCGCGCCTCCACGTCTGCATCTGGATCATGAGGATGACGCCCACCGCGAGGGCGAACCAGCCTCCCTTGGGAATCTTGACGAGATTCGCCCCGAGGAAACCGGCTTCGATGATCAAGAGGGGGACGCACACGGCGAGCGCGAGCACGGGACGCCATTTCCACTTGTCGACGAGCACGCGATAGAAGATGAGCGTCGTGATTGCCATGGTCATCGTCACGGCGATGCCGTAGGCCGCAGCGAGGTTGCTCGAGGAACGGAATCCCAGCACCAGACCGACGCAGGCGATCATGAGCAGCCAGTTCACGAGCGGGACGTAGATCTGGCCGTAGTGCTCGCGCGACGTGTGCAGGATCTTGATGCGTGGCAGGTAGTCCAACTGCACAGCCTGGGCCGTGAGGGAGAACACGCCGGAGATGAGGGCCTGGGAGGCGATGATCGTGGCGCACGTGGCGAGGATGACGAGGGGCAGGAGAAGGGACGAGGGGGCCATCGAGAAGAAGACGCTCTCCACCACCTCGTCCGGATTCTCCGCGGCGAGGAGGAACGCCCCCTGCCCCCAATAATTGAGAAGGAGGGATGGGAGGACCATGCCGTACCAGCCGTAGGTGATGGGGCGCCGACCGAAGTGGCCCATGTCGGCGTACAGGGCCTCGCCGCCGGTGACGACAAGGAAGATGGATCCGAGCGAGAGGAAGGCCTTTCCCGACTCGTGGGTGAAGTAGTCGACCGCGTACATCGGGTTGACCGAGGCGATGATGCCCGGCGTGTCCACGATGTGGCTCACTCCGAGCACCGCGATGGTGGCGAACCACACCATCATGATGGGGCCGAACACGCGCCCGACGGCTCCCGTCCCGCGCTTCTGGACGAGGAACAACCCGAGGAGAATCGCCACCGCGATGGGGAGGACCCAGTCCGTGAACGAGGTGGAGACCTTCTCCAGGCCCTCCACGGCACTGAGCACCGAGATGGCCGGCGTGATGGCGCCGTCCCCGTACAGCAGAGCCGTGCCGAAGACGCCGAGCGAGACGAGGATGCCGGCTCTCGCGGCCCGTGCCTTCTTCTCGCCCTCTCCGGACGGCATGACGAGGGACGTGAGCGCGAGGATCCCGCCCTCTCCCTTGTTGTCGGCCCGCATGACGAGGGCCAGGTACTTGAAGGAGATGATGAGCACGAGGGACCAGAAGGCGAGCGAGCACACCCCGTAGACGTTGATGGCGTCGACCGTCATGACGTGGGACTTCTCGGTGAAGGACTCCTTGAGCGCGTACAGCGGGCTGGTACCGATGTCCCCGTAGACGATGCCAAGGGCCCCGAGGGTGAGCGCGGCGGTGCCCACCGTGGAGGAGGGGGCGTGGCCGTGCCCGTCATCGGTCAGGTGAGCGTGGCGGGGGGAGGCGGGTCGAGAGCGCCGCGGCGACTCCGGACCCACGGTCTTGTCGGAACCCATAGGAATCCTCACGGTAGTGCCAGGGGTGCATCCCGGCACGGGTTCCCCGACCGCGCTCGTCCGGTGCACAAGGGCACATCGGGACAGGTGTACGGTCCCACCATGGACATTTCAAAATTCAAGACGACGACATGGCTGATGGTGGGTGGAGCCCTCGCGATGCTCGTGGGGGGCTTCTTCCTCGATTGGTCGACCGTCGATCTCGGTGCCCTCGGCTCGGTCTCCGGAGGCAATGCCTTCGACTGGTTCCGCGGCTGGGTGTCACTGGTGCTCGTGGTGGCTGTGGGCGTGGTGGCTTACCTCCGGGTCCAGGGTCAGATGAAGGACGGCGGCATCCCGTGGAACTTGGCCTCGGTGCTCGCCTCGGCGGTGGCCGTCATCCTGCTCGGCACGATGATGCTGCTCGGTCCCGACGAAAGCGGTATCGATCTCGGACGTGGGCTGGGCTTGTACGTGGCCTTCGCCGCATCGATCGTCTCGCTCGTGGGTGCGTTCCAGGAGTTCGTCGCCGGCGGCGGCAACGTCAAGGACCTCACCGACGTCAACAAGATCAAGGACAGTTTCAAGAAGCAGGGCTGAGCCCGGCCCGATGAGTCGCGGCAGGGGCCGCGGGGACGCTTAGCATCGCCCGATGGATTGGATTTCTGACCCGTCGGCATGGAGCGCCCTCGCGGCCCTTTTCGCACTCGAGATCGTCCTCGGAGTCGACAACGTCGTCTTCATTTCGATCCTCGCCTCGAAGCTCCCCGAGGAACAACAAGCGAGCGCCCGCCGTACGGGACTCCTCGTCGCCGGGGGCACGCGGATTCTCTTCCTCCTCTCGGTGGGCATCATCCTGCGACTCAAGACCGAACTGTTCGAGGTGTTCGGAGTCGGCTTCAGCGGGAAAGAGATCATCCTGCTCGCCGGTGGTGCCTTCCTCATCTTCAAGGCCACCCGGGAGATCCACCACAAACTCGAGGGCGCCGAGCACGGCGCCGAGGCCCGGGCCGTGCCCACCTTCGCCGCCGTCATCGGCCAGGTGATCCTCCTCGACGTGGTCTTCTCCATCGACTCGGTCATCACCGCCGTGGGAATGACGTCCTACGTGCCGGTCATGATCATCGCCATCGTCGCTTCCGTGCTCGTGATGCTGTGGGCGTCGGCTGGCATCTATCGCTTCGTCAACTCGCACCCGTCGGTGAAGATGCTCGCGCTCGCCTTCCTCCTGCTCATCGGCACCACTCTCATCGCCGAGGGCTTCGGACAGAAGTTTCCGAAGGGCTACATCTACTCGGCCATGACCTTCTCGGTGTTCGTCGAGGCCCTCAATATCCGGGTCGGGCGCAAGCGCAGGGTCGAGCCGATCCATCTGCGCGAGACGATCCCCGGCGCCTCGGTGCGCAGTGGGCACTGACGCGCGTTTCACGGCGGTCCTCACGACCGTTGCGGCTCTCTTCCTGACCGGATGCGGGGCGGGGACGGACACGCGCGCACCGGCGGCCGCGGCGACCACGCCCTCGATCACCGTCGCACCTGCTACCTCGACAACGACACCGCCGCCCGTGCGCACCGAGACCACTCTCCAAGTCCCCGTCCATGGCGAGCGACCGACCATCCTCCAACTGGCGACCAATCCCGCCGCGCCGCTCCTCGTCGTCTTCCATGGACAGAACGGATCCATTGAGAACATCAAGGAACGCTCCGACCTCCCCGCCGCCGCGTGGAGGGACGGAGTGTCGCTCCTGTGGCTGTCGGGCAAGCCGCTCCCCAAGCGCTCCTGGAACACGAGGGGTTCGTGCTGCGAGCCCGCCCAATCCGCTGGCGTGGACGACATGCCCTACGTCCGTGCGGCACTGGCCGCCGCCCGGGCCGCGGGAGCCCGGCCCGGCACCGTCGTGGCTGCCGGGGTGTCGAACGGCGGAGGAATGGCCGTCGAGGTCGCCTGCTCGATGAATGAGGAGTTCGACGGGGCCGTCAGCGTGGCCGGATGGAATCCGGTGGGCTGCACCGGGGGCGACATCGCCCTCCTCGTGATCGGGGGAACCGAGGACGCCAAGCTCGGCGCGGCGCGCGCCAGGTCGATGGCGTCGAGCTGGGTGAGAAACGTCGTCTCCTGCACCGGCACGCCCGAGCGCATCGTCGAGGGAATCGCCACGGTGACGTCCTGGACGACGTGCGCGCGGGGTCGCCTGGTGCGTCTCGTGGAACTCGCCGGCGTCGGGCACGTGTGGCCGCGGTTCGACGACTACGACGCGACCGACGACATGTTGGCCTTCGCCCGAGCGCTCGACTGATTCCGCCCGGATAGGCGGGTCAGCCGGCGACGCAGCTGGTTCACCGCGGGTCCCTTCCGAGTGCCGTCACCATGGCGAGAGCGTATCGATAGGCACCGGAGGAGTGGACGGGGCACCGCTCGACGAGACCCTGCTCGTTTCCGGTGCGCGTCGGGCAGAAGTGCACGCCGTCGGCAGAGCGCACGATGTTCGTGCCGACACCCGTGCTGACGGGACCCGTGCACGGCTCCGTCGGCAGGCAGGGGAGGGTGCGCGCGTACGAGCCGTCCCGGTTCTCCACCGCCGCGCCGGCGTCGACGAAGGACACCCGGCGGCGGTCGGCGAAGACGATCTCCTTGTAGACCGCGCCGATGCCGTCCTGCACCCGTCCGTCGTCCGACCCTGCGTTCGTCATCACCGGGGGTGCGACGAGGAAGACCCTCGTTCCCG
>Ga0315903_10005952_pt1 | contig 15731 bp, 16 predicted proteins | sample LakEriMetagenome_7_FD_203524 | JGI IMG/M metagenome (GOLD analysis project Ga0315903, IMG submission 203524) | Freshwater fungal communities from buoy surface, Lake Erie, Ohio, United States - Buoy 2 MA119 | ecosystem: Environmental > Aquatic > Freshwater > Lake | place: USA: Lake Erie, Ohio...
CGGTTCTGCGGCTTGCTGGGGCAGCGCAATCTGACCGAATTCAGTTATCGGCTTGCCGATACCCAAAGGGCGCATATCTTCGTCGGCGTTCAGATCAAAGGTCTCCAGGACACCCAGATGTTGATGGATGACCTCACCGGCAGTGGCTTTCCCTGCCTCAATCTCAGCGACAACGAACTAGCCAAGCTCCATCTCTGTCACATGGTGGGAGGCCGGCTGCCATCCCAAAGCGCAGCTGGCGATGGCTTGGCCGGGGAACTTCTCTACCGGTTTGAATTCCCAGAGCGGCCGGGCGCGCTGATGGATTTTGTGAGTTCTCTGCACCCAAACTGGAATATCAGCATCTTCCACTATCGAAATCATGGGGCTGATATGGGGCGGATCGTGATCGGTGTGCAGGTGCCCACCTCGGAACGCGATGACTGGCGCGCCTTCCTGGCGGAGCTGCCCTACCGCCATTGGGACGAGACCCAAAACCCGGCGTACCGCCTTTTCCTGGGCCCGATGGATCTGCCCGTGCCGGCCCTGGCCGGTCTACAGGGCGTTCGATCTTGAGCGGTCTGCGAGTCCGGCAGCGTGCCGTTGGCGGCAGCTCGGCCTTGGTGCCGCTTAACCAGCGCAGTGAACCCTGGTGGGCTTGGGATCGTTGCGATACGGTGCGCCTGTGACCGGCTCGCGATCTGGCAATGCCCATTGATCCCGAACCCACGGTGCCCCACGTGCCCCAGGACAACACCCCTGAACCCGATCTTGCGGTGGGTGCCGGCAGCCGTGCGATTGCCTCCATGGCGACCTTCTCGCTGCCGGCGCGCTTGGAGGCGATCCTTTACCTCAAGGGTCGTCCGCTCACTCTCAGCGAGCTCGCCGGGATCGCTGGCATCGATCGGGACACGGCTGAGCTTGCCCTGATCACCCTGATGGCCGATTACGCCCATCGCGATACAGCTCTCGAAATCCACCAGGACGGCCAGCGCTACGCCCTACAGCTGCGCGAGAGCCTTGCGGATCTGGTGCAGGATCTGCTGCCGGTGGACCTCAGCACCGCGGCGCTGCGTACTTTGGCCACGATCGCACTGCGCAAACGCTTGCTGCAATCTGAGCTTGTCGACCTGCGCGGCTCCGGTGCCTATGACCACATCAAGGAACTTCTCGCCCATGAGTTCATCGATCGCAAACGCCAGAGCGATGGCCGCTCCTATTGGCTCAGCCTCAGCGACAAGTTCCACCGCACCTTCACGATCCAAACCGACGACCTACGTCCCCGCGCTTCGGCACCCCGCGCATCGGAAACCCGTGGATCCCCCGCAGCTAGCGCCGGCCCCGTAGCGGAGACTGAAGCAGAAGCGTTTGCGGCCGTCGAGCCAACAGGCGAGGCGGCTGCCTGAGGCCTGTGCCCGTGCCGCCCCTCCAAAAAGGGAAGGAGGGCCATGCACAGGAGGCAGCCCGCCCTCGCCCGTGCATCACAGGGCATGCCGTTGTGGCTTGGTGAACCCGTGACCGGCTGCGTGTCTAGGAACGGTTGTCCATAGAGTTTGATCGACTCTTGCCCTCGCTGCCGGCATGACCCTTCTCGCCTTCCCCCTGCAGGTGTTGGCCCAGACCCTCAACATCTACCTGCTGGTGCTGCTGGTCAGGGTGCTGCTGAGCTGGTTCCCCAATCTGGATTGGAGCAACCCGGTGCTCTCGGGCGTCAGCGCCATCACAGATCCCTACCTAAATGCCTTCCGGGGGCTGATCCCGCCGCTGGGCGGACTGGATCTTTCCGCGATCCTGGCCTTCCTGGCCATCCAGTTGCTGCAAAGCTTGCTCCAGGCCGGGGCGTCCCTTGTTGCGGGCGGCATGGCCTACTGAGTCGCCGTCTGGGGGCCATGGTGCGCAGTCGCAGCTCGGCGAAAGCAGCACGGACCCTTCCCAGCTCCAAGGCTTCCAGGCTGATCAACCAGACTCCAGGCTGGAGTCGGCGGAAACAGAGCGTTCCAAGGGCAAGAGTTCATCCTCAGGGCCCGCCCGCTTGCGAACAGGGGCCGAGAATCCCCTTGCTTTCACGCGCTTGACCACAAACGGGCCAGGTGTGCCGGCGGGAATCGAGATGCGCAGGGCAAAGGGCGTCTGGCCCGGTGGCACATCACCGATGGAGCCGAGCCGAGTGCGGTTCGGCAAGGCAGGTTCACCGCTGGCATCCAGCACCTGGCCGAACACGTCGGTGTCGACCACCGGAGCGGATCCTGGATTGGTCACCACGCCACGCAGGGCGTAGCAAGCCGCCCCGGCAGGGCGACGCAGCTCGGGCTGGCGGCCAGGGTCGGCCTCCGAGCAGGCTGCCAGGGCAATGTCGCTCACCTGGAGTTCCGCGGCCCAGAGGGGCGAGGCGCAAACCAAGAGCCACAGCAGCAACAACAGCGGCAGCCAGTTGGACAGCGTCAAGCCGATGCCAGCGAGCCCAGCAGCAAGATTAGCCTCAGGAGCCTTCTGGGAAGGCTGCCATGCCTGTTGGAGCGGCCCTCGGAGCCATCTCATCGCCGATCGCCACTGCCGGAGATCACGTTACGGGCTGCGCGGTCGGCCAGCTTGCTGAGATTCGCTGCCGCGATCTGCTCCAGCTCCAGATGGAGCTCTGTGGCCAGCTGAGCCACATACCAGAGCACGTCGCCAAGCTCGAGGGCCAAATCTTGCCGTGCCTGGGCGTCGAAGACACCCTCACGATCACGCAGCACCTTCTTCACCTTGTCGGCCACCTCGCCGGCTTCACCGCAGAGTCCCAGGGTGGGATACAGGGGGTTCAGACCGACGTCGGGATACCGGGCCGTCTGCCTGGAGCGCTGTTGGTATGTGGAGAGGTCCACGCTGATCGCTGGCGATGCGAGCCAGGATGGTAGTTTCCGCCCAGCGCCAGGCGGAGATCCGAGCGGTTCACATGCGACGCACCAAGATCGTGGCCACCATCGGACCCGCCACCGAGTCCCCCGATGTGCTGCGGCGGCTGATCAAGGCAGGCGCCACCACCTTCCGCCTCAACTTTTCCCACGGGAATCACGAGGACCACGCCACGCGGATCGCCACGATCCGTCAGGTGGCCCATGAGCTCGGAGTGCACATCGGCATCCTGCAGGATCTGCAAGGTCCGAAGATCCGGCTCGGACGCTTCGAGGCTGGGCCCATCACCCTCAGCTCCGGTGATCGCTTCACGCTGACCTCCAGGGTGGTGACCTGCAACCAGCAGATCGCCATGGTGACCTACGACCATCTGGCCCAGGAGGTGACCCCCGGCAGTCGGATCCTTCTCGATGATGGTCGCGTCGAGATGCTGGTGGAAAGCATCGACAAAGAGAGCGAGGACCTTCATTGCTCTGTAACTGTTGGCGGCGTGCTCTCCAACAACAAGGGCGTCAACTTCCCGGACGTGCAGCTCTCGATCCGAGCCCTCACCCCAAAGGATCGCGAGGATCTCAGCTTCGGCCTGCAGCAGGGTGTGGATTGGGTGGCGCTCAGCTTCGTGCGCAACCCCTCCGATCTGCTGGAGATTCGCGAGCTGATCCGTGCCCAGGGATACAACACCCCCGTGGTGGCCAAGATCGAGAAATTTGAAGCGATCGACTCCATCGATGCGATCTTGCCCCTCTGCGACGGCGTCATGGTCGCCAGGGGTGATCTGGGTGTGGAAATGCCTGCTGAGGAGGTGCCGCTACTTCAAAAGGATTTGATCCGCAAGGCGAACAGCCTCGGGATTCCCGTGATCACGGCCACACAAATGCTCGATTCCATGGTGAGCTGTCCCCGGCCTACCCGCGCTGAGGTGAGCGATGTGGCCAATGCCATCCTTGATGGCACGGACGCCGTGATGCTCTCCAACGAAAGCGCCGTGGGCGATTTCCCTGTGGAGGCGGTCAGCACCATGGCCACAATCGCACGGCGGATTGAACGCGACTACCCGCGGCGTGTGCTGGATAGCCACATGGCCACGACGATCCCCAACGCCATCTGCCAGGCGGTCAGCAGCATCGCCCGCCAGCTCAACGCCGCCGCGATCCTGCCGCTCACCAAGACCGGCTCCACCGCTCGCAACGTCAGCAAATTCCGCCCGAGCACTCCGATCTTGGCGATCACCAGCGACGTGCGAGTGGCCCGCCAGCTGGAGCTGGTCTGGGGGGTGAACCCCCTCCTGGTTCAAGAACAAGCCTCCAGCAGCGCCACATTCAGCGTGGCCATGGGTGTGGCGCGGGAGCAGGGCCTGCTGCGCGAGGGCGACCTGGTGGTGCAGACGGCCGGCACCATCTCTGGCGTGAGCGGCTCCACCGACCTGATCAGGGTGGGCATCGTTTCCGCGGTGCTTGGGCGGGGCACCGGCATCGGCAACGGCTCAATCAGTGGCAAGGTGCGGTTGGCCGCCAGCCCGGAGGAAGCCTCCATGCTGGAATATGGAGAAATCTTGGTCGTGCGCGAAACGAGTGCCGCCTACCTGGAGGCGATTCGCAAGGCTCGGGGGCTGATCACCGAAGAAGATGGTCGTCACAGCCATGCCGCGGTGATCGGCGAGCGACTTGGCATTCCTGTGATCGTTGGCGTGCTCAATGCCACCCAGGAATTACGCCAGGGGGAGATCGTCACGCTGGAGCTGCACGAGGGAGTGGTCCATCGCGGCACCCGCAATCCACTTAGCGTGAGCGGCTGATTCCAACTCCCCTCACCCCGTGGCGTCCCGCCTCCCCTTGGCTGAAACGGTGCAGATGGCCGTGGCCACCCTGCGTAGCAACCGGATGCGCAGTTTGCTGACCATGCTGGGCATGGTGATTGGCAACAGCTCCGTGATTGCCCTTGTGGGCATCGGCCAAGGGGCCAGAAATCTGGCAGAGGACCAACTCAACACCCTGGGCGCCAACGTGCTGTTTGTGGTTCCCGGCAGCAACGATACCCGGCGTCAGGGTATTGATTCACCCCGCACTCTCGTGTTGGAGGACGCGGAGGCTATCGCCACCCAGGTACCCAGCGTGCGGCGCGTCGCGCCCCAGATCACACGGAGCGAGGTGGTTCAGGCCGGTTCCAACAGCACCAAAGCCTCCGTGTATGGCATCACCCCGGCGTTCTTGAGCGTGCGTCGTTTTGACGTGGCGAAGGGTCGCGGTATCGGAGAAAGCGATCTGCGTAGTGCCCGGAGCGTGGCGCTGATCGGTCCTGATCTTGGCGAACGCCTGTTCCCCAATGGCGATGCCCTGGGAAAACGCTTGCGCATCGCCGGAGGCGCCTATGAGGTGATCGGCATTCTGGAACCGAAGGGGGCCGTGTTTGGTGTCAACCAGGATGAATCGGCCTACATCCCCCTGACCACGATGGTCAGCCGCCTGAGCGGGCGTGATCCCACCTACGGGATCAGCCTGAGTTTCATCAGCGTGGAGGCTCAGGATGAACAGAGCACTGGGGCCGCCAGCTTTCAAATCACCAACCTGCTACGCCAACGCCACCGTTTGCTGCGTGAGGACGACTTTGCTGTGCGCTCTCAGAAGGATGCCCTCACCATCGTGGGCACGATCACCGGCGGGCTGACGTTGCTGTTGGCGGCGATTGGTGGCGTATCGCTGTTGGTCGGTGGCATCGGCATCATGAACATCATGTTGGTCTCGGTCAGCGAGCGCACCGCCGAGATCGGTCTGCGGAAGGCAATTGGGGCTCGCCGCTCAGATGTGTTGCTGCAGTTTCTGGTGGAAGCGCTCGTGCTCGGTTGCCTCGGAGGGGTCTTCGGAGCCGCCCTGGGAATGGGAGCCGTGAATCTCGTGGCGGTGTTGTCGCCCCTGCCGGCTCGGATCGGGCCAGAAACTGTGCTGGTTACCGTTGTGCTCTCCGGCTCGATCGGCCTGGTTTCAGGGGTGATCCCGGCTCGGCGGGCTGCCCACCTCGATCCGATCGTTGCTCTGCGCAGTGCCTGATCGGTACTGGTTGAGCGGAAGAACCACGCGGAGTGCGTTGCGGCAGCCATCGGGCGTCTCCCGTGGCTGAAGTGGAAGGCCTGGGGGAAAGGGGCTGGTTGCCGCCAAGAAGCTGTTCCTTCACCCATGGAGGCTGTCCTGTCAAGCAGAACCACGACACTCGCGGGTAAGGCTGTTTACTTGCTCGACTCGGGAGGGCGTGATCGAGGCCCTAGGCGACCAGGATCCCTTTGATTGCAAAGCCTCCGGGGAGGGGACCCCAGTCTGAACTGACGCATAAGCCACAAGGCCCTGTAACCTGAACGCAAAAGAAATGCTTAAGCGACCCAAAAGGTTGTGATCGTCACCAAATGCAAGCCTGAACCGATGGCTAGATGGACAGGTTCCGCGCTTAGTTGCCATGGCTAATGCCACCACCACCCGCCATGACCTGCAGAGCGCCTACGAAAGTCTGAACCCACTTCCCAGCCACTACCATTCCCCGGATCCGTCCGTCATCAATCCCCTCCAGACCACTTTGACCATGACACTCTCGGATCTGCCGCTCTGCAAAACCGACCACATGGCCTGCGGCTATCGCAACGCCAGCGACCGCATGGTCATCGTTCGCTGCATCGGCCCGGATGAGTTTTTTCTGGAGCGGGTGGTGTTCCCCTTCGAGCTGCTCAGCTTCGAATGTCCCCAGGGAACTGAGGTGCAGATCTGGACCCATGGTCTGGGAGGAGCGGAGCTGTTGGAAACGATCCAGGCGGATGACCTCTTGATCGAGGCCAATCCGTCCACACCGATGCCCTTGCCGCTGGAGGAGCTGAACCCTTGGGCCAGGGCCAGTTGAAGCCCCGCCTGCTGGTGTGCAAGCCCCTGGTTTCGGCCGGGGGCTTTTTTTTGCTCTAGGGCCAGGCAACTCCACTGCCAGGGTCGGTTCGGCTTTACACTTGTTCAAAATCAACAGTCCACCATGAATCAGCGATGGCGTCTGATCGCCCTATGGCTTCTGCCCCTGGCGGTTGCCGGTTTCCTGGGTTGGCAACTGCTTGGCAACAGTGGCCAAGTGGTGCCAGGAGCCAGCTCCTCCAGCTCCTCCACTCGCAACACGGCCGTGGCCAGGATGAGCTATGGACGATTCCTCGATTACGTCAATGCCGGACGGGTAACGGCTGTTGACATTTTTGACGGTGGTCGCTCCGCGATCGTGGAGGCTGTCGATCCTGATCTCGATAACCGCGTGCAGCGCCTGCGGGTCGATCTGCCAGGGGTGGCTCCGGAACTGGTGAATCGGCTTAAGGAGCAAGGCATCAGCTTTGACATCCATCCGCCTCGCCAACCCTCTCCGGTGCTTGGCTTGCTCGGCAATCTTCTCTTCCCGCTGCTGCTGATCGGTTCGCTGATCTTCTTGGCCCGCCGTTCATCGGGCATGCCCGGCGGCCCAGGACAGGCGATGCAGTTCGGCAAAACCAAGGCCCGCTTCTTGATGGAAGCCGATACCGGTGTGAAGTTTGAAGATGTTGCTGGCGTAGAAGAAGCCAAACAAGATTTACAGGAAGTGGTCACCTTCCTCAAAACGCCCGAGAGGTTTACGGCAGTTGGTGCCAAGATCCCGAAAGGTGTGTTGTTGGTAGGCCCCCCTGGAACTGGCAAAACGTTGTTGGCCAAGGCCATCGCTGGAGAAGCTGGGGTCCCTTTCTTTTCCCTGTCTGGGTCTGAGTTCGTAGAAATGTTTGTGGGGGTTGGTGCCAGCCGGGTTCGTGATTTGTTCAAGCGAGCCAAGGAAAACAGCCCTTGCCTGATCTTTATTGATGAGATCGATGCGGTTGGTCGACAACGGGGTGCTGGCATTGGAGGGGGCAACGACGAGCGTGAACAGACCCTCAACCAATTGCTCACCGAGATGGATGGATTTGAGGGCAACAGTGGCATCATCATTATTGCCGCAACCAACCGTGCCGATGTGCTCGATTCAGCCCTGATGCGTCCCGGCCGTTTCGACCGGCAGGTGATGGTGGATGTACCAGACATCAAGGGACGTCTGTCGATTCTCCACGTTCACAGCCGTAACAAAAAGCTTGCTGAAGACGTGAGCCTAGAGGCGATCGCCCGTCGCACCCCTGGGTTTTCCGGCGCTGATCTGGCGAATTTGCTGAACGAAGCGGCCATTCTCACAGCGCGGCGTCGTAAGGAAGCCACCTCCTTGGCCGAAATCGATGATGCAGTGGATCGGGTGATTGCGGGCATGGAGGGCAAACCGCTCACCGATGGCCGCAGTAAGCGCTTGATTGCCTACCACGAAGTGGGCCATGCCCTTGTCGGCACGTTGGTGAAAGCTCACGATCCCGTGCAGAAGGTCACCCTGATCCCGCGCGGACAGGCCCAGGGACTGACTTGGTTTTCACCCGATGAGGAGCAAATGCTTGTAAGCCGTGCTCAGTTGCGGGCTCGCATCATGGGTGCCCTTGGAGGCCGTGCCGCGGAAGATGTTGTGTTTGGCCATGAGGAGGTCACGACGGGGGCTGGGGGCGATATTCAGCAGGTAGCCTCGATTGCCCGGCAGATGGTGACCCGCTTCGGCATGAGCGAGATTGGTCAATTTTCATTAGATGCCGGCAGTCAGGAAGTGTTTTTGGGCCGAGACCTGATGACCCGCAGCGATGGTTCCGATGCCATGGCAACGAGGGTCGACCAGGCGGTTCGGCAGATCGTGCAGAGCTGTTACCAGGAAACATTCGAGCTTGTGGCAAGCCAGCGGGCTTGCATGGATCTGTTGGTTGAGATGCTGATCGAAAAAGAAAGTCTCGATGGAGAGGAGTTTCGGGCCGTCGTTGCGGAGTTTAGTCCTATTCCCGAGAAGGAACGCTTTTCTCCAATATTTGCTCCAGCAGCAGGCTGAGCCGGATAGTCTAGAGTTTTAGCGCAACTAGGGTTTCATCTCAATCCCTATCGCTCGACTGCTTTTTCAGCAGTCGAGCGATTTTTTTGATTACTATTGTGTTGCCAGGACCTTTCCTTTAACCTGTTTTACTCCATTGTGATTCAGCCTGTTTGTGGAGCTGCAGAAGTCAAGCTAAGCCGCTTCTGGCGTATTCGCCTTCTTCGAGCAAAATCAAGCCAAGCATCTTGCTACTCGCACCGTGGTTGCCTGACGAAATTGCCGGCTGTGTGACTGCATACTTTTTATGCTTAAGCCAAATGACTCGCCCCAATCGGGATCGAGATGACTTTCTTGGCCAGGAACTTGTCCAGTCTAGCCGAGGTATCAGTCTCACCTAAGCAATCAGCCAAGCATTAGGGTTGATCTACTGATGAACCAAACTAGGGTCAACGCGCCAAAGCAACCTGTGAAAAAACAGTTGACCTGGCGCTGTTTATCAGCCAACAAGATTCAACAAGGTCAACGCCTGGTTGGAACCGGCAAATAGCGCTGATCAAAGAGGACGAATGGGCCGCTTGTCGATCACTTTATCAATCAGTCCGTACTGCACAGCTTCCTCGGGAGACATAAAAAAGTCTCGGTCAGTATCCTCTTCCAAGCGGGACAGGGGCTGGCCCGTACGATCGGATAATTCCTGGTTGAGTTTCTTCTTGAGATAAAGAATTTCGTCGGCCTGGATGCGAATATCGCTTGCTTGACCGCGCGCACCCCCAAGTGGCTGGTGAATCATAATCCTTGAATGACTAAGGCTGCTGCGCTTGCCCTTGCTGCCAGCGCAGAGCAGAAAGGCCCCCATGCTGGCCGCTAAGCCGACGCAAACGGTTTGGACGTCGGGCTTGATGTGTTGCATCGTGTCAAAGATGCCGAGGCCGTCGTAGACAGATCCACCGGGTGAGTTGATGTAAAGAAAGATATCTTTGTCAGGGTCGTCTGCTTCCAGGAACAGCAGCTGGGCCACCACCCGATTGGCCGATTCCGCCGTGACCGGTTCGCCAAGGAAGATGATCCGTTCCCGCAGCAATCGCGAGTAGATGTCGAACGCTCTTTCGCCGCGACCCGATTCTTCGATCACGATCGGGATCATGGATTTCATGCCGTACTTCAGCAATCTTACCGAGTCGCTGCCAGCGTTGCCCCACTGCGGCCCCCCGGCTGCCGCTGCCGCTGCGGCTGCGGCGGGTCTCCGACCTGATGCGCTCCGACAGCGCTAGGGTCGTCCTGCCAGCCTAGATCCCATGCCCGCGTGAGCGAAGCCCTCACCGTTGCCGACAGCAAACGCGCCTTTCATCGCGCCTTCCCCCATGTGATCGCGCCTCTGTACCGCCGCCTGGTGGATGAGCTGCTGGTGGAACTCCATCTTTTGAGCCACCAGCGGGGTTTCCAGCCCGACCCCCTGTTTGCCGTCGGGGTGGTGCAGGTGTTTGACAGCCTCAGCCGTGGCTACCGCCCAGAACCCCAGCGGGAGCCGCTGTTTCAAGCCCTTTGCAGCGCCTGCGGCTACGACGCCAACAACCTGCGCAGCCAGGCGGAAGTGGCCATCCAGGCCATGGGACATCACAGTGTCGAGGCCGTACGGGGCTGGGTGGAACACCAAGGCGAAGGCGCTCCCGAACCGCTCGCGGCGGCACTGCATGGCATACGACGCGATGATTTCCATTACTCACGGTTGATGGCCGTCGGCCTGCTCTGTTTGCTGGAGAAAGCCCAGGGAGCCGAGAGCATGGAACCCCAGGATCTGCGCCAGGCCGCCCACGACCTTGGTGCCGCCATGGGACTGCTCCGCGATCGGGTCGATAAAGATCTGAGCCTGTACGCCGGCACCCTGGAAAAAATGGCCCAGGCTGTGGAGCTGATGGAGGAGACCGTTGCCGCAGAGCGGCGGCGGCGAGAGCGTCAGGAGCTCAGCGCGGCTCCACCTGAAGTTGCCCCGTCAGCAGGCTGAAGGCAGCCTCGTTGCCCTTTCCCTGACGCCCATTGGCTTGCACCTGGAGCTGCCCAGCCCGCAGCACCAGCTCGGGCAACAACGGCGGCAACAAACCACTCTCGGCCAACTGGCTGGGACGCAGACGCAACAACATCACGCTTGTGCCTGGGCTTTCAGCCAGTGGTGTCAACGCCGAGGGCATTGTGGGCGATGCCCCCAGGAACAGCAGCAGGCGGCTCGAACCCGAGCGGCTCGGGATCCAGCGCCAACCGCCGAGCACATCCCCATTCAGCCGGGTCCAGAGACTGAGCCCCTCTGGCGAGGCTTGGTTCTTGTGGACCACTGCGGGGCTCTGGTTGGCGTTGGCAACCGCAGGGGCTTGAGAGCCAGGACTCGGTTTTGCACCAGCTGGCGATGGGCTCGCCTCGCTGCTGGCGGCGGAGGGAGCGCTTCTGGGGTTGAGGGCAGCGGGGTCGGCAGGGACACCCGGGCCGGAGGGTGTGGCCTTGCCGGCCAGCCGTTGTAGACCCTGCTCCGCCAGGCTGTCACTGATGCGGTCCAGCACCGGTTGCCAGTCCGCCTGCCCCCCTTGCAGCTCCAGCTGAAGTTCCATCCCCGCCAGGAATGGACCCTGACTTAACGGTCGCAACCGCAGCCTGAACGGGGCCCGTTCCAATCGCTCCAGGCGCTGGCGATTGAGCCCATAGCGCGCGCTGAGCGGTTCGCGGATCAGCTCACGGCTCACCAATCCGTGCAAGAGCGGTTCCAGAGTTGATCCCCTGAGCTCCAACAGGAGCCCCTCCTCAAGAGGGGTGAACTCAACCTTTGGGATGGTCCAGCGCGGCGGCGCGGCCTGCAACCCATCAACGGAACTGGTGACGCCCTGCCACAAAAGCCGGTTGTCCGGCGCAAGGGTGAGACTGAGACAACCCTCTTGGTAGCGCTGGAACAAGGGAGCAATCGGGCCGAGGAGCGCGCCCAACCCCATTGGATTCCAGAACACCGCCTGCCCTCCCCCCAACCGCTCCGCGCATTGCCGTCGCAGGCCACGGGCAGGACGCTGCCGGGGCAGCAGCTCATCACGCAGCAGGCGCTTCGCCAAGGGGTCAGGCGCCAGCACGAGTAAGTTGCCAACCTCCAGGCCGCGCTGTGCGATCAGCATTCGATCGGCGGCTGGCCCCCGCTGCAAGCTGCCCCGCGATACCGCTGCTCTGGGGATGACAAGGTAAGCAGCCCCATCGGCATGGGGCCCCCAAAGCTGCCACCAGGTGCGGCGCTGCAGCCGCCAGAGCCTGCCGCCGAACTGTTCGCCGAGGCGATCGCGCCAGAGCTGCGGCAGACGTCGCTCCGGCATGGCCGGAAAGCTTTGCAACAAGCTGGCAACGGCCATCAACCGCTCCAGGCCCTGGGCCTTGGGCCGGGGCCAACGGCTCAACCACCAGGCCGGACCGGCCAGCAGCAGCAGGATGGTCAGCGTGGTGAGCGGTAGAGGCGGGCGCCGGGGCAGCCGCGTTGCGGATGGGGTCATGGCTGCGGCGGTTCGGTCTGACCGTAGAGCGTGGTGCGCTGCCGCACCGGGCGCCCCCGTTCCAGAGCAGCACTCCGCAGGGCTTGTACCGTCTGCCGCGTGCCGCCTTGAGCGCCAGCCATCGTTGTGATGTGCTCCTCCATCAGGGTGCCGCCAAGGTCGTCGCAGCCCCAGTCGAGGGCTTCCGCCGCCACGGGCAAGGTGAGCTTGACCCAACTCGGCTGGTGATGGGGGATCCAGGGGCCAAGCAGCAGCCGCGCCTGGGCCGTGAGCCGCAGCATGGCGGCCCCATCGGGCTGGTCTCGACCGACCCGCTGGCGCAGCGGGGCAGGAGCCGCGGCGCCGACGAAGGGCAGCAACACAAACTCCGAAAACCGGCCAGACCCCGCTGCCAGCGCCTGACGCTGCAGGACGAGCAGGTTGAGCAGATGGGCCGCCCTGTCCGCGGCTCCCTCCAGATGGCCCGCCATCAGCGTGCTGGTGGACCAGAGACCATGGCGGTGCACCTGCAGCATCACGGCCATCCAGGCGCGGGAGCTGAGTTTCTCGGGACAGATCAGCCGCCGCACCGAATCGCTGAGCACCTCCGCCGCCGTGCCGGGCACGGAGCCGAGCCCCACAGCCCGTAACCGCTCCAGCACGCGATCCAGGCTGATGTCGTCCCGCTCGGCGATGAACAGCAACTCCTGGGGCGAAAAGGCGTGCAAGTGGATCCCGGGGGCAGCCTCGGCCAGCCCTTCCAGCAGCCGCTCGGCATGGCGCAAATGGGAGCCATCCAGCTTGGCGCGGGGATCCAGCCCGGCCTGGAGGCAGAGTTCGGTCGCGCCGGCGGCCGCCGCTTCAGCCGCCCGTTCCTGCAGTGCCTCCAAGGGCAGGCGATAAGCCCCTGGCGCCGCCTCATCCCGCCGGAAGGCGCAAAAGCCGCAACGCAGCTGGCAATGGTTGCTGGCGTTGAGATTGCGGTTGACGACGTAGGTGACCGTGTCGCCCACCTGGGCGCGACGGCAAAGATCAGCCGCCCGTCGCAAGCTGGCCTCTGGGCCACAGCGGTGTGCTGACAGCGACTGGCGATTGGCGACTGCCTCGCCGAGCCGCAGAACAGCCAGTGCCAAGCCTGCCATCGCACTGGCGCTCAGGGCCTTGTCGGCTCGACCGGGCTCAGGTGGCTGCCGTTCAAGTTCGCGCTGCTGTTGCGCCAGAGCGACGAGCAACTCGTGCACTGGCAGCTGGCTCCAAGGCTGGGCCTCGGCGTCCGGTGGTGGCAAAACAAGCAGCTGCCCGGCCAGCTCCCAATCGCGGCGATGGAACGGGGCAGGGGTGCCAGAGCTAAGGCTCAAGACCTGTTGCGGGCACTGCGACGGCGGCGGTCACGCCACTCGACACTGGAGAGGTACACCACCCCACCGCTCACAAAAACGAGCAGGGCGGTGGCCAGCAGGGCGAGCAGGGTGTTGGCGCTCAGCAGATCAGAAGGGAATGGAGTTGTCACCGCGGCGCCCCCAAACCACCATGGCGATGGAGAAGCTGAAGATGGCGGCCAAGGAGGCCCAACCCAGGGTGATCAGCATCGGCGATCAGGGACGACTTGGCGCATGATACGCAGTGCTCCATCCCAACGAGGCCGCACGCCATGCCTGCGCTCCCCGCCGTTCCCCGCTCCGCTATGGCCGCATCGCTGTCCGTCGCCGGGCTGGATCGTGAGCGACGGGCCACGGCTGCCAACCCGACGGCCGTGCGGGAACGCAGCCAGGTGCGCAACCCGTACCCCAACTACCGCATCACGGTGCTCGACGACGATGTCAACACGTTTCAGCACGTGGTGGACTGCCTGGTGAAGATCCTGCCCGGAATGCAACCGGATCGGGCCTGGCAGCTGGCCCACCAGATTGATGGCGAAGGTTCCGCTGTGGTGTGGACTGGCCCCCAGGAGCAGGCCGAGCTCTACCACCAGTTGTTAGGGGCCAAGGGGCTCACCATGGCACCCTTGGAGCGGGCCTGAGCACCACATCGCGATCACCGGGACGAGACAGCTGACATGGGACGGCTGGTGATCACCCACAGCACCTATGTGGAGGGACTGATTCCGTTGCTGCGGCGCCTGGCCTCGGAGGAGGGGATCGACACGGTGACCCCCGCCGTGATCACCCGGGTGAGAGGCCGGTCGCCTTCGCTGACCCTGCGCATTTCGACACCGATTCGAGGTGGCCACAAGCTGATGGCCCGGCGGGGAAGCTCCGCCCAAGAGGTGTTCGTGGTCACGGGATGGCCGCGCCAACGCCTGCAGGATTGGCTGGCGGGCCAAGCGTAGTGAGATCGTCCGGCCATCGACTGGGCTGTGGAGCCGGTGCCGGAGAGAAGGGGGTGGACCACTGTGCCGTCTTGCCCCAGTGTTTCGACCTGGAAGAACCAGAAGGGGGGTCAGAGGCGGAGCGCCGTGTCCGGCTACGAGGCCGGCATACGTTGCTTTCGCTGAAGACCCCCCATGTCGAAGAGGGAGTCAGATCAGAAAACTGTGAAAGGCAGTCACCAACACAGCAGTCCTTGATCACCTTAGAGCGTTTCAGCCGGGGGCAGTGGCCAAATCTCCCGGATCCGCCGAAGTTGCCGCACCCGTTCGGCCTCCCGAGGCCCGGGGCCGTTTGCCAGCAGCGGCACGGTGAGGTGACCGAGCTTGCGCCCGGGCTGCAATCCCTTCTTGCCGTACCAGTGCAAGTGGGCATCCTTCAACGCCGCCAGCGCCTGCCGGGCCCGCTCATGGGCGGGCTCATCACGGCTGAAGGCCAGCAGGTTCACCATCAGGGCGCCGGGGAGACAGGGTTCAGGGGACCCCATTGGCAATCCGGCCACGATGCGCACCTGCTGGGCGAACTGGCTGGAGCGACAAGCTTCGATGGTGTAATGGCCGGAATTGTGGGTGCGGGGTGCCAGCTCGTTCACCTGCAATCCGCCAGGCCCCCAGAAGAACTCAATCGACAACACGCCCACATAGCTCAAGGCTGTCAGCAGAGAAACCGCCACATTGCGGGCATACACCAGGGCGCTGTGTCCCACCGGCGCGGGGAACAGCACCCAATCGCAAACCTGCTGATGCTGGTGGGTTTCCACCAGCGGGAAGCAGGCGACGTTCCCCTTGGCGTCGCGGCAGGCTGTGAGGGCCAGCTCCCGCTCGAACAGCACCTTCTCCTCCAACAGCCAACCGCGAGGATCCACCTCCTCCAGTAGCCGCTCCAAATCCTGCTGATCGTTGAGGAGGCGAATGCCTTTGCCGTCGTAACCGCCCTCACAGGCCTTGGCGATGACCGGAAATTGGAAACCCTCCGGCAACCTTGGCCTCGCTGGCTGCAAGGCCACAACCGCGGCTGCCTGGCTCAACCCCAGCTGACTGGGGAGCCCGATCGAGCCAGAAGCGCTGCCATCAGCCTGCCCATGCCCTGG
>Ga0315903_10005958_pt1 | contig 15723 bp, 10 predicted proteins | sample LakEriMetagenome_7_FD_203524 | JGI IMG/M metagenome (GOLD analysis project Ga0315903, IMG submission 203524) | Freshwater fungal communities from buoy surface, Lake Erie, Ohio, United States - Buoy 2 MA119 | ecosystem: Environmental > Aquatic > Freshwater > Lake | place: USA: Lake Erie, Ohio...
TGACAGGTGAGGATAACTATTACACCCCTGAGTTTGTAGATATAATGTTAGAGGAAAGTAAGAACCATCACTTTGTTTATTGTGATATGGTCCATAATTGGATTAACAGGGATTACATTCCATTAATATCCAAACTACAATTAGGTAGAATAGATATAGGAAGTTTTATGGTTAAGACCAATATGGGTCAGAAGATTAAATTAAAGAAAGAACACGAGTGGGCTGATTGGTTTTTTGTAGAAGAATTTCAGAAGAAGTATAAGGTTGCAAAGTATAAGAAGGTAAATAAGATATTATATGTCCACAATTGATATAACACCCACAAGAAGACAGTCACAAGCGTGGAGATACCTCACAGATGATAAAACTAATATAGTTTTATTTGGAGGGTCAGCCGGTGGTGGTAAGTCGTGGTTAGGATGTTTATGGATAACAACCCTGTGTTTAAAGTATACAGGTATAAGATGTTTAATAGGACGTTCAGTATTAACACAATTAAAACTAACAACATTAAACACATTGTTTGACCTATTAGGTACTATGGGATTTAAGAGTGGTCAACACTTTAATTTCAATGGTCAGTCAAACGTATTAACATTCTATAACGGTTCAGAGATTATATTCAAGGACCTTGCGTACAATCCATCAGACCCTAACTATGATAGTCTTGGTTCCCTTGAGATTAGTGCAGCATTTATAGATGAAGCGGCACAGATTACATCATTAGCATTCAGTATAGTTAAATCACGTATAAGATATAAATTAAACGAGTATAACCTAACACCAAAGGTATTAATGACCTGTAACCCCTCAAACAATTGGATTAAGAAAGACTTTTACTTACCATTCATACAGGAAAGATTACAACATAACCAAGTATTCATACCATCATTACCGATGGACAACCCACACTTACCAGCATCTTATATTGAGATGTTAAAAGAGTTACCACCACAACAACGTAAAAGATTGTTAGAAGGTGATTGGGATTACTTAGAGGATAGTGATAGTTTATTTAAGTTTGAAGAGATTACCAATTCGGTATTTAAATTTGAACCAAATCCTACTGACAAGAAATATATGACGGTTGACGTTGCACGATTTGGTGATGACAGGTCCGTAGTAATGATTTGGGTGGGTATGGTTCTAATATCTTGTCACATCTATAGGAAAGTATCCACCACAGATTTATCGTCCGAAATTAAGGACTTAATGAGGTTTCACGGTGTACACCCACAACAGGTAATTATAGATAGTGATGGCGTAGGTGGTGGTGTTGCAGACCAAATTAAAGGAACAAACTTTGTAAACAATGCAAGACCATTACACGAACAGAACTTTACAAACCTTAAATCACAATGTTATATAAAACTATCTGAAATGTTTAAGGACGGAAAGATAAGTTTAAACCTATTAGAACCGGCCGTGGTAGAAGACTTAACACAAGAACTACTTGCAATTAAACTAAAGGACGTAGATAAAGATAATAAGGTTGGTGTAATGAGTAAGGATGAGATGAAAAGAATACTTGGTAAGTCACCTGACTTAAGTGATGCACTTATGATGAGAATGTATCAAGAAATAAAAGCAAATAAAACAACGGGTAGATATTCAATATCATTCGTTTAAAATATACATATATATGATAAAATTTAAAATAGACGGACAACCGTACCAAATCCCTGAGTTTATAAACATAGAAGATTATGTTAAGATATTCAAAGTTAAAGACCTATTTGATGAGGACTACTTTGCAGCAAAACTAATTAGTGTTGTATCAGGTGCACCATTAAAAGACTTATTAGATGGAGGATTTGATGAGATTAATTATCTGGCCTCACATATTCTAACCATCATACCTAAACAGGATGAGGTTAAGTTTATTGATAGGTTTGAATTAAATGGTGTGAAGTATGGTTTCTTTCCTAATTGGAGAGACTTAACCTTTGCTGAGTTTGTGGATATGGATACTATCTCAACCAAGAAAACAGATGAGTTATTAGATTTATTACACATACTTGCAGCAATTATGTATAGACCAATTGTAATTGAAAGGGGTGAACACGACTATGACATAGAGATGTATGACGTTAATACAATGAAGAAACGGGCAGAAGTATTCAAAAAACAATTAGATGTGAAGTATATACTTGGAGCACAGTTTTTTTTTATCAAGTTCGCAAAGAGATATTCAGGTTATTCCCCGCGGTCTTCGACACTGAAGATTGGGATGTGGGACCAAATAAAGATGATATGGCTAATGTGGAGGATGATATTCAAAATGGGTTCAGTCAAGTCTTTGGGTGGTTTCTTGTCACTAACAAAATCTCTGACAACGACTTTACAAAACACGAATACATCTACAAAAAAAACATCTTAGAGGTACTAAATCAGTTAAACTATTTGGTACAATGGGAAAGAGAACAAGAAAGATTGATGAAAAAGATGCAAAAACAAATTTCATAATACAATACAAATAAATTTATATTTCTTAATAGATGACAAATTATAAACAAATCATACAGGACTTAAGTGGTATGGCGTACTACCATCCACAGATTAACAGTTTCGGTTGCGGTGACATTACACAAATTACAATGGACATTGAGACCGAGAAAGAACCTGTGTATACCAAGATGTATGTAGTCCCTGGCAATGTCAGATTGGATGAAAACAGATTGTTATATGATTTTTCCATTATTATATTAGACCAAATTAATGACGATTACTCAAATCAAAGAGATGTTATGTCTGATACATTGGAAATTGCAAAGGACATTTTTACAATTATATACCAATCATACACCGCTGAGTATGGAGATTTTAGTTTATACTACACTCCTGAATGGGGTCCGAATGTTACACCGTTCTTGGAAAGGTTTGAAACGATACTTGGTGGGTGGACAATGAACATAACATTAGAACAACCATTTGACTATAACGTATGTGTCCTACCTATTATGTCAGGATTTACATTACCCGTATCAGTCAATGAAGTTAATTACAAACAGATTATAGAAGATTTAGAAGACTTTGCTAATAACCACGAACAAATTAACAGTTATGGTTATGGTGATATTACACAACTAACAATGGATATTGAAACGGAAAAGGAACCGAGATATACAAGAATGTATGTTATTCCTGGCGATGTAGTTCTTGCACAGAACGAATTAATCACCAACTTTCAAATACTCGTTGTAGACCGACTTAATAATGATTATTCCAATCAAAGGGATGTACTGTCAGATACTTTAGAAATAACTAAAGATATTATGGCTACGTTCTATTTATCAGAATATGAAACTGTCTGGCCATCAAGTGTTGAACCCATATTAGAAGAATATGAAACGATACTATGTGGTTGGGTAATGAATATTCAATTAACACAACCTTTTGATTACAATAGATGTGTTCTACCTGAAAGACCATTCACGCCGGGTAAAAAGTGGTATGAGTTGGCTGAACTGTGGAACGAAATATCAAAAGATTGGAAGAATGTATAAAACTATAAGAATTTATTAATATGGGTCAATTAACTAACCAATTCGTATCACAATCCTATCAAGGTCTATTAAACCTTGCTAATACGAATACAGGATTTACTACTAACTTACAAACCATAACAGATGGTTTGGGTGGAAGTTCTCCATTACAAATATCACAAACACAGGTAAACATATCAGGTGCATTTACCGTTAATGGTTTACCTATACAATCTGTTGATACGGGTTCACTTGTAACCACGTCATCATTTAACGCCTACACAAGTTCAGTTAATATTAAATTGGCTGGTTTAGATGTTGAGACAGGTAGTTTACAAAGTCAGATTAATCAGAAACTTAATACATCAAGTTTTAATGCTTACACAAGTAGTAATGATAGTAAGGTTAACTCACTTATATCTCAAACAGGTTCTTATGTAACCGAGACTGAGAGTGGGTCCTTTATGATTACAGGTAGTGTTGCTGGTGATACTTTAACATTTACAAAAGGTAATGGGTCACAGTTTAGTTTACAGGTTAATACAGGTTCATTACCATCAGGTGTAATATCAGGGTCACAACAAATTGTAGACTTAGGATTTGCAACCACAAGTTCATTAGATACCTTATCAGGTTCTATTGCAACAACAGACTTAGGACAAGATAATAGATTATCTTCAATAGAAGGTAAGACAGGTAGTTATGCTACCACAGGTTCTAATGACTTTGTAGGACAACAAAATATAAATGGTAGTGTAAACATAACAGGTAGTCTAAATGTTACAGGTGAAATTACAGCACTATCAGCATCAATCACATACTTAGAAACAATATATCAAACATCATCTGTTATATTCTCATCAGGTTCAAACATACTTGGTGATGAAGCGGGTGATACACAAACATTATATGGTACAGTAAGATTACCAAACGGACCATTAGTTGTAACAGGTAGTGTAACTTCAACAGGAGGTTTCACAGGTTCTTTACAAGGTACTGCGTCATACGCAACCAATGCATTAAGTAGTTCACACGCAATAAACGCTGACACCGCATCATTTGTTAATAGTGCAGTAACATCATCAATTGCGTTTGACTTAGTTGTTCTTGGTAAGTGTGATAACCCTGGCGGTTTAACAAGAGGTACTATAGTAAGAATTACAGGTGCGGTTGGTGACAATCCATTATTTAACTCAGCAAGTTGGGAAGATGATTTTAACTCAGCAAATACATTAGGTATGTTGAGTGAGAACGTAGCTTATAATGGTTTTGCTAATGTGGTTGTTCAAGGTACTTTAATTGGAATTAACACAAGTGGAATGACCGCTGGTGATATGTTATACTTATCATCTTCGGGACAATATACAACATCATCAGTACCAGCACCATATCACGAAGTAAGATTAGGTCAAGTATTAAGACCACAATTAAATAATGGTTCCGCATATATTTCCATAGATAATGGTTATGAATTAACGGAACTTCACGATGTGGATATTACAAGTCCTGTTGTTGGTGACCTATTGGTTTACCGTTCAGGTTCTTATGGTCAGTGGGTAAATGAAGATGGTGGACAATTAGGATTTGCTATAACAGGTTCAAATAACTTTATTGGAACAGAAAATATTACAGGTAGTTTAAATGTATCAGGTTCAGCAAACTTTGTTGGAGATGTTAGTTTAAATCTAATTAAACCAAACGACTTTAAACAAAACTTAGTTTTATTAGGAGCTAATAATGCAACCACATCATCAACAAATTTACAAAACTATCTAAATGCAATTACAACATCTTTAGATAATGATGATGTTAATTTTGGATTTATTCCTGGCGGAGCTTTATTAGGACCAACAGGTATTTCAAATGTAACAAGTTCAATTTTTATTAGTGGTTCCAATAACTTTCTAATGAACTTAGGTACTACTTTACCAGCATCATCAGGTAGAAGAAGTGTAATAGGAGGTAATGCAAACTTTGTACAAACAAACATACCAACAATTAACACTTCATCATTAACAATACCACAAACAAATAATAACTATTTAGGAGCGGCTTTATCTTTAACTTTAACAACAGGTTCAAATTTAGGTAATGGCGCACACGCATTTAATAGTAATATATTATTGGGTGGAGGTATAAACTTTAACCATCCATCCGCATCTATAGGTGCAGGTCAAAGTTCAGTGGTTCAATCTAATATAAGTGTTGGTACTGTTCAATCACTTGCATCAGGTTCATTATTAACAACCCAAGCAAATTTTAGTAATAACATTAATGTAAACCCACAATTAAACCTTAGACATATAAGTGGTTCAATTCAAGCTACAAATAATATATTTGGTGGTAATATAATTGATATTAATAACAGATATATTAATACAGGTTCAAATAACTCATTGATTGTATCAGCAAACACATTATTAGGTCAAGGACTTACTATTAATGCCGCAGGTTCACCAGCAACAAACGTTGCAAGACCTTTGGTTGGTAACTTAATTGGTGGACAATCAATTGGTGTATCTCTTGAACAAACAGGAACAGATTTAGCCGGTTTAAGAAATTCTATAGTATATGGATATGGTTTAACTATTACGGGTTCACATTCAGTAGGAAATTTAACACAACAAGGTAGCTCAATATTTGGTAGATGGAATGGTGAAGATAATGGATTAAATGATAGTGCAAGAACAGTATTTGCAATAGGTACAGGTACAGGTGGAAGTAATAGAAGAACAAGTTTATATGTTACTTCAGGTTCATTAGTTGGTGTGAGTGGTTCATTAAATGTTAGTAGAGGAACAAATGTATTTACAGTAACAGGTTCTGCAACAATAGAACACGTGACTGCAGGTCAACCAGCATTAACATTAATTGCACAATCAATATCACAACCGGCACTTACAGTGTCAGGTTCATTAAACGTATCAGGTTCAGGTGACCATTATATTAATGGTAACAGTACAAATATTACAAGTCAATTTAGTGTTAATGGTAACACAAATGTAACAGGTTCATTAAGTGTTTCAGGTTCATCGGCTGACCATAGTATTATCGGTGCCCGTTTATTCTTAACAGCATCATTAAACGCTTCAAGTTCATTTGACCACAATATTGTTGGTTCACAAATTAACATAACAGGTAATACTTCAATGTATGGTAATGGTGATTTTCCTTTAACTGTTTATGGAACTATAAACTCAAAAAGATTACATTTTAATTCAAATCCATTTAATAGTAATCCATCATCTAATTTAGCGGCATTAAGATTGGACGGTACTAACCAAACATTCTATTCTACCAATTATGATTTAGCACAAATCACCACACAATCACAAGTATATCAGACAGTTATTACAGGTAGTAATTTAGTTGAGACAGGATTACAATCAAACAATATGGGTTCTGATTACTCATTAAAATTAATAAATCAATCAGGTACAGGTTCATTACATACTAACGCTAATGTTACTGTAACAGGTTCATTAACTGTGAATGGTAGTACCGTAATAACAGGTTCAGTTCAAGGTAATGTATTACCATTAACGGTAACATCTAATACCGCATCGTTGAATTTAAATAATGGTAACTTCTTTGAGTTAGCGTTAACAGGTTCATCTGATATTAGAATTGAACCATCAAACATCAAGCCAGGTCAAACAATAAACATAAAACTAAATACAACGGGTTCAGGTACAGTATCATTCCCTACATCGGTTAAACAACCATCAGGGTCAGCGTACATACCAACAACAACAGTTGGAACAGATATATTAACAATGGTAAGTTTTGACACAACAAACTTATATGTTGCAAACGTAAAGAATTTAATATAATATGAATTTTGCTCCATTTTCATTTTTACAACAACAAGTGTCAGCGGCACCACCAAGTCCTTTCCCATCAGGTTTAACAGTAAACTTATGGCAAGGGAACTATACCGCTGGTTCAACAAGTTGGACTAATGATGCGCCAGGTTCTACTGCGGTTGTAAGTGCAATACCTGTTGGTGGTTACACAAAGAATGCAACAGGTGTGGTATTTTCAGGAACAACAAGAAGTATATTATTTCAAATTAATTCAGATGGTGTTTGGGATAGTAACGCAGGTTATACAATCATAAGTTATATGCACGTTACATCAACAACTAATAAAACATTTTGGGGTAAACAATCAACAAATAGTAATGGTATGGGTGTAGATTTTACAAACAATCCATTAATTATAATGAGAGCGCCAGGTTCAAGTCAACAAATAGCAACAACAAATCTCACTACAAGAGGTTCATTAAAATCATATGGTTTTACTTCAACAGGTAATACTAATGGTCAATATTATTTGGATGGTAGTAGTGTAGCAACAACAGTTAACACAACAACAACAAACTTTTGGAATAACACAAGGAATTTTACATTTGGATATTCATTCCAATGGACTGACCCATCAATACAATGTTATTTAAATAGATTATTAATATTCAATAGAGCATTAACAGGAACAGAAATGTCAGATGTATATACGTATATAAACGCTAATCAATAAAATTATGGAAACAACAGCAACAATAACAGGAACATTAACAGGAGATATTAACGGTGACTTATCCGTTGATTTATCAGGAATAGTATCAGGTTCAATTGAAGGACCATATACTGTAGAAATAAAATTAATACCAATAAGTGGTGAACCATTATTTGGAGAAAAAACAATTAACTAATGGATTTAAGTAAAGTAGCACCTATTATTGAAGAGATTGTAAAAGAAAGTTTATCTGACAAGGTATATCTATACGGTCGTTTTCAAAAAAGTTTAACCAGCCGTGTTGCAACAGGGAATTTAAGAAATTCTATTAAAGCAGTGGTTAAGGGAAACAAACAAGGTCTACAAGTTATACAGGTTCAAGCATTCAATCAACCATTGTCAAATACATACGCATATTGGTTGGCTAATGATAGAAAACCAAATGGTGGTGGAGGATATGCAAATATCGGTGCCATACAAGAATGGATTAAAAATAAAAAGAGTTTCAGAATTAGAGATTTTAAAACAGGTAAATTTTTACCTAAGAATGAAAAAAATATAAAGAACACAGCATTTGTAGTTGCTCGTTCAATAGGAAGATTTGGTTATCAAAACAAACCAAAGAACTTTGTGGAAATATCTTATGATAAGATATTAAAAGACCAAAGGATAACAACCCTAATGGAAGACGCACTATATGATGATGTACTAAACGCATTAGAAGGTTTATAATATGAGTTTCGGATACCCTACACAATACGCAAATGGACTGAATAGTAGTTCACAATTAAGAAGGTCAACTGATATGATTTATCAAAGAGGTGGTCAGTATGAAGTTATTTTAACAGGTAATACGTATAACGCCTCACTTGAATTACAGGTACAATTGTTTTCTGATGATAGACAAGTTGGTTCAATGTCAATTGTTCCATACGATGTTCAACAATCAGGTGCAACCTATACATATAAGTTTAATATCAGACCATATGATTATTTGTCTAACTATGTTAAGTCAGAACATTATCAATACTATTATGCAAATGATTGGTATTCAACTTGGGAACACATTAACTTGAATAACCCATATCCTAATAAGATTAAGGCGAACATTAAATATCGTTATGCATATTTAGCGTCATCAGGATTTACAACACAATCAGGATATACAGATTATAACCATTATACTCAAATACCAATATGTGCAACCAACACAGGATTTACTGCAAGTGGTTTTACAAACACAGGAAACTATTTTGATTTATTAGGTGGTTCTTTTCAAATGGGTACAGACAAATATCTGTTACCAAACTTTGACCAAGAATTAGGTACTGCGGTTGAGAACAATACAATATTAACATTGGATAGTAATAGAACATTATCGCCAATGTCACAATACTATATTGATTATCCTAACACTCCACAGATGAGTGATAGTTCAAGATTTTTGACTGATGCTCCACGTATACAATCTATACAATCCAACGAAAATTATGTATTATATTATCTAAACGGACTAACAGGCGATAGACAATATATGGAAGCAGATTGGGCTAACTTTAGTTTTTATAATGAAAACAATGAGTTGATAACAAACTTTGAACAACAACTAAATTGGTCAGGTACAACATATGCTACACCTACAACAGGATATACAGATACCTTAAAGATATTTGCATTACCGTGTGGACCTAAAGATATTCAGAGTATATTCAGTAGTTTAAATACAGGTAATGGTAATGTTGCATATTACACCGTACAATTATGTTATGGTCACCCAACATTCTTTGATGATTACACAAGAACAACAGCCGGTGGTATTGGACCATCTTCTGAATTGTTTTATTTTTATATAAACGAAAATTGTAAACCTCAAGACACAAGACTTGTATTTTTAAATCAAAAAGGTGGATTTGATTATTATACATTTACCGCTTATAGACAAGACACAAAAAAGATTACACGTCAAACATTTGACAATAGATATTATAGTACATCACAACAATCACCTGACAGAAATGTGGGTAGAACGGTTAAAACCTTTGATACCAACGTAGATAGAGAGTTTGTATTGGAAAGTGATTGGTTAAATGTATCATATGGTAATTGGTTAGAACAATTATTTATGTCACCACAGGTATACGAAATGTTACCTGATTTTACATCACCATTAGACAGACAAGACAGAATTTATAAAGATTTAAAACCTATACAGGTTTTATCAACAGAGGTAGAGACAATAACAAAAAAACACCAAAAATTAAACAAGTATAGAATAACTTGTAAGTATGCTGACGGCTACTTTGTAAGTAAAGGTTTCTAATATGGCACAACAACAACAGACAGTATTAAGAGTACAAACGAATATACCATCAGGTATTGAATATACAGGTAATACATCCCTATCGGTAATAAATCAAACCAACGTTACTTATGGTGGTAGTGGAACAGAAACATCACCAATCACAGGTACAACAACTGGCTCAGGTTTTAGTAGTAGTGATGATTGGAATATTTTTATGAGAGTATCAGGTGGTACAGGTACATTCTATTACAATGTAAATATGTCACCCTATACAGGTAATAATAGTGATTTATTTTTATTTTACGGAATTAGATTTGTTGTATCAAAACCCGATGGAACTATACAAGGTATGGGTGGATTTGACGAATATGGTGTATCAGATTTAATTGGTAGTTTTAAAGTTTATGATGGTGACAGAATATATGTGGATGCAGGATTATCAATTCCAACAGGTGCAACAATGTCTTATTATGTTTTACCTGACAACACAACAAGTTTTAGTGAAGTATTAAGTTATGATACTTTAGATTTATATACAGATATTCCATTAAAGTTAAACAAATCATTTGCAGAGTTACAGGACATTGGTAAAAGAAACTCAGATTATTCTGTAGGTTTATCCTTGCCAGGTTCTAAAAAGAACAACGCGTTCTTTGAGAACTACTATAATGTAGATACAAACTCATTATACTTTGATGTAACAAGACGTGTTAACATTGATGTATTATTGAATGATGAAAACTATTTTACGGGTTATATGAGGTTAAATAAGGTGTCAGTACTTAACTCTAAGGTTGAGTATGATGTAACCTTATATTCAACCGTAGCGGACCTATATGGTCAAATGGGTAACAACCTATTGAAGGACCTTGATTACAATGATATGGATTGGCACTTCAATCACTATTTCAACGTTTATAATACTACAGCATCTTGGTATCAAAATACATTACAGAATGGTAGAATTATACCATCACTTTTTATGTACCCTGTTGTACACAATGGTTATGAATATACAGGTGATACAGTTAACTTAAGTGGTAGTACCGTTGCAAGTCAAACAAGATTATATACATCAACAAATCAAATTGGTACATACGCTACTTACGCCGCCTATGTTGCTGCAAATGGTACGAGTGCTGATTATAGAATTAACTCACCGTTAAATCCAATATTAGACAATCAGTTAAAACCGGCACTTAATATGTACGCCTTGATTAACTTGATGTTTAAAAACTATGGATATACAATTAAATCAAATTTCTTTGAGACACCTTGGTTTAAGTTATTGTATATGTATGGTTACTATTCATTTGATGGTACTAAGTTCGGTTATAAAACCCCTGTACCACAAACATTACCTTTAGAAGGTGTGGATGTGTTAGTACAAGAAAGTTATGTAGATACTACTCAAATTTGTTTGGGTTCACCAAATATTAGAACAGATAGAACTTATACAATTTATGTAGTTAAAAAAGGTACAGGTATACCTGCATTATGTTCTGACCAAATTAATATAGGGTTTGATTTTGAATTACAACCTTGTTATGGTGGACCTAACTCTCCATATATTGTGTCATTAACAATACCACCAAATACAACAGGAACAACATATAGTTGGGTAAGTAATCAATTCGTAGATTGTGGTGGTGGAAGTTGTGTTATTGAGATTATCTTTAACTATGGTTTTAATGCATCAGTATCTGATGTGGGATTATCTTCAGCACCGCTTGCATATACACCCGCAGCACCTAATACAAATGTAACATTTACAGAAAACACATATGTGGATTTTAGTTTAGTTATAGATACAAACATTAAACAGATTGATATACTTAGTTCAATTGCTAAGAAATTTAACCTTGTTATTGTTCCTGACCCTGATGTTCCAAATCAGATGATTATAGAACCGTATGACTATTATATTGGTAGTGGTGCAATATATGATTGGACAGACAAGTTATCGTTTGATAAAGGATTTACGGTACAACCGGCACTTAACTTTATTGAGAGTGAATTAATCCTTACAGACCAAGAAGATGGTGATGAGGCAAACAAAACATTTAAAGATAGAAACAAATTAATATACGGAGAGAATAGAGTTTATAATCCAACAGATTTTAAATCACAGACAAAGAAGATTGATACAATCTTTTCACCTGAAGTAATTCGTAAGTGGGACAACAACGTAGGTATACCATTAGGTATTAACTATGCTGGTCAATCTAACAATCAAGCGTCAGGTGGTTCTGAAAAGGTTATATGGAGATACACAGGTCTTAAATCAAAACCAAGATTAATGTTTAACCTTGGAAACTTATCACCGTTCTTAGATACAGTTGGTGAGAGTTTTAACTTTGGTAGTGCGTTTAGGATTAATAATATGTTCTTTAGAATACAACCATCAACGGGTGTAAATCCTGGCGGGCCAGGTCCTGATGGTAATACCTATGCATTAGGTTCATTGGTTAATACCGTTGTATCACACACAATGCCATATGGTAACCCTGATAGTAATAAGATTAATAACGATAGTATATGTATTCTATTTAACTCACAGGAACCTGATGACATTGGTTTAGGTATACCTACTTTCAATGCGTATACCGACCAAGATATATATGATTTATTTTATTCAAATAGAGTAAATAACTTATATGATAAGAACACAAGATTTTTATCAGGTCAATTTAATTTAAAACTATCTGATGTTAAAAATCTTAAACCAAATGATTTAATTAAGATACAAGAACAATATTTCTATGTTAATAAGTTAGAAGGTTTTGATTTGACAAATCCTGAACTTACAATGGTTGAATTGGTACAAACTAATAGTAATGTTAGACCACAACCATATCCAACAAGATACTTTAAGTATGTGTATTGTAATGAATTAGGTAATAAAGTTTATAAGTTTAGAACATACTTTAATCCTGAAGAAAATACAATAGGTGTTGTTTATTCTTTCAATGGTGAAGAACCTAATTCAATAAGAAGAACATATTACTATTGGTCTATATTTTATGACTATATGGTTGGAGCATTGGGTGGTAGTGTAAGTGGAATTACATCGTCTTATACAGATGCAGGATTTGGTACTACTTGGTATTATACAATGACTGAGATTACTGAAGAAGAATATAATGACCCAACTTATTTATTTTGGAATGAGGATGATAATAGATTATTATTTATTGATAATGTAAGTTTATCACCAAGTATGAGTGAATATGAAAATGCTCAGAACATATGGTGTCAATCTAATCAATTTGGTATAAATAAAGCGTTCTTCAATGCGGCCGTAGATTGTGGAACCTTTGCAGGTTATGCTGCGGCTAATGGTGTAACATTGTCACCAGCACCTAACGCAACACCTGTGTCACCATATACAACAGGGACAACTTTAAACATAACTGATACAGGTTGGATTAAGTATGACACAGCATCAGGTACAGTATACACTTACTTTGGAAGTTTAGGTGTACAAACAATACCTGATTGTGCTGATTGTACAACAATAAGATTTGCATATCCATTTGCTGACTTAGCGAATTGGAACAATGTAGTTTGCGGTAGTCCGTGTTAAATAAATTTAAATAAAATATATACATATATATGAGAGGTTCAGTTTTAATAGCATACGAAGAAGGAAGACAAACTTTTGGTAATCCTTTATACGAAATAAAAATAAATGGTACAGACACAAGAGATTATCAATGGTCTGAGGCTAATAGTCTTTATAGCACATATATCTTTTCAGGTAATACATTATCAGCATCTGTACAAAATGCAGGTTATGGTCAAATACCGTACATAAATGTATTTTTAATCGAATATACCAATGATGATGTTAATGGTGATGGTGGTCTTAAAACAACACAATTAACAGGTGTAACAGGAAATAATCAATTTGGATATTTAAATGTAAATAATATACCAATTAACCCAAGTGCAAACTGTTATGATTTTATTGTTGTAGTTAGTATGGGTGTAACACAAGGATGTGCACCATTTGGTTCATTAACAGGTTTAACAGGTAGTGGTTTTCTTTATACAACAACTTCTGAAATTAAAACTAAATCTGTTGGTGTAACAGTAGCCGATGATGGTGATGTATATGTTGGTGTCTTTTCACAATTTACAAATACAGGATATATCGGAAGCGTTGGTGGAACAACTCAAATTGGTCCTGTTTTAAAAATAGATAGATATTACACACAACCCGATAGTACATTTAACAGTAAGTTGGCATTAGGTACAAGTATTTTTGTTAACGATATTGAATTACAAAATGATGGAAAGGTATTAGTTGGTAATGGTGTAACAGGTTCAACGGGTAATGCTTTAAGTAGATTAAATACCGATGGTACATTAGATGGTACTTTTACAAGGTATACTTTTGAGAGTTTTCTTGGTGGTAGTGAAATGGTTCAAGATGTTGTACAACAAAGTGATGGTAAGATTATCGTGTCAGGAATTTTTCAAAGAGTTAATAGTCTTGAATATAATTTTTATATTAGATTTAATTATGATGGTACAATAGATAACACTTATTATTCGGGTGGTACAGGAAGTGGATTTAGTGGACAAGTTAGTTGTCAAATTGATTTACAAGATAGAACATATTTTTTTGGAACAGGTAATAACACTTTTCAAGGTTCAACATTTGGATGTATATTAAGATTAACACAAAACGGACAATTAGATACAACATTTAACGGTACAGGTCGTGGAGGTTTTACAAGAACAAGTGCAACTGTTTTAGTTAATAACATATTAATACAATCAGATGGTAAAATATTATGTATTGGTCTGTTTGATAGATATAATGGACAACCTTGTTCACAAAACATTGCAAGGTTAAATAACGATGGTACATTGGATACAACATTCAATCCTAACGGTTTAGGGTTATCATCATTATCTCCGGCGTATTTGACTTTTACAACAGAAACATTAAACGAAGATGAAAACAAATATTTAATCGTTGGTCAATGGTCAGGTGCAACATATAATGGTGTGTCAATACCAAACGACATTTTCTTTTTAAATACTGATGGTAGTTTGGGTAATAACACAAATTTAGGTACAGGTATAGTAGGAACACCACAGACCTGTAAACTATTACCAAATGGTAGTTATCTTATTACAGGTCAAATAACAGGTTTCAACGGTACATCAATAACTAACGGAGGATTTTTACAAATAAGTTCAACGGGTCAATTACAAAACTGTTAATAGAAAAAATTATATTTAATAATATGAGTAAGAAATATATAGGTCAGATAGACAATGACAGTTTCGTATTCCCAAATAATAGGGTAGCGGAATATGATGTAGAAATTATACACGATATAAATGATAATTGTGTTAGTGGTCAGGTAATTGCTTTTTCAGCAACAACCGTATCTTCTACAG
>Ga0315903_10005960_pt1 | contig 15723 bp, 14 predicted proteins | sample LakEriMetagenome_7_FD_203524 | JGI IMG/M metagenome (GOLD analysis project Ga0315903, IMG submission 203524) | Freshwater fungal communities from buoy surface, Lake Erie, Ohio, United States - Buoy 2 MA119 | ecosystem: Environmental > Aquatic > Freshwater > Lake | place: USA: Lake Erie, Ohio...
CGCCACTCTGGAGATCTTCCGTGATTCGCAGACTGGCATTCTCGCTTATCACACTACGGTAGGTGGAGCCACAGGCCCAGAGCCTCAACGGCCTGGGCTTTTCGGCCAAGCGCGTGCCGGCGGCCCTGGCGATCGAGGCCGTGCACTCGGGCCTGAGACCAAGCGGTTCATCAGCAGCAAGCCGCACCAGCGCTCTGGAAGGGATTGCGCCATCCGCCTGGAGTGTGTCCAGCCGTTCGATCGTGGGTGGCGCTACCTCCTGGTAGCCCCAGAGGCGGTACACCTCGGCAAGCAGTTCACAGAGGCGGCGCTGCCGTTCGACCTCGCGGGGGTTGAGGTCGCGAACGCCGGCGGCGGGTTGCAGGGCCATGAAGCCGCTCCGGGTATCTGGAGATCCTATGGATCCAGGGTCCAGGGGTCGAGCCGCCGGTCCTGGCTCGCCCGAAACAGGACGGCGCATCTGGCCTCCTTGGCCCCGTATCCCGCCCGCAGCATCGTTCGATCGGCATCGTTCGATCGGCCCCTGATCAGCCGCCCAGCTGCGTGAATCGGCTCATCGCCTCGCCGCCCCGGTGTTGTTCCCCCGCTGGAGACCCCGGTCCAACCTCAGCCAGGTGCTCCTAGCCGCTGATGTGGACGTGCCTCAGGCGTCGTGCCGGCCCTCAACGGGAGGGCCATCACCCTGCCGCGCTGACCCCTCGATCCAACTCAGGAGCGCCGTAGCTGCTGCCGGGCAGGGGCTGGCAGTCGGCCAGACCGGCGATCAACGCACCGTGCAAGCCAGGGGCGCAAGCGATGATGCGCCCCCCCTTCAGGTCCAACGCACTGCCGTCGTAGGCGCTCACCACGCCTCCGGCCTGCTCCACCAGCACCACACCTGCGGCCAGGTCCCAAGGCGACAAACCGCGCTCCCAATAGCCATCCAGTCGGCCAAGGGCGACGTAGGCCAGGTCCAAGGCAGCGGCCCCGGCCCTCCGCACGCCGCGGGAACGGTGGGTGAAATACGCAAACTCGGCGTAGTTGTTGTCGAGCCGCTCAATACGGTCATAGGCAAAGCCCGTGGCCAGAAGCGAATCGGCGAGGCGATCGCAAGCGCTAACCCGCAGGGGATTGCCATTGCACCAGGCTCCCTGTCCTGGCGCGGCCCAAAAGAGTTGGTCCATGGCCGGTGCCGCCAGGGCTCCCAACAGCGGGATCCCCTGCCAGGTAAGCCCTACGGAGGTGCCAAAGAAGGGAAAGCCATGGGCGTAGTTGGTGGTGCCATCCAACGGATCCACGCACCATTCCAGGCTGCCCTTCCCCTGCCGGCGGCCGCTCTCTTCGGAAAGGACGGGGATGTCGGGCGTGGCACGGGTCAGGGTATCGAGCACGACTGCTTCGGCGGCAAGATCGGCCTCTGTCACCAGATTTCCCGCCGCACCCTTCTCCCGCACTCCATCAAGCCTGCCGAACAGCTCGCGGAGGGGAATCGCTCCGGCTTCCGCGGCTTGCCGGGCCACCTCCAGCAGCTGGCGAATGTCTGGTTCCGCGAGTCCGCTACCGCGTAACGCTTGCTGGGAGAGCGCATTCTCGAAGGAGCTGCCGGGTGCGGCGATGGGGGTCGATGTCATTCGTCGTCGAGCGGAAGACCGGGATTCACGCGACCGCGACCGAAGTGGCGGCCGAACTGAAGCTCGTAGACCTCATCCTCATCCTGGGTCTCCACTTCCAGGGGGCCGATGGCTTTGGCCACACACAGCAGGCCGTAGCCCCGCTGGCGGAGCTCCCGGGAGAGCCCCAGGGCCTCTCGCTGATCCAGGTCGCCGCTGCGGATCCTCACGGCGCAGGCGGTGCAACAGCCGTTGCGGCAGCTAAAGGGAAGCGGATCGCCCTGGGCCTCAAAGCTGGCGAGGATGTAGTCCCCTTCAAGCACCTGGTGGGTGATGATCCTGCCGGCCTGGCGCCAGTTCACGGTGACCGGAAACGATCTCGGGGGCATGGTGGGCAGTTCGGGGGGAGGCCGCGGTTCAGGGGGGCCGTGCTGCTAGGTTGCCACCTGATCGACTGCTTCTGGAGAGGTGGCCGAGTGGTCGAAGGCGCAGCACTGGAAATGCTGTATAGGGGTAACTCTATCGAGGGTTCGAATCCCTCCCTCTCCGTGATCCGCCGGCCCAAGGGCCGGCTTCTTTTTGTCCAGAGGAGAGCAGGCTGCCCGGCAGATCCAAGTGCGACGGATCGTGAAGACTTGAGAGCCTCACCGCTGGGATCCAGCTGGGCAGCCGCGGCGCTTCGGTGACCTGATCCGCCAGACCCTGGCGCAGCCGAAAGGGGGTACCCCTGCACGGGCAGACGCACGCCGGAGAAAACTGCCGCCTGGCTTTGCGGTGAACAGTCGCGCTGATTTGTGGCTCAACGGGACCGATCAACTGTCGGTCGTGAAGCCTTCAATCCGGCATCCAGGGTATGGGGCTGGAGATGCGCGACCCACCAGCCTCGACCCACCAGCACGGCAAGGGACAATCAGCTGGACAAAACGGCTCAATGCCCCAGGCGTCGGCCGCGAGGCGGGTTCAGCCGAAGCGCCCGGTCACGTAATCCTGCGTGGCTTGCTGCGCCGGAGCATTAAAGATTCGCTCCGTGGCATTGAACTCCACCAGATAGCCCACCTTGCCGGAGCCGCCCTCCACGGCTTCGGCATTGTAGAAGGCTGTCATGTCCGCAACACGAACAGCCTGTTGCATGTTGTGGGTCACGATCACGATTGTGAACTTGCGCTTCAACTCGTGCATCGTTTCTTCAATCTTAAGCGTTGAGATTGGATCGAGCGCAGAGCAGGGCTCATCCATCAAGATCACTTCAGGCTCCGTGGCGATGGCGCGAGCGATGCAAAGTCGCTGTTGCTGCCCGCCGGAAAGAGCCAAGCCACTCTCTTGCAGTTTGTCTTTGCATTCATCCCAGACGGCCGCCTGCCGCAAGGAGCGCTCGACAAGCTCATCCATATCGCCGGTGTAACCATTAATGCGGGCACCAAAGGCGATGTTTTCGTAGATCGTTTTTGGGAAGGGGTTGGGTTTCTGGAACACCATGCCAATACGGCGTCGCACCTCCACTGGATCGATGCGCGGGTGGTAGATGTCCTCACCGTCGAAAATCACCCGGCCACGCAGGCTGCAGCCGGGAATCAAATCATTCATGCGGTTGAGGGCCCGCAACACCGTGCTCTTGCCACAGCCGGATGGACCAATGAAGGCGGTCACCTTGCCCTTGGGCAAGTCCAAGTGGACATTGCGAACCGCCTCAAAGCTGCCGTAGCTGATCGTGACATTGTCGATGCCGATACAGGTGCTGGAGGCCGTAGCAAGGCTGGCGTTGTTGGTTGGCATGGTTTGGATGGTGATACGTGAGATGGGGCTGAGAAGCGGCTTTGAAACGGTTGGAAGTGAAGAGCAATGAGCGTGATTGATAGCGATGGCAAAGGCAATCGCTCAGTTTCGCGACACTTTTGAGATCCAACGGGCCAAGATGTTCGCCATTAAAATCATCACCACCAGGATAAATGATGCGGCCCAGGCGAGGGTGTGCTGCTCCTCATATGGCATGGTGGCGAAATTGTAGATCAGCACAGACATCGTGGCGATCGGATTGAAGACGCCATCGGGCCAGAACGGAGAAAATAAAGCCGTGAAAATCAGGGGTGCGGTTTCGCCTGCCGCCCGGGCCAGCGCCAACACGATGCCCGTGGCAATCGGCGTCAATGCAGCTGGTAGCGTTACCCGAGTAATCGTCACAAACTGGGAAGCTCCAACCCCATAGGAGGCCAACCGCAACTCTTGCCCCACCAATCGCAGGCCTTCATCTGTCGTTTTGATCACGGTGGGTAACATCAGGACAGAAAGTGCGATGCCCCCTGCCATGGCGCTATAACTCTGGCCGAAGAATATGCGCGTAGCCACAACTGCACCATAGACAAACACGCCACTTATAATCGACGGAACACCGGCCAACACATCGTTGGAAAAGCGAACGGCTTGAGCAAACCAGCCATTGCGAGAATATTCAGCAATATAAACACCGGCGCCGACGCCGAACGGGATTGAAATGAACGAGGCAATCACGACCACGACCAGGGTGCCTAGGATGGCGTTACCAATGCCGCCGCCTTCTAGTCCGGGAGCAGGGGGGAGTTGAGTAAATAATTGAAAGCTTAAGCGCCGCGCTCCTTGGACCAAGACGAACAGGAGGACCAGCACCAGAGGCAGCACCGCAGTCGCCGCAAACACGGAGGCGATGGCGGTAAACATGCCATTCATTTTATTGCGCAGTAAGCTTGGATCGAAGTGGAGCGATCCTCGTTTGAACTGGCTGCTGAGAGAGGGGTGGGCAGTGGCCGGCATGGGATGATGGATGAATCGGAAATAGCTGAGTACGTAAAGATCTAGTAACGGAGGCTCAGGCGGCGGACGATCCATTGAGCCATGACATTAATCACAAGCGTAATCATCATCAACACCAATGCGGCATACATCAAAGAAGAGACCTGAAGACCATCTGCCTCGCCGAACTGATTTGCCAAGAGCGAGGCAATCGTGATGCCCGGCGCAAGAAGCGATGTGCTGAACTTGAGGGAGTTGCCAATGATCATGGTAACGGCCATCGTTTCACCCATGGCACGACCCAAGGCCAGCATCACCCCGCCCATGATGGCCGAAACCGCAGCCGGCAGAATGACATTGAAGATCGCTCCCCATCGCGTGGAACCGATTCCATAAGCACCTTGCCTCAGCTCGATCGGCACCTGATTCAAGGCATCGCGGGAAATCGCTGTGATGATCGGCAGGATCATGACGACAAGGATCAGCACTGCCGGGGCGATTCCAGGGCCCTGAGGGACTGTTGAAAAAATCGGGATCCAGCCGAGGAATTGATGCAAAGCTTGCAGCACCGGACGGATGGCTGGCTCCATCACGAAGATGGCCCAAAGACCAAGCACAACAGACGGGATGGCCGCCAACAACTCCACCATCAAGCCAATGGCCTCCCGCATGGGGATGGGGATCAAGTCTTCGGTAATGAACAAAGCCGTGCCCACCCCCAGGGGCACAGCCAGCAGCAAGGCCAACAGCGAGGTCACCAGAGTTCCGTAAACTGCTGTCAAGGCGCCGTAAGTCTCCTGAACGGGATTCCAATCCGAGGTTGTGATGAACCTCAAACCGAACTGACGGAATGCATCCTCAGCACCGTGGCCCACCGTGAGCAGGATGGCGAACAGAATCAGCGCGACTGAACCTGCAAGCCCCAGCGTGAGCTGGCGAAAGCCCTGGTCCACCAGGCGCTCGCTGAGGGGTCTGTGTCGTCGCGTGAAGGTCCCGGACCCGGCGGCCATGGACTGGTCGGAAGGGCTCATGCGGGTCTGGGGTGTCTTGATCTCGGAATGGGGCCGATCGCCGACGGCTAGGGCCTTTCTCCAAAACTAGGGAGAGACCGGGAGGGCTCGTTTAAGCTGCAGTTAAAAGTTTCATGGCCGATCGATGACCCGCTCCCGGCGATTTCCTCTAGCCCTGCCAAGAGCCTCCCGGTAGGGTTTCAGGCTGGAGCGGAGTTCCATGGGGCGCATCGTTGGCATCGACCTCGGCACCACCAATTCGGTGGTGGCTGTGCTGGAAGGCGGACGCCCCCAGGTCATCGCCAACGCTGAGGGCAGCCGCACCACCCCCTCGGTGGTGGGCTTCAGCCGCGACAGCGAGCTCCTGGTGGGTCAGCTGGCCCGCCGCCAGTTGGTGCTGAATCCCCGCAACACCTTCGCCAACCTCAAGCGCTTCGTCGGTCGCCAGTGGGACGAGCTTGAGGACAGCAGCCTCAGCGTTCCCTACACGGTCCGGGCCAATGACACCGGCAGCGTCCGGATTGTCTGCCCGGCCAGGGAGCGCGAGTTCGCGCCTGAGGAGCTGGTGGCCAGCGTCCTGCGCAAGCTCGTTGACGATGCCTCCACCTTCCTCGGGGAACCGGTGGAAGCCGCGGTGATCACTGTTCCGGCCTACTTCAATGACGCCCAGCGCCAGGCCACCCGCGATGCGGGACGGCTGGCCGGGATCAGCGTCGAGCGCATCCTCAACGAACCCACGGCGGCGGCGCTTGCCTACGGCTTCGATCGCAGTCCCGCCAAGCGGGTGCTGGTGTTTGACCTAGGAGGTGGCACGTTCGATGTCTCCCTGTTGCGGATTGCCAACGGCGTCTTCGATGTGAAAGCCACCAGTGGCGATACCCAGTTGGGCGGCAACGACTGGGATAGTCGCATCGTCAACTGGCTCGCCGAGAGCTTCCAACGGGAGCACGGCCAGGATTTGCGGCGCGATCGTCAGGCGCTGCAGCGCCTCACCGAGGCGGCGGAAAAGGCCAAGCAGGAGCTCTCCGGCGTCACCATCACTCCGATCTCGCTGCCCTTCATCGCCACCGGTCCTGAGGGTCCACTTCACATTGAAACCAGCCTAGAGCGACGCCAATTCGAAGCCCTCTGCCCCGACCTGCTCGACCGGTTGCTGCGACCGGTGCAACGGGCATTGCGCGATGCCGGACTCTCCGCCGACGCCATCGACGACGTGGTTCTGGTGGGTGGTTCCACCCGCATGCCCATGGTGCAGGAGATGGTTCGCACCCTGATCCCGCGGGAGCCCTGTCAATCGGTCAACCCCGATGAGGTGGTGGCGATCGGCGCCGCGGTTCAGGCCGGCATCCTCACGGGTGAACTGCGCGACCTGATGCTGAACGACGTGACACCGCTGTCCCTCGGCCTGGAGACGATCGGCGGGGTGATGAAGGTGCTGATCCCCCGCAACACCGCGATCCCGGTGCGCCGCTCCGACGTGTTCAGCACCTCGGAGGCCAATCAGAACTCTGTGGAGATTCACGTGCTGCAGGGGGAACGGCAGATGGCCGAGGGGAACAAATCCTTGGGGCGCTTCCGGTTGTCCGGAATTCCCCCAGCCCCACGCGGGGTGCCGCAAGTGCAGGTGTCGTTCGATATCGATGCCAACGGCATGCTCCAGGTGTCCGCCACGGATCGCACCACCGGTCGCCAACAGAGCGTGTCGATCCAGGGTGGCTCCAACCTTTCCGAAGAGGAGATCCAACGGTTGCTGGCTGAAGCCGAACGCAAAAATGTCGAAGATCGCCGCCGCCGCGCCGAGGTGGACCGTCGCAATCGCGCTCAGACCCTGGTGGCCCAGGCCGAGCGGCGCCTGCGCGATGCCGCGCTCGAACTGGGGCCCTACGGCGCCGAACGCCAGCAGCGCTCCGTGGAACTGGCCCTGCGCGATGTGCAAGATCTGCTGGCCGAAGGGGATGCCGCCGACCTGGAGTTGGCGGTCAGTCAGCTCCAGGAAGCGCTGTTCGGGCTGAACCGCCGCCTGCTCAGTGAGCGCAAGGCTGATGCTGGCCCGCTGCAGGGTTTGCGCAACACGCTCGGCACGCTCAAAGATGAGCTGTTTGCTGACGACGACTGGGATGATTGGGACCGCGCCCCCCGCAGCGATCCCTGGGATACCGCTCCCCGCAGACGCGAGGAGGAGCGCTGGCGTGATCCTGGCCGCCGGCCCCAGCCAGAATCCTGGTCCGATGGCGGCACGGGTCGGCGAACGGATCCCGGCTTCATGGATCGCGGCTCAGGAGGTCAGTCCGCCGGGCCATACACCCGTGAGCGTGCCGACAATCGCGGGGACACCTGGGCGGATGAGGCGGCGGAGGGGTGGAACGAGCAACCCCCACGCTGGGAGGACCCCTTCGTACCACCGGTACGGAACCGCAACCCGGCCGGGCCCGAGGCCTGGCAACCGCCAACCCCCGCTGTCGATCGCTCCAGAACGCGGGGGATTACCGCCCCCGCGGCCGATCCCTGGGGAGACGATCCAACCCCGTGAGCGCAGCACCCCGAACCGCGGAACGCCAGTGGCTGGTTGAGGACCACTGGGAGGTGTTGGGCGTTGGGCCTAATGCCGACGCCGACGCGCTCAAGCGGGCCTTCCGCCGCGAGGCGCGGCGGTGGCATCCCGATCTCAACGCCAACGACCCCGTGGCTGAGGAGCGCTTCAAGCGCATCAACGAGGCTTATGCGGTGTTGAGTGATCCCAAGCGCCGACAAGCTTGGGAGACCGGCATGGAGTCGCCCGAGGGGGATGATGCGGCCGTTCCTTTTGCCACCGGCTTCCCAGCGTTCGAGGACTATCTCGATGCCTTGCTCGGTCGCAGGAACCGCACCAGCCAGGCCAGACCGGCTGGGCCGATCCCTTCGGATGGTGATGGGGAGGTGAATCCAGAGACGCCGGCGCAGCGCGGCAGCGAAGGGACGAGCCAGCCCGTCGCCAGTGGCCCGGATCCGGGCGCCGTCACCCCCTCAGGTGCCTCGTCGCCGGTGCGTGCAGGTGGCGATCTCGAAACGCTGGTGGAGCTCACTCCCGACCAGGCCCTGGCCGGCACCCGGCTTGAACTCAGCCTGCCGGATGGCACGGTGGTGGAAGTGTGGTCCCCCCCCCGGGCGGGAGATGGCTGGCGGCTGCGATTGGCCGGCGTGGCCCCTGGTGGCGGGGATCACTTCCTGCACCTGCGGGTGCGCACGGCTGAGGGTCTGCGATTGGATGGCCTGCGGGTTCTCTATCGCCTCGATCTCCATCCCGCCGACGCGGCCCTGGGCTGTCAGGTGGTCGTGCCCACCCTGGAGGGACCTGTACGGCTGAGGGTTCCGGCCGGGTCGTCCAGCGGGCGGCTGCTGCGCCTGCGGGGTCGTGGGCAGGCCTGGGGTGAGGAGCGCGGCGACCAGCTGGTGGAATTGCGAATCGTTCTTGACCAAGAGCCCGACGACGATGAACGCTCGCTGTACCGCCGGCTGCGAGAGCTGGATCAGCAGCGCCGCACTGGCTGAGCCATGACGCTGGTGAGAAAATGGCCTCACCCACATCCTGGCCGCCGCCTGCCGCATGCCCAGCCCTGAGCTTGTCCACGTGCTGCTGTTCGATGCGGGCAGCGACCAGGAGGGGATCCATTCCCTGGAGCTGGCCGGGCGCACCATCGTGCTGCTGTTTGAATCCCACGACGATGCCTCCTGTTATGCCGGGCTGCTGGAGGCTCAGGATTTCCCCGTCCCGAGCGTGGAGGCCATGGAGCGCAATCAGATCGAGGCCTTCTGCTCCGATGCGGGCTACGAGGCGCGCCATGTGCCCAGCGGCTTTCAACCCCACACCCTGGAAGATCGCCTGCTGATCGCCCCTCCTGAACGCAACATGGACCTGACCAATTGGCGTGAGCAGCCCCAAGAGGCCGAATCGGCCGCGGAACCTTCCTCCGCAGCACCCGACCCGGCTCTTGAGGCCTTCCGGCGCAGCCTGGAGGGTTTGCTGTGAACACCGACCGCGGCCATCTGCTCACCGAGCAGGCTCACCCCGCCAGCGCCGACCTCGATACCCTGGCCACGCCCGAACTGGTGGAGCTGTTCTGCCAGATCGATCTGGAACCCCAGAGGGCCGTGGCCAACGCGGCTGTCCAACTCGCCACCGCGATCGACGCCATCAGCGGTCGTTTGGCCCGTGGAGGCCGGTTGTTTTATCTGGGGGCCGGCACCTCGGGGCGTCTCGGGGTCCTCGATGCCGCGGAGTGTCCCCCCACCTTCTGTACGGCGCCGGAGTTGGTCCAGGGCGTTCTTGCAGGTGGCGCCCCAGCCTTGTTGCGCAGCTCCGAAGGGCTGGAGGATCAACGGGAGGCTGGTCGGCAGGATCTGGAGGCACGCGGGTTCAATGCCGCCGATGCTCTTGTGGGCATCGCAGCCGGCGGCACCACCCCCTACGTGTTGGGTGGGCTTGAACATGCCCGTGACTTGGGGGCCTTGGCGATCGCCATGGCCTGCGTCCCCAAGGATCAGGCCGCCATGCCCTGTGAGATCGACATTCGCCTGCTCACAGGCCCTGAGCTGTTGACCGGTTCCACCCGCCTCAAGGCAGGCACGGCGACCAAGATGGCGCTCAACATCCTCTCCACCGGCGTGATGGTCCGCCTCGGGAAGGTGCACGGCAACCGGATGGTGGATGTGGCCGTGACCAACGCCAAGCTCGAGGATCGAGCCCTGCGAATCCTGCGGGATCTGGCCGACGTTCCTCGTGATCAGGCTGCCAGCCTGCTCGATCGAGCTGGAGGCTCGGTCAAGCAGGCCTTGCTGATGGCGATCACCGGGGCCAGTGCCCAACAGGCAGAGACGATCCTGACCCACCATGGGCCCTCCCTGCGGCAGGCACTCGCCGCTGTGGCGCCATTCGGCTCCGGCCAGGGATAACCCCCCTCAGGCCTAGCCAAATGTGCCGTTCAGTCCGCAGCTGGAGGCAGCAGCGGGCTGTTCAGAACCAGCTAGAGGCGCCGATCTCGCCCCCCTGCCGGTTGGGGAGCTAACTCTTTGCAGATCACGGCCTTGTTGTTGGGGGAGATCCGCAGCAGCCCAATGGGGTCTGCGGGCGCTCCTTCGCCACACTCCGTGGCGCGTTGCTCCGTCGGCGCGGTTGACCGCCTGCATCCTCGACGACACGCCCTGGCACGCCAGAGTTCAGGCGGGCGCCGAAACGGTGGATTCGTCAAAGGATCCCCAGTAGGGAGCGGTGAACATATCGATGCGGCGTCGCGTCGCGGCTGGCACAGCCGCCGCTGGGGTGATCAAGGCGTGGCGGAGGGCCTGATGGCTGGGGCTTGCCGGTTTAAGGGCGGCAATCCGTTCGGCGGCTAACCGCACGATGCTTTGGGCCAACAACGCATTGGCCTGAAGATTGGCCAGCACCATGTCCACCGTCACCGCGGCGTGGTCGCTGTGCCAGCAGTCGTAATCCGTCACCATCGCCAGGGTGGCGTAGGCGATCTCCGCCTCCCGGGCCAGCCGGGCTTCGGTGTGATTGGTCATGCCGATCACAGCACACCCCCAGCTGCGGTAGAGCTCTGATTCGGCGCGGGTCGAAAACGCGGGACCTTCCATGCATAGGTAGGTGCCGCCGCGATGCAGATGCCGTCCGTCCGGCATCAGGCTGTCGCCCACATCGGCCAAAATGCGGCTCAGGACAGGGCAAAACGGATCGGCCGCCGTTACGTGGGCCACGGCTCCTTCCCCGAAAAAGGTGAGCGGACGTTCGCGGGTGCGATCGATGAACTGATCCGGCACGACCATGTCGAGCGGCCGCATCGATTCCTGCAGAGACCCCACGGCCGAAACCGAAAGAATCCAGCGAACGCCGAGGGAGCGCAACGCCCAGACGTTGGCACGGTAAGGAACCTCACTGGGGCTGTGGGTGTGGTGTCGGCCATGCCTGGCGAGGAACACCACCTCAAGGTTCCCCAGGCGTCCGATACGCAAACTGTCAGATGGAGCACCGTAGGGAGTTGCGACCGCCAATTCCTCCACCTGCTCAAGCCCCTCCATGCTGTAGAGCCCACTGCCCCCGAGCACCCCCACGCGAGCCTTGCTGAGGTCAGGGAGGAGCGGCGGGCGGGTCATGGTTCTGAGGCGGTGTACGGATGACCTCAGTCCTAACCCAGGCGATGGAGCGCTGTCCTGCCAGAATCCCGGCTCCTCGCCAGTTAGGCAATGACCAAGGCCGTGATGGAGACCGATGCGGGCAGCATCAACCTGGAACTGTTCGATCAGGATGCTCCGGGGACCGTCGCCAACTTCGTCAAGCTGGCCAAGGATGGCTTCTACGACGGCCTGGCGTTTCACCGGGTCATCGATGGCTTCATGGCGCAGGGAGGCTGCCCCAACAGCCGTCCAGGATCCTCCCGCCCCGCTGGGACCGGAGGGCCTGGCTACACGATTGCTTGCGAAATCAATAGCCGTAAGCACGCGGCTGGCAGCCTCTCCATGGCCCATGCGGGGCGCAACACCGGCGGCAGTCAGTTCTTCATCTGCCATGGTGCCCAACCCCATCTCGATGGCGTGCACACGGTGTTCGGCCAAACCGGTGATCTTGATGTGGTGCTGAAGCTGCACAACGGCAGCGTCATCCAACGCGTCACCATTGAGGACTGAGGCGCCGCACGCACGCTCTGCCCGCAGGGGTGTTCCCCGCCCTCAGAACGGGCAGGCCTGCCGCGACCAGACGATGAACCCGCCAGGTCTGAGATCCAGGTGGGGGCAGCTGGCGGCCTCTCGGGCGGGGGTGAGGTCGCTGAGTTCACGATGTTCAGCTTCAACCTCGGAGCTCGGGTGGCTGACCCGCTTGGCATCTGGTGCCAACAGCAGGCTGATGCGTTGACACCCTTCCCACCCCGCCAGGTTCCTGAGCAGATCGGCCAGATCTCGCGCCTTCAACTCCTGATCGCGTTCGGCAGCCAACAGCAAAGTCAGCTCGGGTTGATCCAGTAAGGCGAGCAGTCGGGGGTCCGCCTCACGCTCCAGCAGCAGGCCCGCGTTCAGCAACTGCTGGCGCAGGGTCTCCAGCTTGCGTGTGGCAAACGCGGCATCGCCGCAGCCATGCCAGCCGACCACGGCGGTCAGCCCGCAGAGCTCGGGGGCCTCCTGCTCAGCGGCCAGCCCAGATCCCATCAAATGCCCCAGCTTGGTTTGCTTGACGCGCAGGTAGTTGGCGTTGTGGCTGCTGGGATCCATCACCAGAGGCACCCTGTCTTCAACCTGGAGGCCGTAACCGCCAAGCCCGGCGATCTTGCGGGGGTTGTTAGTGATCAACCGCAGCCGCTGGATGCCAAGGTCGCTGAGGATCTGAGCCCCCACGCCGTAGTTGCGGAGATCGGCTGGAAAGCCAAGTCGTTCATTCGCTTCGACGGTGTCAAGTCCAAGATCCTGAAGCGCGTAAGCCCGCAGTTTGTTGATCAGCCCGATGCCTCGCCCTTCCTGGCGCAGATAGACGACCACCCCCTCTCCCGCCGCCTCGATCATGCGCAGGGCCGCTTCCAGCTGGGGGCGGCAATCGCAGCGCAGCGAACCGAAGGCATCGCCGGTCAGGCATTCCGAATGCACCCGCACCAACACAGGGCCCGCTGAGGTCTCCGGACGTCCCTTGACGATCGCCACATGCTCGCCAGCATCAAGCTGATTCCGATAGCCGATGGCGCGAAAGGAGCCAAAGGCGCTGGGCATCACGGCCTCCGCTTGCCGCAGCACAAACCGTTCCGTCGCCAGGCGGTAGCGGATCAGATCGGCGATCGAGATCAGACAGAGACCATGGGCACGCGCGTAGGCGACCAACTCGGGTAGGCGAGCCATGGAGCCATCCCGATTTTGAATCTCACAGATCACGCCAGCGGGATAAAGGCCCGCCATACGGGCCAGATCAACAGCCGCTTCCGTATGGCCGGCGCGTTTCAACACGCCACCATCCCTGGCCCTGAGGGGGAAGATGTGGCCGGGCCGGCGCAGATCGCGGGGACGGCTCTGCGGATGCAGGGCCACCTGGATCGTTCTTGCTCGGTCTTCGGCCGAGATCCCTGTCGTCACTCCGTGTTCGGGGCCGGCATCCACGCTCACGGTGAAAGCCGTCTGGTTGTTGTCCGTGTTTCGATCCACCATCAAAGGCAGATCCAACGCGTCGAGGCGTTGCCCCTCCATGGCCAGGCAGATCAGACCGCGGGCTTCGGTGGCCATGAAGTTGATCTGTTGGGGCGTGGCGAACTGGCCGGCACAGATCAGGTCCCCCTCGTTCTCTCTGTTCTCGTCATCCACCACGACGATGCAGTCGCCATTGCGGATCGCGGCCAGAGCATCGGGGATGGCATCGAAGCGCGTCGCCGCCCCTGGCCCGTCCGGATCTGGGGTGGTGAGACCAAGGGCTTTGGACTCGCTGGAAGGAATCAACGGATCAGCTCGGGGTGGCTCTCCATTTTTGGCCCTGGCGGCGGCCGTTACGATCCCCTTTCCCCTGCCGGACAAGCCATGGCCAGCCATCGGGTCGCCGTGATCGGAGCCAGCGGCTACGGCGGCCTTCAAACCTTGAGACTGCTGCAGGGGCACCCTTCCCTGGAGATCACCTTCCTGGCGGGGGAGCGCAGCAGCGGCAAACGCTGGAGTGAGCTGGTGCCCTTCCTGCCCCTGGCGGGCGACCCAGAGGTGCAATCGCCCCACCCCGACGCCGTTGCCGAAGCTGCCGATCTGGCCGTGCTCAGCTTGCCCAATGGCCTGGCCTCCAGCTTGGTGCCCGAACTCCTTAGCCGTGGCGTGCGGGTGGTCGATCTGTCGGCGGATTATCGCTACCGCTCCCTGGAGCGTTGGCAGGAGATCTACAGCGATGAAGCGGCGCAGCATCAGCGAATCGACAGCGACCTGTGCAAAGAGGCTGTCTACGGGCTTGTGGAGTGGCATGAGGAGCGCATTCGTCACGCCCGCCTGGTGGCGGCGCCTGGTTGTTTCCCAACCGCCAGCCTGCTGCCGTTGCTGCCGTTCCTGAAGCAGGGGCTGATCGAAACCAACGGGATCGTCGTCGACGCCAAAACGGGAACCTCCGGTGGGGGCAGATCGGCTCGCGAACATCTGCTGCTGGCGGAAGCCTCCGAAGCAATCGCCCCATACGGAGTGGTGGGTCATCGCCATACCAGTGAGATCGAACAGGCCGCCAGCGAAGCCGCGGCTTGCGAGATCCAGCTGCAGTTCACCCCCCATCTAGTGCCGATGGTGCGCGGTCTCCTGGCCACGGTGTATGCCCGGCTACGGGATCCTGGGCTGACGGCCGAGGACTGCACAACCCTGTTGCAGGCGGCTTATCGCCATCAACCCGGCGTGGTGGTGCTACCGGTGGGCACCTATCCCTCCACCAAGTGGGTGCGTCAGACGAATCGGGCCTTGCTGTCCGTCCAGGTTGATCGGCGCAGCGGCCAGCTGATCCTGATGAGTGCGATCGACAATCTCGTCAAAGGCCAAGCGGGGCAGGGTGTGCAATGCCTGAATCTGATGGTGGGCCTGGATGCTGGGGTGGGTCTGCCCCTGTTGCCGTTTTATCCCTGAACACGATGGTCGGATCGGCCGGCAGGTCTCACTCCTGGGGGACACGCTTCAAGCGATCAGCGGCCAAGGCCACAGCCCAGGGCAGGATTCGATGCTCCTGCTGCTGGATTCTGCCCTGCAAACTGGTGAGGTCGTCATCGGCAAGCACGGGAACGGCGGCTTGCACCAGGATCGGGCCAGCATCCACGTCCTCCGCCACTAAATGCGCCGTGCAGCCACTGATGGTCACGCCGCACGCCAGCGCCTGCCCCACCGCGTTCAGCCCTCGGAAACTGGGCAGGAGCGAGGGATGAATGTTAATCAGCCGGTCTGGAAAGGCGTTGATCAGCGTGGGGGTCACGATCCGCATCCAACCCGCCAGCACAATCAGGTCCACGGCCGCTTCGCGGAACAGGCCCATCAGCGCCAGGTCCAAGGCCTGCCGGCTGGGCTGGAGATGGTGATCCAGGCAGGCGCAGGCCACACCGAGGCGTGCTGCTCGACGCTCGGCGCCACAGCCTGGGTTGTTGACGACCAGTTGCACGACATCGGCCTGCAAGGGCCCTTGCCTGCAGGCCTGCACCAACGCCTCGAAGTTCGTGCCTTCCCCGGAGGCCATCACCCCAAGCCGCAAACGCTCCTGCCAAGCCGGCCAGATCTGTGGCCATGGCCACTGGACGGAGGGGTGAGTCTGGCTAGTGTTTTCTGAAGCGGGCATTTCCGTTCATGTCCCATCTTTCCATCCTGCCAACCGTTCTGCGCAATGCGGAGGTTCTGGCCGCAAGCCTGCGCAGCCT
>Ga0315903_10005973_pt1 | contig 15705 bp, 14 predicted proteins | sample LakEriMetagenome_7_FD_203524 | JGI IMG/M metagenome (GOLD analysis project Ga0315903, IMG submission 203524) | Freshwater fungal communities from buoy surface, Lake Erie, Ohio, United States - Buoy 2 MA119 | ecosystem: Environmental > Aquatic > Freshwater > Lake | place: USA: Lake Erie, Ohio...
ATTATCTTGCGCACAAGCTGGGTGTTCGGAACTCACGGGAATAATTTTTTAAAGACGATACTGCGATTGATTCAGGAAAAAGAATCACTCAATATCGTGGGTGACCAGTGGGGAAGTCCTGCGACTGCATCGATGTTAAGTGATGTGACGTTTAAGATTGTGGATATGATTTTAAAAAATAAAAAATTTAACAATTACGGAACTTACCACGTGACGAATGACGGTGAAACAAATTGGCATCAATACGCAAGTTTGATTGCGAGTGAATTAATAAAATTAAACATAAAAGTAAAATGTATGCCCGATAAAATTCACCCGATACTATCATCCGAATACCCCACCGCTACCAAGCGACCCTTAAATTCTAGGCTCAATACAGACAAATTGAAAAAGAGCTTCATGCTAGAATTGCCAAATTGGGAGTCGGAAGTTAAAAGGGTTCTAAAGGAAATCATTTAATTGGCGAATATACAAAAAAGAAAAGGCATTATTCTCGCAGGTGGATCTGGCACACGTTTATACCCTGTGACACAGAGCATCTCAAAACAATTACTCCCCGTGTACGACAAACCGATGATTTATTATTCGCTTAGCACTTTAATGCTAGCAGGCATTCAAGACGTTCTTATTATCTCGACACCGGATGACACACCTCGATTTGAATCTCTTCTTGGAGACGGTAGTCAGTGGGGTTTGAATATCTCATACAAGGTACAACCTTCCCCCGATGGTTTAGCACAGGCCTTTATCTTAGGCGACACATTTATCGGTAACGATTTATCTGCTCTTGTTCTAGGCGACAATATTTTTTACGGTCACGACTTTAATGAATTGTTAAGTAATGCGATGATTCGATCTGATGGTGCGACTGTGTTTGTATATCACGTCCACGATCCGGAACGGTATGGTGTCGCTGAATTTGATAAACAAAATAAAGTATTGTCCTTAGAAGAAAAACCAAAGAATCCCAAATCCAATTACGCGGTGACGGGACTTTATTTTTACGATAAGGATGTGGTCGCTATGGCAAAAAGTTTAAAGCCATCACCGCGTGGTGAGTTAGAAATCACCGATCTTAATCGACTCTATTTAGAAAATGAAAAGCTAAACGTTGAGATCATGGGTCGTGGTTACGCGTGGCTCGATACCGGTACGCACGACTCATTATTGGAAGCAAGTCAATTCATCGCAACTTTAGAAAATCGTCAGGGTTTAAAGGTTGCGTGTCTCGAAGAAATTTCTTACCGTCGCGGTTGGATTAACGCATCGCAGTTAGAAAAATTAGCCGCACCGTTATCCAAAAATGGTTACGGTCAGTACTTAAAAAAAGTCTTAAAAGAAAAAGTTCTTTAAAAATGAAAGTCACGCCACTCGCAATGCCTGATGTGTTGCTGATCGAACCCCAAGTATTTGAAGATGATAGGGGGTTCTTTTTTGAGAGTTTTAATCAGGAGCGCTTCGAGAAGGTAATGGGTCATAAAATAAATTTTGTGCAGGACAGTCAGTCAAAGTCAGTGAAGGGTGTATTGCGAGGACTTCATTATCAGTTACCACCTAAAGCTCAGAGCAAACTTGTACGTGTGATTCAGGGCGAGGTATTTGATGTGGTCGTTGATGTAAGACATTCATCACCGACATTTGGGAAATGGGTAGGCGAAATTTTGACAGGGCAAAATAAAAAACAGCTATGGATTCCAGAAGGATTTGCACACGGTTTTTTAACGTTATCAGATACAGCGGAATTTTTATATAAGACGACAGATTTTTACAGTCCAGAATATGAGCAATCAATTATTTGGAATGATGAAACAATTGCTATTAAATGGCCCTTTGCTGAACATATTATACTGTCCAGTAAAGATATGCTTGCCAAAAGTATTGAAATGGCACGATTATTTTGATGTTGAAACACATACCCCCTAAAGTTACGATCTTGATGTGCACATTCAATGGAGAAGAGTATATTGAAGATCAACTAGACTCTTTGCAATGTCAAACGTATCAAAATTGGCGGTTGATTGTTAGTGATGATGGATCAACAGATAAAACCTTGCGAATACTCAACCAGTATAAAAAAAAATGGGGGGCCAAAAAAATTCAGATTGTCAAAGGCCCTCAGTTCGGGTTTTCTGCTAACTTCATGTCTCTTTTGCAAAATAAAAAATACGGAGGCGACTATTTTTTTTTAAGTGATCAAGATGATGTTTGGATGCCGAAGAAAATTGAAGATTACTTAACTATTTTTAAGATAAAAAAAGTCTCTTTAATTGGTGGATCTTCCGTCTATGTTGATCAAAAACTCTGCAAAATCGGACACTCATTAATATATAGTCACAGGCCATCTTTTTCAAATGCACTTGTTCAGTCTATGTTTGGTGGGAACACTATTGCGTTTAATGCTAAATTAAAAAATAAAATTGAGAGTATCAATTCAAAAAATCCCTCGTCTTATGATTGGTTTTTATATATTTTCACTACTTTAATTGGTAACCATGTCTATTATATGCAAGAGCCAAAGATTTTTTATAGACAGCATCAGCATTGTTTAGTTGGCTCAAACACAGGCTTAAAGAACATCTTTAAGAGATTTATTTTATTTTGTAAAGGTGTCATGAGGTCAAATATTTCAAAAAACCTTGACGAAATCAAAGACATAAAATTAATTACTAGAACAAATCGTTATTTATTAAAAGAATTTTATTTATTAAGAGATGGAACTTTATTTGATCGATTAAGAATTTTATCTCATGGTAAATTTCGCAGATATGGTAATTTCGGTCCTATTGTAATTTTGATAGGCTCATTTTTCAAAAAAATATAATCACATATTGGTGAGCATTATAAATTTTAAACCATGAAAATTAATTTAATTCAAACCTATAAAACCACAATTTTTGATTCTAAAGGAGGGGTTGAAACTTTCATATCTGATTTGGTTTACAACGGCATCAATTTGAAAAGATTTAATATCAGGGTAATCTGCTGTACTCGAGGAAAATCTAGGGTTTTTCATAAAAAAGGCGTTACATTTATCTTGTACAAAACCTTATTTACGTTTGCATCAACCCCATTTTCAATGGGGTATATTTTGAATTTTAAGAAAAATATGAATTGGGCGGATGTTATTCACAATCATTTTCCTTGGCCTTTTTTTGATTTTTTGAACTCTATCTTTAATTTAAACAAGCCCATCATAGTTTCATATCATTCTGACGTTATTAAGCAGAAATTTTTAAACAAAATTTATAATTTTTTTGTTACGCGGTCCTTTACTAAAGTGTTAAATTTAGTTGCTACCTCGAACAATTACATAAGTTCGAGCCCTATTTTGTCTAAGAATGAATTTTCAAAAAAGATTACAACAATACCCTTGTCCATTGATGAGTTACCCTCATTGCCGTCTATTAATAATATTCATGCCGTCCTAAAAAAATATCGGCTAAAAAAGAAAACTTATGTAATTTTTATAGGAACTCTGAGGTACTACAAAAATATCACGCTATTACTTGAAGCAGCCCCTTATATTAATGCGGATATATTAATTGTTGGTGATGGCTCACTTAAATTGACCTATCAAAAATTCATTGCAAATCAAAATATCAAAAATGTCCACCTTTTAGGGTCTGTGAGTGAAGAAGATAAGAACGCATTATTGAGCCTCTCATCTGTACTTGTATTACCCTCTCATCTTAGGTCAGAAGCTTTTGGCTTAGTTTTATTGGAGGCTTCGATGCATGGGAAACCTATGGTCACCCTTGATATCGGTACTGGAACGTCTTTTGTGAATTTAGATAACAAGACTGGCTTTGTAGTTAAGTCTAATAATTTTATAAAACTTTCACTTGCCATAAATAAAATTTTATCTGATAGTTCCTTAGCTTATAAAATGGGGAATAATGCAAAGTCTCGGTTTAATAATTTTTTCAAAAAACAAACTATGATTAGTAAATATGAGCGTCTTTATAAGGACGCTATTAAAATTTACAAAACTAAAAAATGATATCTACCTTAATTCCAGTAGTTCTCTCTGGCGGTGTGGGCAGTCGTTTGTGGCCATTGTCTCGCGAGGGACAGCCCAAGCCCTTTATCAAGCTTTTTGACGGTGAAACCTTACTCGAAAAAACCTATCGTCGTATTAGTAAGTTAGCCTATATACCTAAAATTGATGGAAAACCATTTACGCTAACCGTCACCAATCGCGAATATTACTTTATGAGTAAGAATGAATTGGATAAAGCAGGTCTTTCTGGTGTCTTTTTATTAGAACCCGAAGGTCGAAATACGGCGCCCGCAATTAGCATAGCCGCTTACTGGATTAACGCTCATTATGGACATGAAGCTTCCATGTTAATTTTGCCTGCGGACCATCTTATTCAAAATACATCTCAGTTTGTGTTGAGTGTGAATGACGCAATGAAGCTCAACGAAAGTACACCACCTTATCTAACTTCATTTGGCATGATGCCTAAGTCACCTGATACTGGTTTTGGTTATATCGAAACAGGCGAGCCTCTTCTAAAGGGATTTAAGGTTGCCCATTTTTATGAAAAACCTGATCTTGAAACGGCTAAAAATTATTTAGCATCCAAGCGTTTTTATTGGAACTCGGGTATGTTCTGTTTTAAGGTGGGACAATTTTTAAGTGAAATGAAAATACATGCACCCCAGGTAATTAAGACAACTGCAGCTGTTTGGGATCTATGCGTGAAAAATAAAACTAAAAACAATGAAAAAATTGAGATGCCTGAACTTCTTTTTAAAGCATGTCCTAACATTTCGATTGATTATGCCTTGATGGAAAAGTCAGATCAAGTCACAGTTATTCCGGCTGACTTGGGGTGGAGCGATATTGGCTCTTGGTTAAGTCTGTCTCAGTTAGCTAAAGCTGACCATGAGGGCAATAGTATTATAGGCGAGGGTTTACTAGTTCAGTCTCAAAATACTTTTATTCACTCTGACAGTCGTTTTGTTGCGGCTTTAGGTGTTCGTGACCTTATGATTATTGATACCAGTGATGCGCTTTTTGTCATTAATAAATCAAATTCACAAGACGTCAAGCTAGTAACAGAAAAACTTAAAAAAGATCAGCAAGAAATTTTAAAGCTTCACCAAACCGTTAAAAGACCATGGGGAACATTTACCATACTTCAAAATGCGCTCTCATTTAAAATTAAACGTATCGAAGTCGACCCATTGAAATCATTAAGCCTGCAATCTCATAAATATCGCAGTGAGCATTGGGTAGTTATTCAAGGTGAGGCTGAGGTTATTAACCAGGATCGGTTATATCGAGTTAAAACTAATGAATCCACATTTATTCCAAAAGGGGCGAGACATCGATTAATCAATCCGTCTAAAAATATAAAATTAATTATCATAGAAGTGCAATCAGGAACTTATGTTGGCGAAGATGATATTGAGAGATTTCAGGATGAATTTGGCCGTGTTTAACTTATGAGTTTTTTATCAAAAAACGATATAAAAGAAGGCTTAAAAGCCTACCCAATTTGGGGGGTACTCGGCTGGCACGACATTCGCCAACGTTATAGACGATCTGTTTTGGGACCTTTTTGGTTTACCTTAAGTACAGCAATCATGGTGATTGTTTTGGGTTTTTTATATTCAACTTTGCTGAAGCAAGAAATTAGACATTACCTTCCTTTTTTGGGAGTGGGCCTTGTGGTTTGGCAATTTATTAGTACGGTTATTAATGAAGGCACCGCAGTCTTAATCACCTCAAATCATCTTATTAAACAATTTAATTTACCTTTGACTGTGCATGTAAGTCGAGAGGTATGGCGTAATTTTATAATTTTATTACATAGCCTGCCTATTGTGATTTTAATGTTGCTCTTATTTGGATTTCGACCTCACTGGTCCTTTGTATTTCTCCCCCTAGGATTGCTCCTTCTTTTTTTAAATGGTATTTGGATAGGGATTATTCTAGGTATCTTGTGTGCGAGGTTTAGAGATATTCCGCCTATCGTGACTAACTTTACACAGATTGCTTTTTTCTTAACGCCTGTGATGTGGTCTCCACAGATTTTAGAAAATAGGGCATGGGTTGCCCAATGGAATCCTCTGTATCATTCAATCGAAGTCATTCGCGCACCACTTATCGGTTCACCTATTTTAATTGAATCATGGATTTGGACCATTTCACTTTGTATTGTGAATGGTCTAGCTGCGCAATGGCTTATGGAGCGTTATCGTAATCGAGTCGCTTACTGGGTATAAATCAATGATGCCATATATACAAGTTAAGAATGTATCAGTCAATTTTCCTATTTATGATAATGTGCATCGCTCACTTAAAAAAACTGTATTAAATCTTACGACAGGCGGAAGGATAGCTGAAGATATAAAGCATCATAAGAGTGTGAAGGCGCTTGATAATATTAATTTTTATCTAAAAGAAGGTTCTCGCTTAGGACTCATAGGCCATAATGGCTCCGGTAAAACAACACTGCTTCGTGTTCTTTCTGGAATTTATGCACCCACATCCGGAAAGCTCATATCACAAGGTCGCATAGCTTCTCTTTTAGATGTGTCTATGGGGCTCGATCCTGATGCTACAGGATTTGAAAATATTTATTTGCGTGGTCTGCTAGAGGGATTAAAACAAAAAAACATTAAAAATAAGATTGATGATATTGCTGAGTTTAGTGAATTAGGTGATTTTCTAAATTTTCCGGTTCGCACATATTCTAGCGGCATGATGCTTCGATTAGCCTTTGCAATATCGACAAGTATTGATGCTGAAATCCTGATTATGGATGAATGGTTGAGTGTTGGAGATGTATCATTTAATGTCAAGGCTTCTGAGCGACTTAATGCATTGGTTAAAAAAGCCTCTATCCTGGTCATTGCCTCTCATGATGAAGACTTAATTAATAAAATTTGTAATCGTGTTATTCGCTTAGAACACGGGCATCTTGTTAGTGATGAAAAAATAAAAAAAAATTGAGAATGTAATGAATATTATTACGGACCGACATTTAATTTCAGCCTTAAGATCATATGTAATCAAAGTGCCGGGAGCGTGGTGGCTTTACCATTTGTTTTGGCGTATTCGAATTGCTATTGAATCAAGACTTATCTTCAAAGCAACTCTGCCAACTCTTAAATTTTCTGAAGACAAAGAGCCTTCATTAGAATATCCCTCATCGCAGCTTTGCACAGCAAGTCAAATGATGACCCCGCTTTATCGTTTCTGGTGTCATAAACTTGATAGTCCAGCAAGATTTTCAAGGAAGCAATGGGAGTTCGTATACATCTTACAAGCTCTTTATCAGTCAGATATGTTAAATGAGGGAAAACAAGGACTTGGTTTTGGTTGTGGAAGAGAGCCCTTAGCTGGCATGTTTGCGAGTTTCGGAGCTCGGGTTACTGCAACTGATGTTAATCCAGAAAAAGCAAAGTTGAGTGGCTGGGTAGATACGATGCAGCACGCATCAAATTTAGACGATTTATATAGCGCATCCAAACATATTATTTCGAAAAATGCCTTCTTTGAGCGTGTAAATTTTAAAGAGGTAGATATGAATGACATATCTCAATCTTTTTATGATCAATATGACTTTGTTTGGTCTGCTTGTGCTCTCGAGCATCTGGGTTCTTTGGAGCATGGCTTAGATTTTATAAAGAATTCAGCGCGATGTTTAAAACCTGGCGGCATTGCCGTTCATACCACAGAGTTTAATCTTTCTTCCAATGAGAAAACTTTGGAGTCAAAAGATTGTTCTATTTACAGGGCTAAAGATATTAATAAATTGATAGCTGATCTTGTGGTTATGGGTTATGAGGTTGCCCCTCTAAATCTTAATACCGGAGATAAGTCAGTGGATCGTTATGTTGATCTTCCGCCATATCGGTTTTCACCGCATCTTAAATTGGAACTTGATAAATATGTGGTTACTTCAGTTGGACTTATTATACGTAGAAAGGCTAATTTAGATGTGGTATGAGAATTGGCTTAAACGAGATCAAATACTATTAAAGATTTTTCAAAATATACTTTCAGTACCCCCGTTTAATTTTATTAAGGGATTACTTTGTGGTTATATTGCTTATCCCATCGCCGAAAGAATTGAAGGTAGATGTGTTACTACTAAATTAACTCAATTAAAAAAATATTACAATAAACCATTCAATTTGAGATTAAAGAGCATTGAAGATCGTTTAATTCATATGTTGAATTTTGCGGGCGAACATGTTCCTTATTATCAGGATTTATTTAAACAATGTAAATTTAATCCTGAAAATATTCGTCGAGATATTCGATATTTAAATACACTGCCTTATCTCACTAAAGATATTATTCGTGAGCAAGGTAGTCGCATGCTCTCACAGCCACTTGATCAAATAAACTATGATGTATGTAAAACTGGAGGATCTACAGGGCCGTCTTCCATAATTTATTATAGCAAAGAAGCGAGTGATTACTCCGCTGCGACAACTTTATATGCAAGAGAGTCTATTGGTAAATTTAAGTGGCGTCATGCAATTCATTTTGCATGCCAATTTCCAGGAGAAAAAGAGACTTTTTGGCCGAATCGTGAGGATTATAAATGTTTTGCGATGAATCGCTCCAATATTTTGTTTGGCTCTTTAGATGATGAAGAATTGAGTAAAATTTGGTTGGTAATAAAAAGAAGGCTTCCTTATATGGTTCATGCCCATCCTTCGACTATTTATGCGCTTGCTTGCTATGCTGAGAGAAATAAATTAAACAAAAAAATATTTGATATTTTTGAATCTAGTGGAGAGTTGCTGCAATCTTATATGAAGGATAAGATTGAAAAAGTTTTTAAATGTACAATAATTGATCGTTATGGTCTCGCTGAATTAGGCGTCATAGCTTATCAATTAAATAAAGCTAGTTCTTTGATGAAAATTTTAGATTCTGAGGTTTGGCCCGAAACTTATATTAATGATGAAGGTTATAGCGAATTGGTGTTAACTGGCTTTAGAAATTATTTAATGCCACTTATTCGCTATCGAACAGGTGATTATGCTGAACTTAAGCAGACTTCAGATGGTTTTTATCTAGATCGTATCATAGGGCGCATTCACGATATTATTGAAATACAGGGATCAACTTATCCTACACATCATATTATGGATATTTTAGATCACCGTATTCGAGACATCGAAGAATTTCAAATTGATCTCAGGGCTACATTGCCCATCTTAAAAATTGTACCTAAGCCTCTCATTGACCTTGATCTCCATCGAAAAAAAATTGAAGCTTATTGGCCAAATACTTTTGATATTCAATACGTAAATTTTCAAGATTTAATTCGTGTAGGAAAACATCAGAAATTTAGGCATGTTGTGCATGATTAAAGTTATATCATCAAATCAATATAAAGAGGCATTGGATCTTATAGTTGCAGCCACTAAAAGATCGGTCTCTAAAACTCAATGCGAATCAATTTCGATAGATGAATTAGATACTTGTAATAGCATATTAATCGCAATTGGCCCTGATGAGTTGATGGGTCAAAAAATTATTGATTGGATTAAAAAAGAACCTAGAAAATTAATATTATTAGGCTCTCTCCCAGACATATTAATCAACTTTCTTCAATTTAAGAAAGTTGATTGGCCAAATGAAACAAATAATTGGCAAACCTCTTTATCGGCACCATTACATAATTTCACTGAGAGTAGGGGGGTTATTAAATATCAAAAATTAATAGAGCAATTTAACTTAAATGCCTGGCGAAGACCTATGGAGCGTTTTGATTTTGCAAGTGAATGGAATAATATGGGATATGGTGCCATTAAATTAGACGATTCCATTTGGTCATTAGCAATGCCTTTAAAAGCAATGGCATATTCTGAGTTGGCTACCTTAATGATTGATGATAAGTCTTTTTTTTCATATGCATCTCTTTCTAACGATTCTAATTACAGCATTCTTTGGTTTAATAGACATGTGGGGCCAATAGATTCATTTGAGTGGCGAATTGTCGAAATTTTTTTAGCACATTATCGATTTGAAAATCTCCCATGCTATCCTGTTATCAAAGAAATTCCATTTAAATATGATGCGGCAATCACTATGAGGCTTGATTGCGATGAGAATGTGGCATCAGCGCAACCTCTTTTTGAAAAGTACAAAGCTATGAACATTCCCTTTTCATTGGCTATTAATACCTCATCGTTTGATGAAAAAAGAGACCGTCTGATAATTGATGAAGTAATAAAAAATAAGGGAAGTATTTTATCTCACTCAACTACACATGCGCCTCAATGGGGAGGGAGCTATGAAAATGCTAAAAGGGAGGCATTCGATTCAAGAGAGTTGATAGAAAAATTGGCACGAATTAACGTGCGTTACGCAGTTTCACCCTTTCACCAAACGCCTTCCTATGCTTTAAAAGCTTTGAGTGATATTGGTTATGAAGGTTGTATTGGTGGAATTATTTGCAATGACCCTGATTTTTTAATGGGGAGAGGGGGGTGCTTGTCTCAGATTAAAGATGGTTTTATAGGGCATTCACAGCAAATAATGTTACACGGCGATTGTATTTTAGAAGGTACGCAACCTCTAAAAGTTTATCGGGATTCATTCGATCTCGCTTACGAGAGCCAAACCTTATTTGGTTTTCTTGACCATCCATTTTCTGAGCGATACCAATATGGGTGGAAGGATGAAGCGACAAGAATAAAAATTCATGAAGACTTCATACAGTATATAAAAACAAAAGCTAAAAATCCTATTTTTTTATCAGAAGAGCAGGCTATGGATTTTATTAAATTAAAATCAAGCATATTTATTAAGCAAGAAAAGGATGAGTTTTATTTAGATGCCCCTGACTTGAAAAATGGTCATAATTATTTTTTAAATTTTGCTATTGAATATCATAATAAAACTCTTAAAGCAGAATATGGAATGAAATTACAATGAAGATTTTAGTTGTATTAGGAACCCGTCCTGAAGTTATTAAATTAGCACCCGTTATTCAAGTTTTAAAAGAGCGTATGCAAGTTATTGTTTGTGCGACAGGCCAGCATCGTGAAATGCTAGTTCAAGCATTAGAAATATTTAAAATAAATCCTGAAATTAATCTTCAATTAATGTCAGAAAGCCAATCACTCAACCATCTTTCTTCTAAAATTATATTTTCTATAGATGCTGCTTTAAAAAATCAAAGACCGGACTACGTTCTTGTTCAGGGAGACACTACATCGGCTTTTTTTGCAGCGCTTGCAGCTTTTCATTTAAATATTAAAGTAGCACATTTAGAGGCTGGGTTAAGAACCCAAAACTTAAGAAATCCATTTCCTGAAGAAGCAAACCGTGCAATGTTAGCAAGAATAGCTGATATTCATTTTGCACCTACTCAGAGAGCTAAATCGTCATTAATCAAAGAAGGCATTAGTTCTGATCAAATAATAGTTACAGGGAATACTGTGGTTGATAGTATTTTAAAAATAACCTCCCAATGGATAAACGACAAACCTAAAATTATTTTGGATCCTATTCAAAAACTTGTGAAGCAAAAGCCTCTGATCTTGGTTACGTGTCATCGACGTGAGAATTTTGGTGATGTGATAGTAAAATTTGCTCAAATGATTAAAAAATTAGCTAATAAATATCAAGATTACCAGTGGATATTCCCTGTTCATTTAAACCCAGAAGTTCGAAAACCAATTCATAAAATATTAAAAGGCTTCCCTAATATTCATTTAATTGACCCAGTAGATTACGAAACAAATTTATTTTTAATAAGCCAGTCAAAACTTATACTAACTGATTCAGGGGGTATCCAAGAAGAAGCACCTAGTTTTGGTGTGCCAGTGATTGTTATGAGATCTCTGAGCGAGCGCATGGAGGGTATTCAAACAGGATTCGCAGTCCTTGCTGGGCAAGACCCAGATAAAATTGCAGCAGAAATTGATAATTACATGATGATTCCGAATAATTTAAGTAAAAAAATTAATCCTTATGGCGATGGTAAGGCATCACAAAGAATAGCTAATTATTTCTTGGGGGAGAAAATTTCTGAATTCAATGGATAAAAATAAAAAAAATGAAAAAGAAGATTTCATTATCTTTGCCACTGCAGATTGGGATACGCCATATTGGACAAATAAGCAGCATATGGCTAGAGAATTTTCAAAGCATGGCCATAGAGTTTTATATATAGAAAGTATTGGGTTACGTAAGCCAAAAGTTAACAGTAGTTCAGATTGGAAAAGAATTTTTTTTCGATTATTAAGAGGGTTAAGCCGTCCTAAAAATGTAGATTTGCGTATCTGGGTTCTATCTCCATTAGTATTACCATATAGCTTCAAGCATATCTGGATTAAGGAGTTTAATGAATGGATGATGGCTTGGCAAATTAAACGTTTTACAGATAAATACAAATTTATAAATCCTTACTTATGGACCTATCATCCATACATTCTAGAGTTAAATAAAAGGCTTAAATTTAAGAATAAAATAATTTATCACTGCGTAGATGATTTATCAGCCATACCTGGGATTGATAAAAAATCATTTAATTTTGAAGAAAAAAAACTTTTGAAAAAGTCTAATTTTGTTTTTGTAACAAACGAACAATTGAAAAAAAATTGTAGTAAATACAATAAAAGAATATATTATTTTCCGAATGTTGTTGATTATGAGCATTTTTCACTGGCATATTCCAAAAGAAAAGTTCCAGAAGATTTGAAAAGCATACCAAAGCCAAGGATTGTTTATATGGGGGCGATATCTGAATTCAAGATTAATTTTAATTTGTTGCATAAATTAATCTCTAAATTTTATATGTATAATTTTATATTTATAGGGAATGAAATTGAAGGACAGTCTAATAAAATTTTTAAGAAAATTACGATGCTTCCAAATGCTCACCACTTAGGTTACAAACCTTACCTAGAATTACCCTACTATCTTAACGAAATGCAAATTGGACTTTTACCAATTCTTAAAAATAAGTATACAAAATCAATGTCTCCTATGAAGTTTATGGAATATATAGCTGCAGGATTACCTGTAATTTTTTTTGGGAAAAATTTTTTAAATGAAAACAAGATTTCAAGAAAGATTTCTTTTGTAAATAATACTGATGACTTTTTAAGCGCAATAAAAAAACACTTAATTGTAGGAAAGATTACAAAAAAAGAGAGACTAAATATTATTTCCGATAAAACATGGAGGTCTAGGACATCTAAAATCTTAGAAATCATTCAATGAATATAGCATTTATCTTGCACGAATGTTCTGCAACAGGCGCTCCGATTGCAATTCTCAATATTATGGAATTGCTTAAGAAAAATTTCAAAAGAATAAAAATTAGTATTTTTTCATTAAAAGGTGGTGAAAAAGCCTTAGCTTTTCAAAAACTTGCTGATCATTTTTATGATATTAGTAAGTCATTTCCAGAAGGCCTTATTAATACTCATTTTGATCTATTTTATTTTAATACAGTAGAGAGCGTCCATGCTCATGAGATGTTAGCACAAAGAGGAATAATCAAGAAAAATGCCAAAATAGTTCTTCATGCTCATGAAATGAGCGTGATATCAGAAAAATTTGGCGTAGATAAAATAAAAAAAATGATTAGTAAGGTAGATCTTGTATTTTGTGCTTCTGAGACCGTTAAAAAAAATGCACTCAATTTAGGCTTTAATAAAAAAATAATACATATCCTTCATCCCTTTTCTTCTAATCTCCGTAAAAAAATTAAGCACAATATAACTGCCAGAACAAATAAAAAGTTTGTTGTCATGGGTTGTGGGGAAATTTCTATAGGTAAAGGAATTGATTTTCTTATTCAAGTAGCTAAATACATCAGAGATAACCACCCTAAAGCTAATATCATATTTAAATGGGTAGGTCCTGACAACTATAAATTGATGACTTTCTTTAAGTGGGATTTGCAAGTATTAAATTTAGATAGACATTTTACTTTTCGAGGTTATAAGAAAGATGTGTATCCAGAATATCAAAATTCTGACATTTTTTTTCTTGCATCAAGACAGGACTCATTCCCCTTAGTTTGTATAGAAGCACTTTCATGTAAATTGCCTATTTTATTTTTTGAGGAATCTGGCGGAATAAAGAAAGTTCTAAGTGAACAATGTTCAGTTAAAATACCTTATTTAGATATTCAAGCTGCTGCCAATGCAATTCTCACCCTAGAAGCAAAATCAGATGAACTGGCTGAAATGTCTTCTAGTGCTTTTGAAGCATACTTGAAATTTTGTAATATGAGTATTCAGCAACAGTCTAGATTTATTTTACTAATAAAGAGCCTGCTTGCGAAGAGAAGAATTCTTAAAGATTTTTTATAGGATCAAACATAAAATTCGCGATAATTTTTTTAATTTAATAAAGGAATAATTATTTGGATTTTAAAAGAATAAATGATCATTTTTTATTGAAAATGGTAAGATATCCCTAAAATATTTATTTACTGAGACTTTAAAAAAATGAGAATTGAAATTGAACTTACTGGTAAATGTAATCTGGCTTGTGTTATGTGCCCACAAGTCTTTGGTTACGATGGGCGCCATCTAACAATTGATGAAATGAAAAGTTTTTCTTCGCTATTTATTGAAGCAAAAGAAGTTACATTGCATGGCGCAGGTGAGATTTTTCTGAGTCCAATTTTAAAAGAGACTTTAGATATCATTCCGGAAGATACTCCAATTTATTTTCTAACCAATGGCCAACTCCTTAATCAAAAAAATTCTAATATTATATTAGGCAGGTCAAATATTAAAAGAATTATGGTAAGTCTTGATGCATATTCAGACGAAAAGTATAAATTTATTAGAGGCGGCAATGTTAATAAGGTAAAAGAAAACCTTAAGCATTTTATTTTATTAAGGAAAAAAAGAAAGCTTTCTTTCCCAAAAATTGTAATTAATGCAACTGTTTTTAAATATAACATTGACCAATTACTTGCGCTTGCAAAATTTGCTAAAGAATTAGATTCTGAACTTCATGTTTGGCCGCTTCTTAAAGACGCAGCACACTACACAGAATCTTGGAAAGTAAAAAGAGGTGAATATACTTTTGATTACACAAAAGAAACATTTGATTCTATTGAAGACAAACAGCTTCTTAAACGCGAATACTTATTATTAGAAAAATATTGCAAGGATAATGAAGTCGATTTAATTTTTGACGCTTTTATGAATCTTCCAGATAAAGCTGAGGATATTTCTACTTGCGGGGTTCCGAATTCAAATAGACTTTTTTTTTCTGATGGTCAGGCAAAGCACTGTTGTCTTCAAACAAAGCCTTTATTCGACTGGCGAATATATCCAGCAAATAATTTTGACAATCACCCGCGCCACCTTGCTGTTCTGGAGTTAATGAAAAAAAATCAAATTCCAATTGAATGCTCTTCATCTGGATGTAAATATGTCCTAGATGGCATTTCGTCTGAGTTTATTGACGATAGAAAGAAGATTAGTCTTGATGATAGAGGTTTTCGGGGGGGGGCGCTTTCAATGCGACGTAGAAAAAATGAATTAAAAAATTAATCACAAAAGAATTTTACTGCTTCTTGCTTCCCCCCCTAAATTAATAAATTTTTTACTGATCGTTTTAGTATTAATTATTTAATTCAATATTTGATTATTGTGTCATTATGAAAATTTTATTTGCTACATATCCAATGGCATTTCATACACCTGGTGGTGGCGAAATTCAAATTTTAGAATATAAAAAGGCGC
>Ga0315903_10005974_pt1 | contig 15701 bp, 8 predicted proteins | sample LakEriMetagenome_7_FD_203524 | JGI IMG/M metagenome (GOLD analysis project Ga0315903, IMG submission 203524) | Freshwater fungal communities from buoy surface, Lake Erie, Ohio, United States - Buoy 2 MA119 | ecosystem: Environmental > Aquatic > Freshwater > Lake | place: USA: Lake Erie, Ohio...
GCTGATGTGCAGATAGTCCAATACTTCTGATCAAGACTAGTTAGTAGCTCTCTTGCCCCAGCCAGAGGAACAGTCATGTGAGCAGTTTCTTGCTCCAAAGCATTAATCCGCTCAATAGCTACTTCATGAAACTCGGAAGACGTAAGCTCTCTAACCATGTCTTCTGCTCTTCTGCCAGCATTCTTGGCCTTATCTAGGTCATAACCTGGGTGATATTCACTAGCCCAAACATCCCACGCTGCCTTAGCGGCAGCGTGGGAATCAACTAAGACTCCGTCATTATCAAAAAGAATGCCAGAACAGGAGAACTTCATTACTTACTAGAGACGATACTTCTGATCCGAACAGCAATGTACGCAGATATCTCCACCAATGCCAAGATCAGAATTGCTGGGAGCATCGATTTGAAGAACCAATCGGCATCAGCCGGTGCAATTCTCTCCACTGGTGGATATACCTGGTAGCTGTTATCTAATTCTTGGATAGCAGCTATGCCATAGATAAACGACATTATGGTGACTACAACCAGATAGATAACTACAAGAGCAAAGTTGAGATTTAGTGATGCAGTTCCTGGCACTCTTGCTGGTCTAACTACCGCCTTAGCACCATGTGCTCTAGTTCTAGCAGAGTAGATGCTTCCAGCAATAATCGAAGATGCAACTATTGCCAAAATAAGAACCCAAACCCAGACCTGTGGGTTTTCTCTTCTAGCCTGATAGACCACTAGACCAATAATCAAAGCAACAGTTGTTCCAACAATTGGATAGATAAAGGCAAGAGAAGCTTCTCGTCTAGCCTTCTTTTGCTCTGGAGTTGCCTTCTCTTCTGATGCATTTGATTTTCTATATACAGTTACTGCTAGTAGAGCAAAAATACAGGCTGCTGCCGCAAGAACAATAGGTAGGTAAACACCTAGTAGTTGCTCAACTAATCCAGAACCTGATCTAAAGGAATTAAAAGAAGAAAAGAACAGTGAAATAGCAAAGATAGCTAGAGAAACCAGCGAAACTATCACTCCAACAGCAGTAAACCTAAATACTGGTAGAGATCCTTCCGCCCCTTGAGATAACTGCACATCAGCTTTTCTAAAGCCAAGGGCAGCAAACAAAGCCAAGCCAACTAGAGCAATAAGGAATATATAAGTACTAGCCCGTAAAACACTATCTGTTCCAGAAATAATCTTCCCGAATTCACTATAAATAGGTCTTTCCAACAGAGAAACATAGTTCCCCACAATAATGCCAAACCACATAAAGGCCAGGCCAATCAATTCAAATGAAGTTGCTTGCTTGAGTGCTTTATTCATCTGTTAAGCCTAGCCACTTTAAATCAACCGCATCACGCTCATAGCGGTTTTGTCCGCATTGTTCAGTGAAGGCTTCCGGCTCAAAGAAATTGTAGATTACGAAGAAGTGAAAGTTGGGAATAGACATAGCCTCTAATAATTAGCCCAATGACCGACTATTTGCAATGCTAAGGTTCCGAGAGCTTAATCCACTTGTCATAGCTATTACGTAAACTACTCTTATGAGCTATAAGGTTGTTGATCTCTTTGCAGGAATTGGTGGTTTCCACGCTGCCTTGAGTGCGTTTGGGTTTGATGTGATTTATGCATCTGAATGGGACGAGGACGCAGCCCGCACTTATTTCACGAACTGGGGAATTCAACCAAAAGGAGATATAACTCAACTAGCAAATTCAGAACGGATGGATATTCCTCCTCATGACATATTGGTCGGCGGGTTCCCTTGCCAACCTTTTAGCAAGTCTGGCAAACAAAAGGGAGAGTCGGAATCACGCGGTACACTTTTCTGGAACATAGAACAGATAATCTCAAAACGGCATCCGAAAATCGTGCTTCTTGAAAATGTTAGAAATCTAGCTGGCCCTAAGCACATAGACACTTTTAATAAAATTATTGGGATATTAAAAAGGGAGGGATATGTGGTTGCGTCAGATCCCCTAATAATATCTCCGCATAAGGTGCACCCCAGATTTGGTGGGTCTCCCCAGATTCGCGAAAGATTATTTATTGCAGCAACATTGTCAGAAGAACCCCGCGTTCCCAACATTACTTCCGATGTAAGCCAGTTGGACATGTCACACCTTTACGCGGGCTGGGAACCAAGTTCGTGGGACCTAGCCAAATTTCTAGATCTAGAAAACAGCCAGCCTACAGCGAAGGAAAATTTTGCCCCAAGGAGATTAGCCCTTTTGTGGAATAAGTTGATCAAATTCTTAACGGGTCAAAAACTAGAATTAGAAAAAAGCCGATTCAACTCCAGATTGGCAACACTGAGTGAATTGCGCCTAACAGACGAAGAAGTTAGGTGGATAGACACATGGGATGAATTCGTTCAAATCCTGAAGACTCAAAAGATCCGCATCCCAGGTTTCCCACTTTGGTCCCAATACTGGGGTCCCAGCGCTACCGAGCGGGTGAAACCAAGCGATCCCGATTGGAAAAAGGACTTCATCAAGAAGAATGTGGGCTTTTATGAGGAGAACCAAAAGTTGCTTGAAACTTGGTTATCAAATTCTGGAGTCAGAAACTTCCCCCCTTCGAGGCAAAAGCTCGAATGGCAAGCTCAAGACGAAACGAGTCTCTGGAACTGCATTATGCATCTCAGGCCTTCAGGAATTAGAGCGAAAAAGCCCACCTACGTTCCAACGCTTGTCGCAATAAATCAAACAACTGTATATGGACCAGGCCGTCGAAGACTTTCCGTGGACGAATGCGCCAGACTTCAGCAATTGCCTAAATGGTTTTCATTTGAACATCAAAGTGACTCGGCGTCCTACAAGCAACTTGGCAATGGTGTCCATGTTGCAGTGGTTTATCACGTGCTCAAAGCGCTAGTTAAAAGAGATATCAGTCAATACACAGGCAAGTATCAGGCCCTGAAAAAAGCCGTACTTGAATCTGCTGACGCCCCAGCAGTACCTAAGAGAAATCCAGATTTAGCAACTTGAATCTATACCAATCTAGTAACGTTACAAGTTAAACACCAAGTGGGAACTAATGTCTTAAGGGAATTCTAGGAAAATTTCATGGATCAAAAAGCGAAAGACAATTACCTCGAGTTGAATAGATGGTGCAGAGCGCAATTATTCAATGAAGGCGCTTCAGGTAAACGTGTATTTCTTGACTTAGATAGTTTCCGAAGCAGCAACTTCCAAGAATCATCCAACGGGACAGAGCCGCCTTTTGAAAAAACATTACTCGAAATTGTTGCGCAAATTATCGTCACTAAAAGTTATGTTGGGGAACGAATTTTTAGATTTATCGATACTGAACTTGTGCTCTGGAAAGCACACTGCAAGAAAAATGGTTACACGATAGACAATCCACCACCACTAATCCCTTTGCTACTTGCATTTGTGCTTGCGGCCGAAAGAATGGGTGAGGATGGCCGCAACTCTCTCGACTACTATAGCCAGCTCGTATCTGTACTTTCTCTACCACCGAACCAGAGGAATGACCTACAAAGTGAATTTAGAGGTCAAGTTATCCAATACTTTCAGGAATTAGCGGATTGGCTTGGTCGCTTCGAGGGTCTGTTTGGCATTCCTACTTTTCCTGACCGGCGCACAAATCAAGAATATGTTGAGGTCGCAATCAGGCAAGCTTTGATCAGATCAGCCGACAGAAGCAAGTTAGAGCAACTCTTCAAGAAATCAAACTTCTTCCCCAACCAGCAGATTCCTCCCGATGAGATGATCTCTTACATCCAGGAGTGGGAGGCATCTTACGCTCCATTGTCAGTATATTTTTGGAGGCACTTCTCCAATCAAAAAACTAGGGCTTCAATCGCTAAGGCAGTGTCAGAGGAACTTGCCAGTTGGGATGGTAGTGCCCAAGTTAGACTCCGTTCTGAGTCTGAACAATTTAATGCTCTCGCGTGTGCAACATTTACCAGAGGCATATTCGGAGATGAATTCAAATTAGAACTGTTGGCAGAGATTCCCGCCGACCTCATAAATTCAACTTGGGCGGCAGAGGAATTCGGCTCAGCCAAAACGACCTTTGAGTATAGGTCCGCGGGATTGTTTGCACTAAATGTGGAGGGCGTGAACCCGCATTCGCTTTTTTTCGAAAGCTTTAGAGCCACTAATTCCGAAAATAAACATCAAATAACTAGAAGGTCAGAGCCCCTAATAGTCATGACTAAAAACTCAATTTCGGGTAACTTCGACGAAGTTGAACGTCCCTCTCAAGGGCAAGAATCTCTTATCCTCGCAATTAATCTTCAGGCGGATACTTTAGAATCTCTGGAGCATTACTTGGCTGCCCATGCTAGACAGGGATTCAAGAAATATTCACACAATGAGATATCAGATATTCCTTCAGGATGGCTTCTTTACTCCGACTTACAAATAATTAGCACCAGTTCAGAAACTAAGTTCACTGAGCTTTTCCCTCAACTATTACTTCCAGTGACACGAACAATGCTGCAGCTTGAGGGTGGTATTGGGCTTCGAGACAACACAAATACTTACATACAGGGTTATCTTCCAAAAGTTACGGCAATATCCTCAACTTACTTAGTTTTACGGTTGAAAATTTCAAGTTTTAGGGCAGGTGATGAAGGTCAAGTATTCAGCACGAATACCGGATCCCTGCGTGTAGACCTAAACTCCATTGAAGGTTTAGATGAGAGTTTCCAGGTACAACTTTTCGAAGGTATAGACGCGAAGCCTGTAAGGACTTCGCGGTTGCTAATAAAGAGTTCTTACAGAATTCAAAACATTAGATCCATAAAATACATAAAACATGAGATCAGCGAGAAAAATCCACTAGCTGTGCTATCAGGAATCCCAATCGAGGTGGGTCAAACTAGTCAGGTCGTACTAAAAGATTTATTTATTGGATCGGTTATCTCGCCACCACAGGTGACTGCTCCACCTGAGAGGCTAGTTGTCAACCAATCGAATTCCGGATTGATGCGCGCTGGGATAACTAAAGGAAAAATTGCGAGTTGTGTTAATCGGGGATCCCATAAATGGCACCTAGAAAAGACGACGGCTGAGAAAAGAAAATGGGATGCAGCACATTGCACAGATTGCAAAAAGCAAACTAGATTCCGGACAACTGCACCATCTAAACAGTCAGGAAACTCAACTTCGAGAAATGTAGAGCCCCAAATTGATTTGCTCAGTGAGTTGCTGGTACAACAGGCGCCAAAAATTGAAGAAGCGATTCCATTTGACCTAGAATCAGTTCGATTGGTTTTGCGACTCGTAGGATCTGGGAACTACCCTAAACTACAAAAACTTATTGGGCAATTCAGTGCAGTTAGTCGTGAACAAGACTTGATTCTACTTTTAGAGTCTATGTCCCTGATAAATACCGTTCGAGATAGATACGGGAAGATTGAGACTTGGGCGGTAAATCCAGAACTAACTTTGACTTCAGAGAATACCTCAGTTAGCGGAAGTAGTGATGATCAGGGGCTATCAACCCGCCATGATATCAGTCGCCACTTAGTATCTATCTGCCCTAACCTATCGCAAGTGGCTGCAGCTATCTCCTTCGCTTCGATTGCTAGCTTTGTATCGATCGAGCGTTTTGAGCTAACTACTTTGAAATTCCAAAAGGTTACTGCCGTTGAAGGGCCAGGGGCTTACCGGTTTACTACACTCACTGGAAATCTCTACGCATACATCGGAGAGAGCGGTAGCTACCTTGCCAATCTCCAATTCGGGACCCCTCAACTCGTAAAACATCTGCACGCACTCTATTCAGGTAAGGGTCTTTTGAGTTATGACCCGATTACCTCAAGAGTTTACGTGCCGATTGGCTGTGAACTCCCTGGAGTCTTCGGGAAGGTTCTTGGGATTCTAAGCCAGTCTCCACCTGCAAAAGTGCCGAGAGATGGTTGGTTTTTCTGGGAATTCGTTGATGTTCCGAAAGACATTATTGTAGAACTAACAAGCAAGTTAGGTAATTAGTATTTATGTCGCAAGTTAATCCAAGCGAACTGGCCCAGCACCTCAAGGATGCGTACATCCGCTATTTCGACACGGCCTATTGGCTAGATTGCCCAGAACTAATGGACGAGAGGAGGTTGCTAATTTCCGAACCCAGGCATCTATTATCAGAAATTTTCTTAGAACCAGTTTTGAAGTATGACAGCTCGGTCAACTACTCTGAAGTTCTAGAAGAGTTAGAGTTTGACAAAGAACTTGGTATAAAACTATTTCAGGCTCTCTTTATCGAGCCAAAGGATGTTCTAAACTCAGAACCGTCACTATACAAATTACGAGCCCATCAAGCGGAATCGATCCTCAAACATTTTCTGCCTGGTAAAGGTCCAGGTAGGAATGTAGCGGTAACATCCGGGACGGGATCAGGAAAAACCGAGGCATTCTGGTTTCCAGTGCTTCTCAGGTTGCTAAAAGAATCGGCAGGATGGGAAAAAGACAAGCCTGATTCTTTTTGGTGGAATGAGAATAAAACCTCAACTTGGAAACCAATTAGGTATCTAGAAAAAAGACCCGCGGCGGTGCGCTGCATGGTTCTCTACCCGACTAACGCCTTGGTGGAAGACCAAATTTCTAGACTTAGACGAACCTTTTCAAGATTGTGGTCTGATTCACAAGCTCCAATCTGGTTTGGTCGTTACACCGGAGTCACTCCAGGCGCTGGAAAAATGCCGCCAGAGGCGAAGTTGAGGGAAATCCTCAGCCAAGAAATAGTCGATTCAGTGAATGAGTACCAAGAACTGGAGAGCAATAAACTCAATCAGGAATTGTTAAATCAATTTAGTGACCCTCGCAGGTGTGAGTTGATCACAAGGTGGGACATGATTAGCACTCCTCCTGACATCCTGATTACGAATACCTCGATGTTGAACATTATGATGATGAGACAACTAGAAGCCCCTATTTTTACCGAGACTAAAAATTGGCTAAAGTCCTCTGAAGAGAATGTATTTACATTGGTCGTGGATGAACTCCATCTTTATCGAGGAACTCCCGGCACGGAAGTGGCCATGGTAGTTAGAAATTTGCTAAGTCGACTTGGGCTTGAAGCGGATAGCCCGCAATTGAGAATCATTGCGACTAGCGCATCTATGGGTAGCGAAGATAAGAGCAAGAAGTTCTTATCCGAATTCTTTGGAGTCAAGCCTGAAAGTTTTTACGTTACACCGGGAAGTCCAAATTTGGTTCCCAAAGTTTCGCAACTCAAGAGGATTGCCGAGAAAGGAAGTTGGACCCCGGAAGAGGCGTCCCGCCTACTTGCCGCGGCATGCGAAAATGAGGACAATTCTATTACTGCCAAATCACTTAATAGAATTGGCGAGAAGGTATGGCCAAATGTTGATCCGGCGGAACGCTTAGAACGGGCCGAGGCTCTTCTACAAGCAGTTGCAGAATCAGATAACGTTGCGGAGTCGGGATTTGCTTTGCGGGCACACTTATTCGCAAGGCCCACAAGGGGAATTTGGGCTTGTAGTAATCCGAAATGTATTGGTGTAGAGGATCGATTCCGAACTAAAGATCGCCTGGTAGGAAAACTTTTTTCCACACCGATCAATACATGCCCTGGGTGCAATTCTCGTGTGCTTGAACTACTGTATTGCTACGATTGCGGTGACGTCAGTCTTGGGGGCTACATAAATGACGTTGTCCATGCTGCTGACCACCAGAAATTGCTTGGCCCTACGGACAGGTCTGGAAAAGGATCTGGTAGACAAATAAACACAAGACTTAGCAATGAATACATTTGGTACCGCCCCGGGATATTATCTAGCAATCCGACAGGGGGTAAGCAAGAAATTGGGTCTGTAAAAGTTTCGTTTGATTTTGTCCCTGTTAGATACCATCACGAAATAGGACTAATTGATGTCACATTAAGGAGTCCGAGTGCAGCTACGGGCTATGTTCTGAAGTACGATACGTCAGCTATCATCCCCGCACTCCCCAAAAAATGTGTCAGTTGTGAAACCGAGCGCAGGCCTAAGAACGCCCAAGACTTCAAAGACGGAAGAGTGGCTTCACCTATTGCTGGACATACAACAGGAATGGGAGCCACCACCCAACTTTATGTAAGCCAACTCCTTAGTAAATTTGAACAGTTCCAAATGAGCACCAGTTCGGATGGTGTAAATGGGTGGAGCCCCGATATACATGATTCTCCAAAGACAATAGTTTTTACGGATAGTAGAGATTCTGCCGCCAAAACGGCTGCTGATCTGGCTCTGAATCATTCAAGAGATCAAAGACGTCAAATAATAACGAAACTGATCCGGGAAAATGAACCTACTATAGATTTCCTGAAGGTACTAACACACCTTGTTGAGGAAAAACCATTGCATGGATTAGATACTTATGCTGAAAGAGAAGCTGCGAGCAAACTTGCAACAAAGTATAGAGTATTGAGTAAATTCAGTGAAAATAGAACTCTGGCAGATCCCGAAATTCAGGCGGCGATCAAAGACCTTTCTTCTGTAAAAATGTCGTTTCCTGCATTGGTTAGACAGGTAATCGATACTTCGGTGCGGCTGGGATCGAACCCTCTAGGACCAGATGCAAGTTTACAAAGCATTGAAGGTGATAGACCCTGGTGGTGTGCTTATCCACCACCTATTTCCGGCTTGTGGAACAATGATCCGAATATAGGACCCGACAGAAACTACCAGGGGGTAAGCGCACTTGTTTTGCTTTCCATTTTTGACAAAGCAGGTAGAGATTTCGAAAGCGTCGGAATCGGCTATCTTAGGCCATCAAGGTCTGATATAAGATTCACTGGTTTGGGCAGTGAGGCCAGTCTACAGTTTGCCTCAACAGTACTTAGAACCCTAGGTCTTGGACAGTACTTTGCCACTTATAACATAGGTGTTAAATACACGGTGGATGGCAAATCTATAGCGCCGCCAATAAGACTAAAAGAATTTATTAAGAAGGTCTCAAACAAGTACAATTTGGATTCACATCTTTTGACCCAAGAAGTTTCAGGTTGGCTCAAGGCACACAATCTAACTCAGATTAACTCTTGGATTCTAGACACTCCGAACTTGGATGCAGAGATTGACAAAGGTAGCGACTCCAGCATCTGGGTCTGCCAGGCCTGTTCTTTTGTCCACCTGCATCGCAGCGCCGATACTTGTGCAAATCACAAATGCTCTTCGACCGCTTCACTAGCAGAATCTAGCAGACAGGAATTAGACGATGATTATTATGGATGGCTTGCGAGACAACCAGCAATTCGTCTGTCCGTTGAAGAGCTTTCAGGCCAGACTGATTTATCTGAGCAAAGATCCCGACAGAGAAGGTTTAAGGGGGTTCTTTTACCTAGCCCCAAAGAGAATTACCTGACGTCTACTATCGACATCCTGTCAGCAACTACAACCCTTGAGGTAGGCGTTGACATCGGGTCCTTAAAGTCAACGATTATGGGAAACATGCCTCCCCAGAGATTTAATTATCAACAAAGAGTTGGTAGAGCTGGGCGAGCCGGGCAATCCCTGAGTTATGCCCTTACAATTTGCAAAGAAAATACTCATGACGACTTTTATTTTAACTACCCAGAAGCGATGGTTGCGAGTGTTCCACCTGAACCATTCTTGGATATGAGGCGACTGCAGATAGTCCGAAGGGTGCTGTGCGCCGAGGCACTGAGAAGAGCGTTTCTACAAGTAGACAAAGTAATTCAGCCCCCTAAAAGTGAGAGTTTGCATGGCGAATTCGGAAAAGCAAGCAATTGGCACAAAATGAGGGACACCGTGTCTGGGTGGCTAAAAACCCACCCAGACACCAAATCATTAGTTGATCGCTTTTCTGCTTACTCTGGTCTCACAGAAGAACAGAGAATACAGTTAGAAAACTATTTGAGAGAGGAATTGGCCAAAGAAATCGATTCAGTGGTTGAGAATTCTGACTACACTCAAGAGTCGCTTTCGGACAGATTAGCATCCGCCGGTTTGTTGCCGAGGTTTGGATTTCCTTCTAAAGTACGCTCTCTATGGGCAATGGCTGAAGATGGGCAGAAATCTTTTGAAGTTAGTGATAGGGACCTAGATATGGCCATCAGCAGTTACTCGCCTGGCTCAGTTATTGTCAAGGATAAAAAAGAATTCATTGTAACTGGGCTAGTGAATAAATTCCGAGTAAATAGAACTTTGGTCAATGGTAAAGCAGTCTCACATCAAAGATTAGTAGGTAAGTGCGAGACTTGCGGTGTGGAATTACTAAGCACACCCTCTACAGAATGTTCGACTTGTAATGAACCCATCCAAGTCTTCACCTTAATCGAACCAAATGGCTTTCTTGCGATGTCCGCGAAAGATTTCCAAAGCACAACCTCAAAAGGGACAACAGCAGGATTGTTGCAACTAGTAGATACTGCTTCAAAGGTATCGGAATTCCACGAACGAGAGTACTCCCTGACTGTCTACGGTCAGGCGCAAACTTTACTAATGAACGACAATAACTCCCGAGGCTTTGAATTCAACGAGATGGAATCTGATGATGGCACTGGCTCTTGGATTATTTCTCAACATACAGCAAAAGGGAATGCACTAAATAAAGCCTTCGCGTTAGCATCCATGAAAACGACGGATGTCCTTGAACTAGTTCTTGGGCAACTAAATGTTCCAACAGGAAAATTCGATGTATTTCAACTACCTGCGGGGAAGGCAGCGCTCACCAGTTTTTGCGAGATGCTGAGGCTATCTGCTTCCGACCTTCTGGATATTGGATCATCAGAAGTCCAGTCAGGGATTAAAATTTCTAAGAGTTCTACCGAGACATTGACCTCAATCTTTTTGGCGGACACTCTCGAAAATGGTGCTGGCTATTGCCTTGAACTTGGAAAAAAGGATAACTTCAAAGCTCTCCTTGCAAGTTTTTCAGGACCTCTTAGCGACAAATTACTTAGGCCTGAACACATTTTCAGTTGCGACAGTTCTTGCCAAAACTGCCTTAGATCATACGAAAACTTGCGATTGCACGCTAACTTGGATTGGCGGTTAGGTTTAGACCTTGCAGATTTATTAGACGGAAAAGAGCCCGACAAGGACAGATGGGCCTCCTTACTTGAAAAAACATCCCGATCTCTAGTAGCAATGGTCTCTTCTGCACCTGGAGTGGACTCCGAAAGTCTTGACATCGAATCTTTAGGTAATGGCACTGCAGTGATAAGGAACTCGAAGAACATGATGGCATTGTTGATCACTCCACCTTTCTGGAGAGTTGAACCAGATAACTGGACCAAGACGCAAAAGGAAATTATTGAATCACTGAAATCAGGGGGTTTCGTTCATTCCCAGGCAGATGTTTACACGATGTCCCAAAGTCCACTCAACGGATTCTTGTCACTAGTTGGAAAGCAGGGACGTAAGTGATCCAAGACATCCTTAAGTTAAAACAACTTCATTTTCAAGCCAGGAGTAAAAATGATTTCACCGGCGTCAAGGAATTTGAAAGACTGGCGAGAGAGCTTTCTGAAAAATTACAAAAGACGCTCGGCCATGGAGTTAGCCTAACGGTAAAAGATAGCCTAGGTTCCGGAGATAGGTCCCACACTCCCTTTCTCGGCTTTTACGAAAAGCCCTATTCCGAAAATGCTAAAAAAGGTGTTTACATTTTGGTTATCTTCAGTGCTGACGGAAAACACTGTTACCTTGGGGTTTCGCATTCAGGGCTATCTGGAATTAAGAGAGCTGAGAGGGCTTCTTATACTAAACAGTATTTAGATGAACTTCGAAGAATCGGTAAGCTAGACAAATCACCTGAGAAAATGCTTTTGAGAGCTAACATCGCTGGAAATTCACCTACAGGAAAACTTAGTGAGGTTTCCTTTATTTTGGGATTTGAGATTAGTCCTGACACTTCGGATGATGAGTTCGTTCACAATTACAAATGGCTAAGGAGCTGCCTGATAAATCTTTCCCCTAGAGTTCAAGCTGCTAATCGGAAAAAAGTAGGCATAAATTCTCCTTCAGGAATGCTTCTAACAGAGGGCTCTGACAACGTAACTTTTCGTGCCACAAAAAACCCGGATGTGCACGTAGAGGATGTTAGCTCTGCAGTGGTTCTCACTAAATCAAATACCGGTATAGAGATGCTTTTAGGCGATCTAACGGCAACTTCAGCTAGGGATGGTGACTATCAACTGGCAATCACTTCAAAGACTTACCTGAGTGGAAAGCAGCTGGATCTCGCCGAAAGGCTTCTCACCGACTGGGGCGACTCTTTGTGTTTTCACGAGATTGACGAACAACAATGGAAACTATTAGTTGGAGATGAAATGCCTTTACAGCCTAAAAAAAGATCCCCTATAGTGGAGGCCTTGCTTACGTATCGAAATGTAATCCTGGAAGGAGTTGCTGGTACTGGAAAAACATACGCACTACGAGAGATCGAAGATTCTGGAGTTTTTAATCAAACAACTTTGGTTGTGATGCACCAAAACTACAGCTATGAAGAATTTGTTGAAGGGCTCAAACCTGTTGGTAGTTCCTTTGAGGTTACAGATGGTGTTTTTACCTCTGCTTGCATAGAGGCATCTAAACACCCACAGGAAAAATACTTACTCGTATTAGATGAAGTAAATAGATCCAACACTGCTAAAGTATTAGGGGAGTTACTTCATTTGATAGAACCTTCTAAGCGCTTAGAGCCTGAAGCTGCCCACGAAATATTAAATTCAAAAAATAATGGCGTTTTCGGTGATAAGGGTGTGTTGCTAGGACTCCTAAGGCCCTCAAGCGAGGGAATGTACCGGCTCAGGCTGTCTATGCCATCGAATCTGTATCTTTTAGGCACCATGAACACCACCGACAGAAGTGTCGGATCTCTAGATTTAGCCCTAAGACGTCGATTCGTTTTCAAGCGAATCGAGCCACATTCTCTTGAGCTATTGGCTGGCGCACTTGAAGACAAGACTCTTCTGGCTGCTTTACCCGTTTGGCAAAAACTGAATGATTTTTTGAAGGAGCATGTGGGCAGGGACGCCCAAATAGGCCACTCATACTTCTTCGAAGCCGAGCAGGCAAAGTTACGTGCCTCAGACGTAAAAGAAGTTCACATATACAGAGATCTAATTCTTCCCCAACTCTGCGAAATTCTCGTGACGTTTGGAGCAGTTAGTCTGGTTGAGACTGAAGCATTTCTTGCACTCGATTTCGACGGATGGACAGTAAAACTTGAAGGCCGTGGTCTGGACCGCCTACCATACGTGGCCACTAGATAATTGCCAACTAAGAGCCTAAAAGTAAGCGCTAACGGCAACGCCGTTGGTCAAGTGTTGCTGAGATATGAGACTAAAAACGGGGCAGTCCGAATTGTATTGCACATCCATCCTAAGATGTGGAACACTCCCAATTTTCTGCATGTAGATCTTGATTTAGACGAATTGGACACTTTCAGAGTGAATCAACTTCACAGTTTTGAAATGCAAACTCTAAACATTAAGTCGCGAGACGAAACTTCACTGAATATGCTGGTAGACCAGCTCAAATCATTCCAGGTAGATAGTAATTCCTACGAAGATGACAATAATAGCACTCGCTTATTCTCCGATGCTCCATCAACGTCTTCTATTTCAGTCCCGATTTCAAACATTGTAGAACCAAGGCGCAATCTTTGGGATCTCCTAGCCGCTCTGGAGCAAGAATCCCAAGATTTAGTAACAAACCTGGTGAGAATACCAAATTACGCTGACGACCAGATTGATGTGATAACCCTGTCTGAGTCGATTCTCAAGCACAAAGCACTAGAAAGAATAGTGAGTCGCCTCTTCGTAATTAGGTTAGAAGAAAATGCTCACCTCCTAAAACCACTGTTTGTAGAAAATACAATTGAAACCCGGTATTTCAGGGGGCGAGTTGATACACTATCGATTACGAAATTCACTAAACGAATCCGACAAACTTACATAAGCCACGTTTCCGAACTGAGCAGAAACAACCAAATAAATCAACTTATTTTAGGGGCTTTAGCCATCGTATCGGGAAAACTTCTTGCCGCCGAGGGGTTTACCCCGAGACTGATTCGGCTGAGGAAGTTCTTTGCAGGGGTATCCGTTCTTTCAAATAATCAGTTGTTTAAACTTGCTCAGAATTTTAAGCTCAGATCCACCAAGAACCGGCTAGCGGAAATCGTAATTTTAGCCAAAATGATAATTTTTGGGGTTCAACAGGGAATCGGAGACGTTAGGCAATCTCGAAACTTGGGATTAGCAACTGGTCTTTACCTGTCCAGCGCACGTCTGTGGGAAGTGCTTTTATCGAATAGAAAAATCGGGGAAGAATATTTATTGGCCCCTTATAAAAAAGCCCTTGCAATAAGGTCTAAAGATAGAATAAACGTCAGCAATCGGAAACAACCAGACTTGTGTGTCTTAAATAAAAATGGTGATGTTGTAGCGCTTGTTGACGCCAAGTACAAAACGCTAGACCACACTGCACGCCTAAATGTTATGCCAAATTCAGATCAATACCAACAATATGCGTACTCCGCAGCGAGTGGCCTACCTAGCCTGTTTGTTTACTGTTCTTTGGATGATACAGTCGACTTTGACTCCGACACAATCATCTCCGCCAATTCACATTCTGAAACTAGCGTCGGAGTCATTAGGTTACCTTTCCCCTCAGATCACAATTTAGAGAACTGGTGGACTCAGGTGGAATTAGAACTATTGAAGTCCCTAAAATCTCTATTTCGAGAATAACTCTCTACTTATATTTAGTTTCAATAGCACTCAAAACATCGGCAAAAGCTTTTTTAGTGATGGTATCCCCCTTAGAGAAGTGCGCATTTTGTCTCTTGATTCCAAGTTTTGCAAAAGTTTTTTCCATGATAGATATTTTAGTCAGCCCTGAAGTTTCCTCAGGCAAAATGGCATAGACGCGGACTGCTAGTTCCGCGACATAGGGCTTATGCTCAGTGGCTCCTGGGCCTAATTCCCAGAGCGTCTCGGGAATGGCCAACTTTTGTCCAATTATGTTCAAAATATCTTGCTTTTTCATGATTCTTACCTCCCACCTAAGTATATTCAATTCAAGGAGCGCCTTATCCTGACGAATCTACCCTCGAGCAAGAGTCAAGAATTATTCTTGTTCTGTATTCAAGGCTTTCAAGCCTTAAACAATTTGAGACCCTGTGTTGCGCTCGCTAAATCTGAAGTGATGTATCCCACAACTTATCCACCTCATGCTGCCAATCATTGGGCTGTAGTGGCATGGAGATTCTTTTGCCGACTTTGCCTCTGAATCTGGGGTTGGGTTCAGGTTCTAGGGTGGTGTGGTGACGGTGATGCTTAGAGGTCAGGATCTCCTTGGGGTCTTGGTCTTGACTTAGTTTTAGACCGCAGGAGCAGGTTCTAATTTCCAAGAGTGAATGAAGGTTCTCTTCAACGTCCTTTAGAGCTACGCGATAGATAGAAACCCTTGCCCAGTAACCAAAGAAGACTGGGCTGGAAGTGATCTTCCCGTACTGTTTGTCTATCCTGGCTATGGTTTCAGCTGGATTCACATACTTACTGACATACCACCAGCGGCTATTCTGCATTTTCTTCTCCTTCAACTGCAAAGAAGATCTTTGGAAAATGCCTTCTGACTATCCGGTTCCACTTTCTATCTACTGGGTGAGCACCATTTAGACCCCATAAACGTTTATGGACTTGACCTCTAAAAGTCACATAATTGATCGGCTTTAGTGTTCTGTGATCTCTGTGCCCTGGGACTCTGATG
>Ga0315903_10005975_pt1 | contig 15697 bp, 10 predicted proteins | sample LakEriMetagenome_7_FD_203524 | JGI IMG/M metagenome (GOLD analysis project Ga0315903, IMG submission 203524) | Freshwater fungal communities from buoy surface, Lake Erie, Ohio, United States - Buoy 2 MA119 | ecosystem: Environmental > Aquatic > Freshwater > Lake | place: USA: Lake Erie, Ohio...
CCAGTTCAGATGCCGGTGCAGGAAGTCGTAGGTCTGAACCCCGTTGATCTTGTGCGGCCCATTGAAGAACTCGATCTCGGTCTTGTCTCCCAGGCCGAGTTTCACGTAGTGACGCCGGACCTTCGAGTACTCCCAGGCCACCCACTCATCGGGAGCCACGCCGTCATCATGACCCCGCTCGACCATGAACGGGCGAGGGGTCATCAGGTTCGACAACTCGGCATAGTTGGCGACATGCCCCATGTTCCATTCGAAGATCTCGTACTCGCCGGTGAAGACATAGCTGTACCCATCGGTCACCGTGGTGTTCTTCACCACCCACTCGTTGAAGTCGGCCGAGCAGATCGAGAGACAGTACTCCTTCACCATCGGCGGGACCCGCACCGCGGTCTTCCCCCCGTAACTCAACCCGTAGAACGCGATGCGGGTGGGGTCGGTGTTCGGCAGGGTCTTGAGGAACTCAATCGTCTTCTGGTGCTGCGGGATGATGTAGCTGAACAGCGACCGCTGCATGGGGTTGCTCTTGCGCTGCAGGGTGCGGAAGCGGTCCTGGCCCCGGTAGGGGTTCTGCGGGGCGTAGGTGATGAAGCCGCGGTTGGCCAGCTCGGCCGCGAACGCCGAGTAATACTGGAATCCCTGCACCGTCTTGCTGATCGTGTCCATCGGCACTCCCTCCAGCCCGTGCTGGCAGACCACCACCGGACGCTTCTCATCCCCCCGCAGATCCTTGGGCAGCAGCAGAATCCCCCCGGCAATCACATCGGGGTAGACATCCAATACCACCTCGTAGCCGGTGAAGCCGGGCTCATCCAGCACCTGCCGGCTGCGGGCATTCAGGGGGAGCGTGCTGGGGGGCAGCCGGCCAATCAACTGGTCGTAGACCATGTCGCGGTACGGCTCGACCGTGTTGTTCCACTCTTCGAGCGACTTGCGGCTCGCCTTGCTCCACACGCCATCGCGCACCCGGGCACTGCGCCGCAGCAGCTTCTGGGTGAAGTCGACCATCTGCCCGACCTGCCGCTTCATCCGGGCGACCGGGTCGTATCCGGTGGCGTCGAACTTTGGCCGTTCCGGGCTGAGGCCGTACGCCTCGGCCATCACCCCCACCAGCTCCAGCAATTTGGCCACTGCATGTTGCGACCCCGCCGGAGAGGAGATGGCCGGGTTGTGGGCCACCACCACCAACTGGGCGGGACGCTGCAACTGGTCGAAATGGGTCTGCGCCCGGCCCGCTTCCGCCAGCACCGCGGTCGTGGCGGGGGTCACAATCTTTCCGGGAGCGGCCCCACCGCTGCGTCCCTGCCGGGGAGCCGGGGGTCCCGCCACTTCCGGTACGGGGGCGGCCTCGATCACCAACCCGCGCGGAGCGACCAGGCTGGCCAGGTCGGCATCGCCGAATTCCTTCAGCAAGGCCCAGACGTTGCGATAGATCGGCTCGGCCCACAGCCCCTCGCGCGGTCCGAAGTAGCCGCTGACCAGCGTCGCGTCGATGCGCGTGTCGAGGGCCGCACTGTAGAGCGCGACCAAACCTCCTTCACCAATCCCGGCCACCGCCACCGGCAGCTTTTGCCGTTCGTTCAGCAGGGCCAACTGATCGACCCCCGCCAGCACCTTCTGCACTTCGTAGCCGATGATATGCCGGCCCATTTCGAAGGCCTGACGGTAGATGAACTCGCGATGCGGCTGATTGGTATAGCGGACATCGGGATGTCCCGAGAACTCGTCGGACCGGTCAATCAGAGTGGGGACCAGCACCTGGCACCGCTGCTCGGCCAGCCGGCGGGCCAGTTGCGATTCGACGGGCACCCCGTCGACCAGCCCCGCGAACGCCTCGGGGGTCCAGTCGGCATCGGGCAGGCAGATCACGCGGGCGACCGGCGTCCCGACGGGTTCCAGCAGCAGTCCCTCGGCATACACCCCGTCCAGCGCGGGCCAACGAATGGGAATCGCGGTGAAGTTGGCCCCCTGGCTCTTGGTCAGATGCCCCCCCACAACCACCTGCTGCAGCCCGGCCGCCGTCGGCCGGGGGTCGACCGCCCCCAGAATCTCCCGCAGGTGTTCGCGGTTGGCCGCGATGCTCTGTTCGTATGCTGCGGGGCTGGAGTAGTCGCGCTTCCACAACGCGGCCCGCTTCGCCACCCCCTCGGCAATCTCCCGCAACGCAAACCGGTCGATGCCATCGACCATCACTTCGTCGAGCGGCTTGTCGAGCTCGAGCTTCTTCGTTCCCGGCAAGGGGGCGCCGCTTTGCGACCAGCCCCGGCTCGCGAGAGGCAGCAGCAGCAACCAGGCACAACACACAAGCAGACGCACGACACGATGGGCAGGCATGGCACTCTCGGAGAGGGAGAGAGGGAGGGTGAAGGAGGGAAACCTGGGAAGGGAAGGGGACGACACAGCCTGGAGGGGGCGGGGTCGCCCCGGTGGTTGGGGGGACGGCGCGAAGGTGCCGGGCACCGCTCAGCGGCGGGCGGTGGTTGTCCCTTCCCAGTGCTGCTTCATGAAGGCCAGACCCCGGCGGGCCAGGTGTTCTTCATTGGGGAACATCCGCCGCCAGATTTTGGTGGCGGCGGCGATGGCCGGCAGGGCCAGCCCAAACGCCTCGATCACCAGCCAGTCGTCGTAGCCGGTTTCTTTCAGCGTGCGGAACGTCGTTTCCCAGTCGACGTGCCCCTCGCCCGGGGTCGAACGGTCGTTTTCGGAGATGTGCACGTGCACGCAGACGTCGGCACAGTCGCGGATGGCTGTCGCGACGCACTTCTCTTCGATGTTCGCGTGGAAGGTGTCGTACATCATCCGCAGGTTCGGATGATCGACCTCGCGCACAAACTGCGCCGCTTGGGCGGCACTGGTCGCCAGGTAGCACTCGAAGCGGTTGAGGTATTCGAAAACCAGCATGACCCCCGCCTGCTGGGCATGGTTGGCGACAGCCAGGAGGGTCTCGCGCGCCCAGGCGAGTTCTTGCGGAGTGGGGCCGGAGCCGCTGAACTTGCCGATCGCCGAATGGATGGGCCCGACCAGCTTTTCGATTCCTCCAGCCTGGCAGGCATCAACCACCCGCATGAGATAGTCGCGGGCGGCGAGGCGGACGGTGGGGGAGGGGTCGATGGGGTTCACCTCTTCCGCGCAGACGGTGACCGCCGAACGCTTCAGCCCCTGCCCGTCGAGATGGGCCCCCACCCGGCGGTGCAGTGCGGGGTCGAGGTTAAAGACCGGAATCTCCACCGCGTCGTAGCCCCAGCGGCGAATGTCGTCCAGCAGCGGGAAGTGTGTTTCGTTGACCTCGGTCGTCCAGAGCAGCAGGTTCAGGCCGTAGATCATGAGGGAGAGACTCCATCGGCAAGTTGGGCGTCGGCGAGAGGGGCGAGCAGATCGAGCGACTGTGGAGGGAAGCCCCCCAGCAGACGCGGGGCCTCGGTTTCGATCAGGGGGCGGGCACGGTCCAGCACCTCCTGAACATGGTCGGGAAGCGGGTCCAGTTTGACGCGTTGCATCACCTGGTTCAACCGACGCAGCAACCGCCGCGAATCGACATAGTCCGACAAAAACCGCTCGTGGCGAAAGGCGGTCACAAACCACGCCAGCCCCGCCGCAGGCTTCCCCGCGATCGCCCCCACCGTGGCCTCGATCACCTGCGGATCGACCTGGTCAAACACCGCGTAGTACTGTTCGAGCCGGGGGGGATCGCGGGCGATCAAGACGGCATCCAGCACGAGTTCGGTGACGATGTGCCCCAGGAAGTGGGGGCGCGGACCGTCGTCGTCGGGGAGTGCCTGGCGGAACTCGCGCGTCAGCCGGTCCGAGACAATCGCAAACGCCTGTGTGCGGTGGAACCAGTCGTCATCTTCAAGGTGCTGCAGGATGCCGCGGGCCAGCTCGGCCTCATGCCCCTCGGCGGTCTCGAGGTATCGGCGGGTGGTCTTCGAGCGCACCCGCACCTGGCGATCGACCACCGACAGCCAGTCGGGGACGGCGGTTCCCGCCGCATACCAGGGGCGGTCCATCCAGCGAACCCCATGCGCGTAGTAATTCATTCCGCAACCGGGAGGGGACGAGAGACGGGAAATCCTTTGTAAGCCTTACAAATCCGCGGGAAAAAAGTCAAAACAGTGATTGACGGTTTCCGGTAAATCAACAGAATGCCCGCCACTTCGACCGCGGCACTTCCCGCCGCCCCGAACCCCCGAATCGCACTCCCCCGCGACTCGCCCCCCTCCCTCCCGACTTCCTCCCTCGGTTCCCAGATTCGGCCCATCTGCTGCTTGGAAAGGACTCCAACGGCACTCCCCTCCGCATGGGCCGGGAATCGAACTGCGTGCGCTGTGACGGAGCATGGACGCCCCCCGTCACAGCGCTGATTTTCTCCTGACGACCCCGGTTGCCCAGCCTTCCCATGATTCCCCACCCCGCGTTTCGCCGCTTCGACCTGCCGCACGGCCAGGTCACCGTCGATCTGCGCCGGTTGTTTCCCCACGCCAGCTTCGTGGGGGGAACAGGAATCTTCGCGGCCCACGCCACCGATCGCAGCGACCTCTGTCAGCCGAACTCGGTCTTCGCCATCATCCGCGGCAGCCGCCAGGATGGTGCCGGGTACATCGCCGATGCCCTGTCGCGCGGTGCCACCGCCCTGCTGACCGACCGGCCCCAGCCTGGCGTGCATGTGCCGCAGTGCATCGTCCCCGATGTCCGGCGGGCGTATGCCGAGTTGTGCGCGGCCCTCACCGCCCATCCCAGCCGGTACCTCGCCCTGGCGGGGGTCACGGGGACGAACGGCAAGACCACCACCACCTGGCTGATCCGGGCCCTGTTGCGGGCCGCCGGCCATCAGGCGGGGCTTTTGGGCACGATCGAATACCACGATGGCGTCAACTCGCTGCCCGCCCGGCTGACCACTCCCGACCCGGCCACCCTCAATGAATGGCTGGGAGCGATGGTGACGCAGCGCACCACGTGTGCCGCCCTCGAAGTGTCGAGCCACGCCCTCGACCAGAAACGGCTCGCGGGAAACCTGCTGGACGCCGCCGTCCTGACCAACATCACCCACGACCATCTCGACTACCACGGCAGCTTCGAGGCCTATCGCGCCGCCAAGCAGAAGATCTTCACCCTGCTGAAGCCCGCCGGCTGGGCGATCGTCAACCTCGACGACGAGGGGTCCCGCTCATGCCTCGCGGCGGCCCCCCGGCAATGTCTGACCTACAGTCTGCGGCAGCCGGCCGATTTCCACGCCGAATTGCTCGACATCACACCGGCCGGAACCAGTTTTCGTGTGTCCGCCCCCGGGTGGACCCGCGACTTCCGCACGACGCTGGTGGGAGACTACAACATTTCGAACTGCCTCGCCGCGATTGCGGTGGCTCATACGCTCGATCTCGATCTCGCGGCGGTGCAGCGCGGTCTGCCGCACTTCCGGGGAGTTCCCGGGCGCTGCGAACGGCTGGAAGCCGGGCAGCCCTTCCCGGTCTACGTCGATTACGCCCACACCCCCGACGGGCTGCGGAACTGCCTCGCGGCCCTGCGGCCGCTGGTGGCGGGACGGCTGATCTGCGTGTTTGGTGCCGGCGGCGACCGCGACCAGGCCAAACGCCCCCTCATGGGCCGGGCGGTGGCCGACGGGGCCGACCTTCCCGTGGTCACCAGTGACAACCCGCGCTCCGAAGATCCCGCGGCCATCATCGAACAGATTGCCGGCGGGATGGCGGGCACCTCCCGCCGTCCCTTCATCGAACCCGACCGCCGCCAGGCGATTCGCTGGGCCCTGCAGCACGCCGGCCCCGAAGACCTCGTGCTGATCGCCGGCAAGGGGCACGAGACCGAACAGATCATCGGCACCCAACGCCTGCACTTCGACGACCGCGAGGTCGCGCTCGAATGCCTGCGGGAACGGTATGTCGCGATCCACACTCCCCAATCCACATCACTCGGCTCTTCGCTGAGCCACCCGTAGACCACTGTCATGGACCCTCTTCCCCTGCACACGCTGGCCGAACCGCTCGACGCGACCCTGCTGGGTGGCGCCGGTGAGCTGTTGGCCCGCCGGGTCTGCATCGACTCGCGCGAAGTGCGTCCCGGGGATCTGTTCTGGGCCCTGCAGGGGGAACAGCACAACAGTCACCGCTTTGTCGCGCAGGCTCTGACCGCCGGGGCCGTGGCCGCGGTTGTCGATGCCGAACACGCCCCCCACATCGAGGGACCGCGGTTGGTCGTCGAGCAGACGCTGCCCGCCCTGCAGCGGCTGGCCGCGTGGTACCGCCGCCAACAGGATGCCCTGGTGATTGGCGTCACGGGGAGCGTCGGCAAGACCACCACCCGCGAGATGCTCTATACGGTGCTGTCGAGCGGCCATGCCGGGCTCCGCAGCCGCAAGAACTTCAACAACGAGATCGGGCTGCCGCTCAGCCTGCTCGAGCTCGGCAGCGAACACGAGTTTGCCGTCCTCGAGATGGGAGCGGCCCGCCGCGGAGACATCCGCGCCCTGTGCGATATCGCCGCACCGGAGGTGGGCGTGCTGACCCGAATCGGGCCCGCGCATCTCGAGAGCTTCGGCTCGCTCGACGCGATCTACGAAGGGAAATTCGAATTGGTCGACGCCCTTCCCTGCACGGGGTTCGCCGCAGTGGGGGGAGACGACCCGCGGATGCGCGACCGGGCCCGTCAGGCGACGTGTGCCGTCCGGCTGTTTGGCGAGCATCCCGGGAACGACATTGTCGCGGAAGAGGTCGAGTTTCGCCCGGGCCGCCTGCGGTTCACGGTGCGGGGGGACCGGTTTCAACTGGCAGCGACGGGACGGCACCAGCTGACCAGTGCCCTCGCGGCTCTCGCCGTCGCCCGCGAGATCGGGCTGACCACTGCGGAAATCCAGGAAGGCTTCGACCAGTTCCAGTCGCCCGACAGCCGCTGCCGGGTCGAGCCAATCGGCTCCTGGACCATCATCGACGACAGCTACAACGCCAGCCCCCTCGCGATGCAGGCCGCCTGCGAACTGCTGCGGGACTGGCCCACCGATGGTCAACGGCTGCTGATCTGCGGCGACATGCTGGAACTCGGGCCCGAGTCGGCCGCGCTGCATCAGCAGCTCGGACGGCAGGCGGCCCGCTGCGGCATCGATCGCCTGCTGGTCTGCGGCGAGTTCGCGAATGATGTCGCCCGGGGAGCCCTGGCCGGGGGGCTGCCCCTGCACCAGATCGCCTGCTGCGAACCGTTGGAATCGCTCTACCCCGTGCTGGACTGCTGGCTCAGTCCCGGCGATGTCGTGCTGGTCAAGGGATCACGCGGCATGCGCATGGAACGGGCCATCCAGTGGCTGCGGCAGCAGGCCCAGCCCACATCACCCGTCTGTCGCTTCGCCGAGCCGGCGGCCGCCTAGGTCCCGCCAGGTTCGATACTTCACTTCGCTCATTCATCGCTGACACAAGGAGACCTGGTTCAACGAGCGTGCGTGCTTCAGATTTGCGGGAATCCTGTCGCACAGGCTGGCTTCGGCTGGCCGGAAGCAAATTACGGCACCAGACCAAGTGGTTTCTGGGTCAATCACTCTGGTTGTCTGCTTTCCGCACGATGTTGAACCTGACCGGATACCGGGGCCTCGGCTTCGGTATCCGGGGAATCACCTCCGGGGGGTGGGCTGCCACGGCGGCCCACCCCCCGGTTTTTTTTGCGCGGCCAGCACCCGGGGAATGGCGCTCTGGGGTTGTGTTTTCGGCCCGCTTCGGACAGAGTGCCGCGCCGGGGATGGGTGGCTTTGACGTATCCCCCGACTCACCCCCGTTGACCTTGCGATCTGCCTCTCTGTCTTTGCCGAGTCTGCCGCCGTGCTGGTCTGGTTTCTGCAACGCCTGCTCAATGCCCGCGACACCGCCACGCTGTTGACGCTGCGCACCGCCCTGGCCAGCCTCACCGCGTTTGTGCTGGCCCTGCTGCTGGGCCCGGTGGCGATCCGCTGGCTGAAGGCCCGATTCCGCGAACGGATCGCCAGCGACTCGGCCCGCCTCGACGAACTTCACGCCAACAAGAAAGACACCCCCACCATGGGGGGGTTGTTTATCCTCGCCGCCGCCTGCCTTGCGACCCTGCTCTGGAGCGACCTCTCGAGCCGGCCGGTGCAGCTGGGACTGCTGACCGCCGTCGGCCTGGGAGCCTTGGGAGCCGCCGACGACTGGATCAAGCTCAGCACCCGCCGCAAGGGACTCTCGAAGACCGAAAAACTGGTCGGACAGACGGCCCTCGGCCTGCTGGTCTCGTGGGTGCTGTACCGTCATCAGGCGCAGTATCCCGCAGGACTCGATTTGGTCTTCCCCGGTGGGGCCTACACCCTCGGCCTGGGGATCGTCTTCATCCCCTGGAGCCTGCTGGTGCTGGTGGGAAGTTCCAACGGGGTGAACCTGACGGACGGGCTGGATGGACTGGCGGCGGGCTGCATGGTCTTCGCGGGCACCGCCTTCACCGCCCTCACGTACATGGCGGGGAACAAGGTGATGTCGGAGTACCTGCAGATCCCGCACATTCCCGGAGCGGGAGAGTTCGCGGTGGTGCTGGGGGGGGTGGTGGGTGCGGTACTGGGCTTTCTGTGGTTCAACGCGTACCCCGCGCAGGTCTTCATGGGCGATGCGGGGGCATTGCCGCTGGGGGGGCTGATTGGCCTCGCGGCCCTCGTCTGCCGGCAGGAACTGCTGCTGTTGGTGGTGGGGGGGGTGTTCGTGGCCGAGACCCTCAGCGTGATCGCGCAGATCATCAGCTTCCGCTGCTTCGGCCGGCGGGTGCTGGCGTGTGCTCCGCTGCACAACCACTTTGTCTTCCGGGGGATGCACGAGGTCAAAATCGTGGTCCGCTTCTGGATCATCGCCGCCCTCCTCGCCATCGCCGGCTTCGCCAGCCTGCGGCTGCTGTAATATCGGGTGTCGACCGCCGCCGTGCTGGACTGTCGCTGGGCCCGAGACATCGCGCGGGGACTGCGGGCTGCACCACCGAGGCCGCAGCGGACCTGTGTTTTCCGCCGGGCCAACCGTGTACAGACCCGGGCACCGAGACACGGGGATCGAGCACACGCCCATCCTTCGCAAAACCTCTCGTTGACACATATTACCCATTCCGTTAGAAGGCTGAGCCAGTGACCGGGGCTCTCCGCATCGTTGAGCTTCCCCGCGCATTCGACGGGGGGGGCTGAACGCGGACTGAGGAAACGGGGCGCTCCCAGGGAGGGGGAGCCCTGGCCTGCCAGATGCCTGGCGGGGCCGCTGTCACACGAGCTCTTGATGTCCTGGTGCTCTCTGGGGTCGCGGGGTGTCGGAAAGGATTTCGCAGATGAAGCGCACCGCGTTAATCACCGGCATCACCGGCCAGGATGGCTCGTATCTGGCCGAGTTGCTGCTCGCCCAGGGCTACCAGGTCCACGGCATGCTGCGCCGCACCAGCTCGCCCAACCTCGAGCGCATCGAACATCTGCAAGACCGCCTGCAACTCCATTTCGGCGACCTGCTTGACCAGCACTCCCTCACCCGGCTGGTCGCGAAGATCCGCCCCACCGAGGTCTACAACCTCGCCGCCCAAAGCTTCGTCCCCACCAGCTGGGAACAACCGATCTTCACCGCCGAGGCGACCGGGCTCGGAGTCACCCGCCTGCTCGACGCGATCCGCGAGGTCGACCCCGGCATTCGCTTCTACCAGGCGAGCTCGAGCGAAATGTTCGGCAAGGTGCACGAGACCCCCCAGCGCGAGACCACGCTGCTGCACCCCCGCAGCCCCTACGGCGTCGCCAAGGTGTACGGGCACTACATCACCATCAACTACCGCGAGAGCTACGGGCTGTTCGCCTGCTCGGGCATTCTGTTCAACCACGAGTCTCCCCGCCGGGGTCTCGAATTCGTCACCCGCAAGATCTCGCACGCCGTCGCGAAGATCTCGCTGGGGCAGCAGTCGGAACTGCGGCTGGGCAACCTCGACGCGAAACGCGATTGGGGTTTCGCGGGAGACTACGTGCGGGCGATGTGGCTGATGCTGCAGCAGCCCGAGGCGGACGACTTCGTCGTCGGCACCGGCGAGACCCACACGGTCCGCGAGTTCGTCCAGATCGCGTTCGACCAGGTCGGGCTCGACTGGAAGAAGTACGTGGTGGTCGATCCGGCGTTTTACCGTCCGGCCGAAGTCGACCTGCTGCTGGCCGACCCCACCAAGGCCCGGGAAAAGCTCGGCTGGGTCCCCGAATGCGGGTTTGAAGAGCTGGTGCGGCGCATGGTGCGGGCCGACGTGGAGGGACTGGGAGGAAAGGTCCCTTCCCGCCCCCTATCGGGCCGACGGAACGGGACCTGATGGGTGATGGAACCGGCTGCCAATACAACGCCCGCCGCTGACCCCCGCCGCGGTCCTGGCCAAGACAGCACCGCACAACGCATTGCGGGCCCAATCGGCAAATTCCACATCTGGCTGGAATGCTCCGCCACGCGGCAGCGCGACATGAATACCGGGATCCAGCGGGTGGTCCGGAACATCGTGAACGCGGCCGCCGGCTTCAGCGAGCGGGACGAGGCGCGGGCCGCGGGGCTGTGGTTCGACCGGCGGCGGGGCCTGCAGTCTCTGCAGCGGCTGCCCCTGCCCGAGAACCAGCTTCCCTGGCAGAGCAGCGAGGTCCACGGGTGGCAGCGCTGGGCCCGCGAGGGACTGAGCCGGCTCGGGCTGCTGCAATTGACGCGCCGCATGCGGCAAGCGGTCTCGCACGGTCAGACGCAAGTGCGGGCGCTGCTGCGGGGAGTTTTCCCCCAGGGAATCTTGCCCGGCCGGGGAGATGTCGTGCTGCTTCTCGACACCACCTGGGAAATCCAGATGGTCCTTCGCGATCTGCAGCGGGCCCGGAAACGGGGCGCGCGGCTGGGGGTGGTGGTCTACGATCTGATTCCTCACGAACATCCCGAGTTCGTGGAGCACAACTTTCATGTGAACTCCGTGCGGGATTGGCAGACGCTGCGCACGCTGGCCGACTTTATGATCTGCATCTCCCGAAGCGTGCGGGAGGATGTGCTCCGGTTTGAAGAGCGGATGGTGCGACAGGGCTGGCCTCGCCAGGAGCGCCCCATCGGCTGGTTCACTCTGGGGGCCGAACTGGATGCCGCCAGCGACGGCGCACCGTGCCGTCCCGAACTGGATCAGGTATTGCCCCCCGGCGGGCCCCGCGAGGCGCTGTTGATGGTCGGCTCGATTTCCCCCCGCAAGAATCATCACCTCGCGCTCGATGCGCTCGAGCAGTGCTGGCAGCGGGGCAGTCCCCAGCGGCTGGTGATTGCCGGGGGAATTGGCTGGAATTGCGAAGACCTGGTCACCCGCCTGCGGAACCATCCCGAATTGGGACGGCGTCTGTTCTGGTTCGCCGACCTGCGCGACGCGGAACTCGATCTCTGCTACCTTCGGTGCCGGGCGCTGCTGACCCCCTCGCTGGCCGAAGGATTCAATCTGCCCATCGTCGAAGCGCTGTCGCGCGGAGCGACGGTGTTGGCCAGCGACCTGCCGGTGCATCGCGAAGTAGGCGGGAAGTTTGCCGCCTATTTTCCCCCGACCGACGCCGCGGCTCTGGCGAACCTGATCGATCAGTTGGCCGAGAGGTCATCCCTGCCGGGCGTTGCCGCTCCCGGAGAGTTTCAGTGGCCGGGCTGGGATGTCAGTTGCCGGGAACTGCTGGCGGAGACCGAACGTCTGGCGGGAGCCTGCGGATGAACCCCGTGCAACCTGCCGAGACCGCGCCGGCTGACGGCCTTTCCGCCACGCGGCCCCGCCCGATCCTGTTGACCAGCGGCACCGGTTGCGACCCCAATCGCGGGACCAACCTGGGTCAGGCCAACTATTCGTATGCCTTCGTGGCGCGGCAATTCACCCGCATGCTCGAAGCCGACTTCGAGTTGCGGCCCGTCGCCGCGCCGGCGGCGGCACCGCCCGGGCCAGATGGAAACGGGTCACCCGTGGCGGCCCATCTGGGCTTCCGCCCGCCGCACGAGTTCGAACTGGTGCCCGGGGTGAAGAATGTGTTGATTCCCGCCTGGGAATTCCCCGAGATCCCGCGGGCTCCCTGGGTGACCGACCCGCGTCAGGATTGGGCCCGGACGGCGAACGACTGCGACCTGATCCTGCAGTTGTGCGAGTTCACCCGTGAGGCGTTTGAACGGGGCGGGGTGACCACCCCCATGGCGGTCATTCCCGTCCCCGTCGCCCCCGAGTATTTCGAAGTCGACGACTGGCGGGCCAACCACGAGATTGTCATCGAGACACCGGCCCTCGTGCTGGGAGCAAAAAGAGCGGAGGGGAGCCAGCACAGCCATCGCGATCCGACAACAACGGCACTCCCGGCTGCGTCGGGCGGAAGCAGCGTCTGGATACGCAGCGCCCGAAGCATTTACCAGCGCTGTGTGCATCCTCTGGTTCCCGTCTGGGCGGAACGGGGGGTGAAAGCGGGACTGCGCGAGGCCCGCCGGCAACGCGTCCTGACACGGCATGGCCCCGTCCAGCGGGTCGACCAGATCTCGCTGTCGGGAGTGGTCTTCACGACGGTGTTCAATCCGTTTGACCGCCGCAAGAACTGGGAAGACCTGCTCTCGGCCTGGAACGCCGTCCTGGGAGATCAGGAAGGGGTCACCCTGGTGCTGAAGCTGGTGGGGAACGACCCGTCGGGAATCGATGAGGTGCTGTCGCGTTGTCAGGCATTGGATCTGCAGCGGGGAGGCCGGTTGATTCTGCTGACCGGGTTCCTGACCGATGCCCAGATGGTGGATCTGGCCCGCGCGACCACCTGGTATGTCACCCCGACCCGGGCCGAGGGGGCCTGTCTGCCGCTGATGCAGTGGCTGGCGGCGGGACGGCCGGCGGTCGCGACCTGCCACACCGCGATGCGAGATTACTTTTCGGATGCCCAGGGACTGGTGGTCGAATCGCATCCCGAGCCGTGCCCCTGGCCGCACGATCCGTCGCAGGTCTTCCGGACCACCTGGCAGCGCACCGTCTGGTCGTCTCTGGCCGAACAACTGCGACTGGCCCACCACATGGCAGTGCACGATCCGCGGCGGTATGCCGGGCTGTCGCAGGCCGCCCGGCAGGTCTCCCGGGAACGCCATCATCCCTCGGTCGTAGGGCCCCGCCTGCGGCGGCAACTGAGGGACCTGGTGAACGCGTCGTCCCCCGTTCCAAACCCCGGTGCCTGATGTTCCTCCTGCATGCCAGGTTCCCTGGGGAGTGATTTCTGTGTCGATGGACCGCTCGCAGCAGCATGGCAACCCGTCGGGTGCCCCCGGCGCAGAGCAACCGCCCGGTTCTCCCGGGGGTGTGCGGCGGGTCTTCCTGGAGTGCACCCGCACCCGCTGCGATGGCTTGAACACGGGAATTCAGCGAGTGGTCCGCAACCTGGTGAATCAAGCCCCCCAGGTCGCACCCTCACTCGGGTTGACCAGCGAGGGGGTTTGGTTCGATCCCTTTCGCGGCTTTCAGCCGGTGCGGCAACTGGCCAAGCCGGCCGTTCAGAAAAACACGCACACCCGATCAGGGCCACTCTTCCGCCTGGCGCGCGGCCTGCTCGACGGGTTGGGGTGCTTGGGAGCGATGCGGCGCGTACGACAGCAGCTGCGCGAGGCGCGGCAGGGGGCCCTGCGTCCGTGGCGCGGCTGGGGGGGCCAGGAAGTTGCGTGGCAGCCCGGCGATGTGCTGCTGTTGGCCGACCAGACCTTCGCCTGGGCGTTTCCCTGGAAAGATCTCGAACGGGTGCGCCGCCGCGGGGGGCAGGTGGGACTGCTCATTTACGACATGATCCCCGTGCTGTACCCGCAGTTTTTCGTGACCGAGACGTTGTTGTCGCGCGACCGCTGGCTGCAGTGGTGGAGCCAGGTTCGCGAAGAGATCGATTTCGCAGTTGCCATTTCCGAAAGTGTCGTGGCCGATGTGCGGCAGGTCGACGCCGGGCTGCCTCCCCGCCGGCGAGGGGGCGAACTCCCCGTGCGGTCGTTCGTGCTGGGGGCCGATCTGGATGGTCTCGATCCGGCCTCCCTCGGGCCACCCCCCGATTGGCTGGAGACCGTGTTTGGCGGCAACGGCGGTCCCACCGGGTTGATGGTGGGCACGATCTCCCCCCGGAAGAATCATGTGTTCGCACTCGAGGCCTGTGAGCAGATCTGGCGCAGCGGCGGAGAGGCCCGGCTGGCGATCGTGGGAGGGGTGGGGTGGGACTCGGAGGGACTCGTCCAGCGACTGCGGCAGCATCCCGAACTGGGGCGACGGCTGTTCTGGCTCGAGAGGGTGGGAGATCGCGACTTGGCCCACTGTTACCGCCGTGCCGCGGCCCTGGTGACTCCCTCCTGGGCCGAAGGATTCAACCTGCCCATTGTCGAGGCGCTGCATCAGGGGTGCCCGGTGTGGGCCAGTGACCTCCCCGTGCATCGTGAAGTGGGAGGGGGTGTAGCGCGGTACTTCCCGCTGGACAATGTCGACGGATTGGTCGCGCTCTGGCAACGGGCGGCCGCCGGAGACAACCCCCGCCCCCGCGACTTTCACTGGCCAGACTGGTCGCAAAGCACACAGTCGCTGCTGCGGCAGGTGGTCGCGCTGGCGGCGGAAGCCCGCCGCCGGTAGTCGCGGCCGTGGGAGAGAGTCGCTGCTCAACCCGCCGGGTGCCGCACGCGGGTCACCCGTGCAGCTCCACCAGGTCGAGGTCCGAGACCACGTGGTCGCGTCCCACGCTCTGGCCGTCGTGAACCCCCGAGCCCCAGACGCGGGCGTGGGTCAGCCGCTCGGCCAGATCCTTGTGCACCCGCCCCGCCAGGTCCTCCACCGTCGCTCCCCGCGGCACGGTGAAAGGGCTGGTGCGGTCGGCCGGTTTCCCCGGCTGTTTGGTGTAGATGCGGATCACGTCGAGCAGCTGATAGACCCGCGTGCGCAGCTCGGCCAGCGATTCGGGCCGGTCGCACTCCACCAGCAGCGTGTCGAACTCCCGCGGGTACATCTCGCGAAAGAACGCCATCCGGTCGGCACACCCGGGATCGTCGGCATGCGTCACCACCAGCAGCGTGCGGATCGAGACCTTCGAGAAGTCATCCTCGACAAACCCGGTGGATCGTCCCAACACAGTCTTGCGCGATTCGATCTGCTCGATCACCTGCTGCGTCTGCTCGGGAGCGTCGTCGGACGAGCCATCGAAACAGAGCACGATCGCGTCGGCACACTTCAGGATGTTCGTCAGATACGTTTCGTACAGACTGTCGGTGATGGGCGGGGTGTCGATCAGCTGCACCACCACATCTTCCCAGGGCATCATTCCCGGCTGGGGCTCGCGGGTGGTGAAGGGATACGGGGCCACCTCGGGATTCGCACTGGTCAGCTCCTTCAGCAACCGGCTTTTCCCCGCATTGGGGGCCCCCACCAGCACCACCTGACCCGCCCCCTGCCGGGGAAACTTGAAGGTCTTCGCCTTCTTGGGAGCCGAACGTTCGGCCTGCTGCTCGGCCCGCACGTCTTTGAGGCGGGTCTTCAGTTCGGCCTGCACCTTTTCCGACGCCTTGTGCTTCGGCAGCAACTGCAGCATCAGTTCCAGGCAGCGGATCTGCTCGTCGGTCGACTGCGCGCGGCGGAATTCCTCCTCGGCCTTGCGGTATTGCGGGGTGGCGTTGACGGCCATGCGTGGTTCCGAACGAAAGTGTCTGGCGAACGGGGGGACGGTCGGGGTCGGCTACATGCTCTT
>Ga0315903_10005976_pt1 | contig 15696 bp, 11 predicted proteins | sample LakEriMetagenome_7_FD_203524 | JGI IMG/M metagenome (GOLD analysis project Ga0315903, IMG submission 203524) | Freshwater fungal communities from buoy surface, Lake Erie, Ohio, United States - Buoy 2 MA119 | ecosystem: Environmental > Aquatic > Freshwater > Lake | place: USA: Lake Erie, Ohio...
GGCCCCTTCTCAATTCGTTATCCGCGAGGTAATGGAGTTATGACGGAATGGAAAACACCATTTCAACTAATAAAACCGGGAACAGGCCGCAAGGTGCGTTCAGGTTCAGACTTGGCCATTTTGAGCATAGGCCCAATGGGTAATTATGCTCTGCAGGCATGTGAGCAATTGGAACAGAGTGGAATTAGTGCAGCTATGTATGACATGCGTTTCGTAAAGCCTCTGGACGAGTTGCTGTTACACGAAGTTTTCGGCAAGTTCAAACATGTTATAACCGTAGAAGATGGCTGTCTGCAGGGTGGAATGGGAAGCGCAGTGCTTGAGTTTATGGTCGACAATGGATATCAGTCACAAGTAAAGCGTCTTGGTATTCCTGATCGTCTCGTTGAACATGGAACTCAAGATGAGCTTTACGCGGAGTGTCATTATGATGTAGCGGCTATGGTCTCTGCGGGAGAGGAAATGCTTCGTGAGTCTGTTGCAGAGCGTCGCACGGCTTAATCGTACATTTGCGCAATGGACGAAATCGTCAATAAAGTTGCGGCAAGCGGACTCGTTACAATTGATTTGGAGGAATTCTATCCGTCGGGTGAGCGCGTGAGCATAGACTTATCACATCAACTGTGGCAGGGTTTGGCACTGCGAGAGAAGGATTTTCGCGGCTGGATCCAATCGCATAATTGGTCTCAATACAAGGAAAAACACGTGTCTGTTTTTTGTTCAGTGGACGCAATCATCCCTGCCTGGGCTTATATGTTGGTTGCGTCGGCGTTGAGTGAATATGCAGCAACAGTGGTGTATGGCAGCATCTTCCAGTTGGAAGAGGTCTTGTTCAGAAATGTTATCGATTCGCTTGATGTTGCAGCGTATCAAGATAAACGTTGCATAGTAAAGGGATGTAGTAATTTACCCGTACCACAATCTGCCTATACTCATTTGGTAGTCAGGCTTCGCCCAATTGCCAAAAGCATCATGTTCGGGGAGCCCTGTAGCACGGTTCCTGTGTTTAAGCGAGGTTAATAGGCGCGCTCGTTTCTTCCTTCCATATAGTTTATGAATGCACGATTCACCACACGTTGTCCGCCAGGTGTAGGATAGTTGCCAGTAAAATACCAGTCGCCTGTGTGATTAGGGCAGGCATTATGCAACCCCTCTATGGTTTGAAAAATTACCTCAACCTTTGCCTGTGTGTTTTCCGGAGTTACCAATTGCGCCACCTTAGCTGCAATCTGCTCAGCGGTAAAGTCGGAGAATATTTCTCTCACGCAGTTGCGCTGTTCAGATTTTGGTAGCGCTTCCATTTCCTTGCATCCGTGAAGAATACGCTCTGTTATTGATTCATAACTTCCTGCCTCTTTGTGCAGCGCAATGGCCGCCTGGAAAGCAATGAAATCTCCTAGTTTGGCCATGTCAATGCCGTAGCAGTCGGGATATCGAATTTGAGGTGCTGATGAAACAATGATGATTTTCTTTGGACCCAATCGATCCAGCATTTTGATGATGGAGCGTTTCAGTGTGGTGCCACGCACAATGGAGTCATCTATTACGACCAGAGTGTCAATGTTGCGTTTAACAGCGCCGTGAGTTGTGTCATAGACGTGCGCCACCATTTCATCGCGTGCGCTATCTTGTGTAATGAACGTGCGCAGTTTTACATCTTTAATGGCGATTTTTTCGAGACGTGCACGCTTGCGTATTATTTGTTCGATGGCCTCGATGGAGGCGTTTTGACCCAACGCTTTTATCTCGCGAATCTTAACGTCGTTGAGGTGGTCTTCAAGCGCCTTCATCATGCCGTAGAAAGCAATCTCTGCGGTATTTGGAATAAAGGAAAACACAGTATTGTCTAAGTCGTAATTCACCGCTTGCAGTATCTGCGGAACGACATTTCTACCCAGCGCTTGTCGCTCTTTGTAGATCGCGTCATCATTGCCCCGTGAGAAATAGATTCGTTCAAACGAACAGGATTTCTTTTCGCGCGGTTCAATGATCGGTTTCACTGCGGACGAACCGTTTTTTTTAATTACGAAGGCGTGCCCGGGAAGTAGTTCGTAAATATCATTGAGGGATGCGTTGAAGGCCGCTTGGATGGGAGGTCTTTCGGAGGCAACGACGGCAATCTCATCGTTTTCGTACCAATATGCGGGTCGAATTCCCGAAGGGTCGCGCAGTACAAAAGCGTCACCATGACCAATGAGCCCCGCCATAGCAAAACCGCCGTCAAAGTCGCGAGTAGCGCGTGTCAGAACGCGTTGCACATCGATGTTTTCTGAAATGAGATCCGTGATTTTCTTGTTGTCGTGTCCCTCTTGTTTGAAGCGATCGAAAAGCTGTTGATTTTCTTCGTCGAGAAAGTGGCCGATTTTTTCCATGACGGTTACGGTATCGGCTTTTTGTTTGGGATGTTGGCCTAAATCAATGAGGAGCTGGAAAAGCTCGTCAACATTGGTGAGATTAAAATTCCCTGCAACTACGAGGTTGCGCGTCATCCAATTGTTTTCCCGCAAGAAAGGGTGACAGTTTTCAATGCTGTTACCACCGTATGTGCCGTATCGGAGATGGCCGAGAAACAGCTCTCCGGTGAAGGCATAATTGTCTTTGAGGTATTGAGTATCACTGAGTCTATCCGGTCGGGAGCGCTCCAGTTCTTCAAATCGCGACATCACTTTGGAAAACAGATCGCGAATAGCTTGTGTATCGTTGCTGCGCAGGCGGCTTATGTAGCGCTTGCCTGGTGGCATATCGATTTTGATGTTGGCAATACCGGCACCATCTTGACCACGGTTGTGCTGTTTTTCCATCAACAAATACATTTTGTTGAGGCCGTAAAATGCAGTTCCGTATTTCTCGGCGTAATACTGAAGAGGTTTCTTCAGTCGGAGGAGTGCGATTCCGCACTCGTGCTTGAGTTGATCACTCATGATGCGTGGACAGACCAAAATGATAATCGGTCAGCCAAAGAGCACGCAAAAATAATCACTTGGGCACACTTATGAAAAGGAGATACGATGATTTAACGGATGATGGTAAGTTTTTTTACGTCATCAGCCGAACCTGTAGGAGTTGAAACGTAAACGAGGTATACACCGGTTGCCGGGCGAGAGCCATCGCTGAGCAATCCGCTCCAAACAGCACGCCCACCTTCACTTTCAGCCTCGAAGAGAATGTTGCCTTGAATGTCGGTTATCTTAATACTTGTATTATAGGCAAGACCATCGATAGTGATGTTTCCCTCGTAATCTGGGCGAACCGGGTTAGGGAAAACTCGAACACTCGACATTTCGTTGTCGAAATTGGTAGCGGTGGAAAAGAAGCCCACCACGCCGTTTTCTGTAGCAAAGAACACTTCGCCATTGGAGTTGTTTATTCCGATGTCATAGACGGTATTGGATGGCAAAGGACTGTTTTCTTCTGTAAAATGATAGATTTCGCCAAGACCATCGTCGCTTAGCAAGTATGCGCCACTGTTTTTGGTTCCTATCCATTTGCGATTGCTGCCGTCAATTTCAATACAGTTTATCGCCTCTGTTTCTAGTAATATTTGGGTGTTTCCATCCTGCTGAATCAGTATTTGTTCTGAGTCGAAATTACCCTCTTCGAAAATGGCAGCGGGGTTATAAAAAATAGAGAGACCATTGCCCGTGCCCACCCATACTTCACCATCTAAATCTTCTTCCATGCTGAGTACCTCTTTTGAAGGCAGATTGCCGTTGCCCTCGGAGTCGTTCAAGAGTTTGAAATTGTCGTCTGAAAAAACATTTAAAGTGCCGTTATTATTCAGAACAAGAAGCCCCCTGTTGACGACATTCGCCCAAACGTATCCGTTTTCACTTATCAAAATATCACCAACCTTTTCATTGTCTCCCAAGACAGAGGCAAAATTATAATCGTAGAAATTACCCTCTCTGTCCATGGCATGCAGAGCGCGTTTGGTAAAGCTGTTTGTACACCAGAGTATACCATCTTCTGAAAAGGTAACACCACCCACTGCGAATCGTTGGTAGATATCTATGGCGGGGTCGGTATCGGGACCGGTTGTTTCTGTCCCGTTAAGAGGTATGAGTTTTCGATTGGTCGCGTCTACTTTTACAAGACCCTCTTCCCAGGAGGCTGCATAAACCGTGGAGTTATCGATAGGGTCCACAGCGAAATCCATGAAGTCCATTACGAAAGCATTGGAATTGTTGAAATGCATTCCTGAGCTTTGAAGGGTATCAGCCGAAATGGTAATCCATTGGTCATCTACGAAAGCCGACACACCGTCGATGTTATAATTGTTGTTCCAGTCGGCTTTTACGCCGCCGTGGGCAATCCAAACGTTGTTGTCATAGGCGGTAATTCTTCTGCAATCGTCGGAGTTGGGGCCTTGGGGTCTGATATATGCATTTTCAAGTCCGTTGGGGTTTTTGGAAACGACAAGACCTTGATTTTTGTCGGCTACCCAAGCAAACCCATTCGAGGCAATCACGGTGTTAGAGGCATTGGGCCAAAGGGAGATGAGCCATGTTGCGGTCATCGGCTCATCCAGATTGTAATGACAGTAAGAAAACTTATTCGTTCCTGAAATAGTGAACCAATCTTCGTTGCTCCACATTTGATTTATGCGAAGAGCGTCGAGCGGAAATCGCTGCGTCCAAGAGGTTGCTCCCAAGGATTTACTCCACACCGTATCGTTTTCAGACCCGGGCACAGCAAGCACCATTTCATTATTAAAGAACTCGATGTGGGATGGGACTGTATTTCCGGGGAAGTCGTTGAAGACGCCCCAGTTGGCGAAATTGGAGAGAAAAGCATCGTTGACGTTGGCTGTGCGAAGCCCCTGTTCGGTTAAAGCATATATGACGTCATTATAGATGGTGAGGTCATTTACTTTAACTGGCTCGCCGCTCAAACCGATAAAATAGGTTTCTTTAATTTCTTTTCTGGGAACATCAACAACCACAACGCCAAAGCCAGTACTTAAGAAAACACGATCTTCAAAAGGAAAAATATCGTAGATCGTTTTGTCGCCAATGAGTGAGCTGAACTTGATGAATGGTATATTGAAAACGCCGCTCTCACCCATTAAATCGAGGTTTCCATTTGAATAGCCGATGATAATAAGCCCCGACACGGGGTCGAAATTGATGGCGCTGATGCCTACGTCACTCAATCCGTTTGTTTTATTTATTCTCTGAATTTCGCTGGTGCTTTTGTTATGTGTGAACACCCCGGTCGCTGTTGCGCAGTATATGAAATCGCCGGCTTCGCAAACGTCAACACAACTCGTATAAGGGAAGTGGTCGCGCCAGGTGCCGATACTGAATTGAGCAGCGGCACACAAGGAAGTAAGAGCGAAAAAGAGAGAAAGTGTGAATTTCATAATGTGGATGGCGCGCATGAAACGACACAAGGGGAGGGTTTCGTATAGCAACGGCAAAATAATTTGATTAATCGTTGAACGCGTCCCAACCCTGAGCCCGAAGAGTAATAGCCTCCCCCGATCGAGTAATAAGCCTGCAGCCCATAGTGTCTGCCGTGGCGTGACCAATAACTGTTAGGCTCGGGTTTCCTTTAATTTTATCGTAGTCGCTTGGTTTTATCGTAAATAATAATTCGTAATCCTCTCCGCCATTGAGAGCACAAGTTGTAAAGTCGAGGTTGAATTCTTTAGCGGCTTCAATAGTTTTGGGAGAAACAGGAATTTTTTCCTCGTATAAATCGAATCCCACCGCACTGCTGTCGGCAAGGTGTTTTATTTCAGAAGCAAGGCCATCAGAAATGTCAATCATAGAGGTAGGGCGCACACCCAGCGATTGAAGCATTCCGTGCAGATCACGTCTTGCCTCGGGCTTGAGCTGTCTTTCCAGAATGTAGTCATAGCCCTCAAGTTGAGGTTGAGCGGATGGAGCAGCTTGAAAAACATTTTTTTCGCGCTCAAGGACCTGAAGTCCCATATAAGCCCCTCCCAGGTCACCGGTAACAAGCAGCAAATCGTTTTCTCGAGCCCCCGATCGAGTGACGAGGTTTTCTTCCTTTTCGTATCCAATGGCGGTTATCGATATTACCAGTCCGCTTCGACTGCTCGTGGTATCACCTCCTACCATATCTACTCCGTAATGTTGACATGCCATCAGCATGCCTGCATAAAGTTCGTCGAGCGCTTCTATGGAGAATCTATTGCTGATTGCGATGCTTACCAGTATTTGATGCGGAACAGCATTCATTGCACATATGTCGCTCAGATTAACCACAACGCTTTTATAACCTAGGTGCTTAAGTGGAGCGTACGACAAATCGAAATGAACACCTTCAATGAGCATGTCAGTGGAGATTACACATTGCTCGTTTGGCGGGGCGCATAAAATAGCGGCGTCATCGCCGACCCCTTTTAGAGATGTCTTGTTTTGAAGCAGGATATTGTCGGTTAGATGGCGTATTAGACCGAACTCACCCAAGGCGTTTATTTCTGTTCTGTTTTCGTTTGACATAGTTGAGAGATGGAGTGCAAAAGTCGCTAAATTCAATCCTTTACCGATTCACGAATATCCTTAACGATAATCTGAAGTGTGGTTTTGTTGTTCCACGTGTTTTCGCTAACGGTAAAGAGTAAATCTACGCCCTCGCCGGATTTTATTTTTTGAGACCAATGCCCCAGATCAAATCCGATTCCCTCCATCACAACATTGGGCTGGTTTTGTTGAGTCACATGGAGTTTCAGGTGGTTGTTGTTTTCACCAACCGTTCGGGTAAATTGAGCGTTGGTTACATTTCGAGCCAGAAACACAGGGCTTAAGTTTTCGGGACCGAAAGGTTCGAACTGCTTGAGTAGTCGGAAAAATCGAGGTGTAATCGACGCGAAGTCCAATTCAAGATCATAAAGCATGAACGGCACCGGTCTTACCTGATTTAGTTTAGCTCGTATTACATCATCGAATTGGGACCGGAACACATGGAAGTTTTCGGCCTTTAAGCTGAGTCCTGCTGCCATGGCGTGTCCACCGAACTGTATCAGACTGTCAGCGCATTCACTTAGGCACTCGAATAGGTCAATACCATTTATAGACCTTGCGCTTCCTGCCATTTTTTCGCCATCCGACACCAACACAATGGTGGGTTTGTAATATGCCTCTATTAGCCGGGAAGCTACAATTCCAACTACGCCCTTGTGCCAGTTTTCATGGTAGACGACGGTAGCAAATGAGCTATCGTGATAGTGGTCACTTTCGATTATTTCAGTGGCTTGCGATGTTATTTCTTTGTCTAATCCCTTGCGGGTGGAGTTATATTCTTCAATAGCGGTGCTTAGTGCCGAAGCTTGATCATCGTCGGATAGGAGCAGATCCACAGCAGCTTTCCCGGAGAATATTCTGCCTGCAGCGTTGATGCGTGGGGCAAGAATGAATACTACGTCGGTAATGGTGAGCTCATCTTTCTTGAAGCCTGATTTTTCAAGCATCGCGGCAATGCCCGGGCGTTTATTTTCCTGAAGTTGTTTCAGTCCGAAATGAGCGAGTATTCTGTTTTCCCCGGTCAATGGTACGATATCGGCGCCAATAGAAATAGTGACGAGATCCAAGTATTGGAAGAGTAAATCAGAATCGAACGATTGCTGCAAGCAAAGCGCCTGTAATAATTTGAATCCCACACCGGCCCCGCTAAGGCCTTTGAATGGATAATCACAGTCGGGACGTTTAGGGTCGAGCACAGCTGCTGCCCTTGGCAGTTCGGCGGGCAAGTGATGATCACATACGATGACATCAATTCCGAGTGTACCGGCATATTCGATTTTGAGACCATCACGAACACCGCAGTCCAGCGTAATTATGAGCGAGCAGTCATGTGCTTTGGCATAGTCTACTCCGGCCATAGAAAAACCATAGCCTTCGGTATACCTGTCGGGGATGTAGTAATCGCAAGCGACATCGATGCTTTTCAGGAAGCTGTAGGTTATGGTCACGGCAGTGGTGCCATCGACGTCATAATCGCCAAAGACCAGAATTTTTTCGTTTCTGTGTATGGCCTCAGATAATCGATTGACGGCGCGATCCATGTCTTTCATGAGAAAGGGGTCATGGAGTTGTTCTATGGAAGGGCGAAAGAAATAGCGGGCCAGATCGAATGAATTCACGTTGCGTTGGGCGAGCAGTGTAACTATGGTTTTTTCAACCGTAAGCTCTTTTTCAAGGAGCTCGACCACCGCATTTGAGGGCGTCTTTTTGGGTAGCCAATTTTTTTCCATGCCGCGTAATTACGCATGAAGGAGCAAAAAATTATGCCTCTATATTCATTTCAGGAATAACTTTTCAAATGAGCCGGTGAATCAGGGCAATGAGTAGAATGCAACCAAAGTTTGGGGGATTGGGACTTGTGTTTATATCTTCGAAACCTGTAAATACGATTTATCTATGAAAATGCGCTCGTTCGTTTTCTTGTTTTTAGCTGTCTTCGCCGGTTCTTTTTTTCTGGCAAGCTGCTTAAACGACGATAACAAAATTCCCGACAACTGTTACGACGGTGTTCTCAACAATGGGGAAATCAATATCGATTGTGGTGGCCCGAACTGCGATGAGTGTGACCACTGTACCAATGGCGTTTGGGAACCTGAACGCGGTGAAACATGGCTCGATTGCGGCGGAGAATGTCCGGTTTGTCCAACCTGCGCCAATGGCGTTCAGGATGGAGACGAGATTGGAATTGATTGCGGGGGAACCTGCGGCGGCTGTGAGCAGCTGTGTGGCGATGGTCTTCTGAATGGTTTGGAGGACGATGTTGATTGTGAGAACGAGGGCGAGACACCTTATGGAGGATGTGATTTCTGTCCGACTTGTGTAGACAATATTTTTAATGGTGATGAGACCGGTATTGACTGCGGTGGTCCGGATTGTGACCCCTGCTGTTCAACAGGAAATTGTGGTAACGGAATCCAGGATGGTCAGGAGTTTTATATTGATTGTGGAGGTAATTCCTGCCCTGATTGCGACACGATTTTCCAGTATAAAATTGGCTCAACAGTGTTCAACACACCCAAGACAGCCTTCATTACACCTTCGTATGATGATATAGCCGGGTCACTATCTTACACGCTTGAGCCTGCATACGATACTGATTCCGATGCGCCCCCGGTTCCGTTGGGTAGTTTATCGCTTGTTGTAACACAGCCTGTTTTGGGCTGGGCGAGCAGTTTAGGCGCTCCCCTTGAGTTTCCTTTGCCATTTACCGACCCAACACAATACAGTATTGTGTGGACGGACGAGTTTGGCTACACATACTCATCGGCTTTACCCGGTGGTGAGTGCACGTTTACGATGGTGAAGTATAAAGAGCTCACGGTGACCGTGGCTGATGTTACCAATGGCTGCAACAAGCCGATTGGTTTCTACCGATTCTTCCGTGGAGCTTTTCAAGGAACTCTCGTGGCGGTCGATCCCGATGCGCCAAGCCCAACTGTGAGCCTAACCCAGGGCGTATTCCAGTTCACGTTCCTGCCATAACGATTTTCTAATTCTCTGCGTGCCCGCATACAGTATAGTGTGCGGGCATGTTATTTTTAAGAGGAAGTGTCTGAAAGCTAAGGACGTGACTATATTTGCGGCCCCAAAAAGGGAAGCGAACAATGAATCCGATGGTTAAAATACTTGCCGGCTCAGCCTCCAAATATCTTGGAGAGAGCATTGCTAAGGTGTTCGGTGTTGAGCTCGGAAACGTCATTATTCAGCGCTTCAGTGACGGCGAATTCCAACCATCGATTGAAGAAACCGTTCGTGGTATGGATGTAATTATCATCCAGTCGACATTTCCGCCGAGCGATAATTTAATGGAGCTTTTGTTGTTGATTGATGCTGCCAAGCGAGCATCGGCTAAGCGCATCGTCGCTGTAATTCCGTATTTCGGATTGGCACGCCAAGATAGGAAAGATAAGCCGCGTGTGGCGATAGGCGCCAAGTTGGTAGCTAATTTGTTGACTGCAGCGGGTGTAGACCGTGTGATAACTATGGATTTGCACGCAGAGCAGATTCAGGGCTTCTTTGAGGTTCCGGTTGATCACTTGTATGCTTCGACCATTTTTGTTCCTTACTTGAATTCACTGAACATACCCGATTTGCTCATTGCAGCTCCTGATACCGGCGGTACCAAGCGAGCCAATGCCTATGCGAAGTTGTTGGGAAGTGATTTGGCAATCTGCTACAAGCAGCGCAAGGTTGCTAATCAAGTAGAAAGTATGACCGTCATAGGCGATGTTCAGGGTAAGAATGTTGTCATCGTAGACGATATGTGTGACACGGCGGGTACTTTATGCAAGGCAGCTGAAGTCATGATGAATAATGGTGCTTTATCCGTTCGGGCTATTTGCACGCACCCTGTTTTCAGCGGCCAGGCATATGAGCGTATTCAGGACTCAGCGCTTAAGGAAATTATAGTTACCAATAGTATTCCGCTGAAGGAAGGGCGCCCGCAAGAGAAGATAAAGGTTTTGAGTATAGCGTCATTGTTTGGGGGTGTGCTCACCAACCTAATGGACAACCGCAGCATTAGTAGTAATTTTATTATTTCGTAAATCATTAAAAATTAAATACATGAAACAAGTCTCATTGAGCGGCTCTCCAAGAGAGAGCGTAGGAAGAAAGGGCGCAGCGGAATTGCGTAGAAATGGTCGCATTCCCGGTGTTATCTATGGTGGTTCAACGCAGTTGCCTTTCAGTGTATCACGCAATGACTGGGATAAAATCGTTGCTCGTCCCGATACGTTGCAAATCAACATTGAAGTGGGTGGAAAGACCTTCTCAACCATCATTCAGGAAATGCAGCAAAACCCGGTAACTGACATGGTGACGCACATCGATTTGTTGGAGTTAATTCCGGGTAAAGTTGTGAAGACGACTCTTCCTGTTCGCACAATGGGTGTTTCTGAAGGTGTGCGCAGTGGTGGTAAGTTGCTTATCAACTACCGCAAAGTGCGTATCAGCGGAAAGCCTGAAGCAATTCCGGACGAGATTCAGGTTGATATTTCAGCGATGAAGATTGGTGATATGATTCGCGTACGCGACATCAAGATTGACGGCTGCAAAGTATTGGAAGCAGAAGCTTCTGCGATTGTATCTGTTCAGGTAACACGCGCAGCCATGGCTGATGCCGCTGCTGCTGCTGCCGCTGAAAAGAAGAAGTAATCGTTTGGCGATGGAAGCTTAAGTTCGCTGCATGAAATTCCTCATCGTAGGTTTAGGAAACATCGGCAGTGAGTACGCAGAGACTCGCCACAACATAGGATTTAAAGTATTGGACGCTCTAGCCGGGGCGTCCAATCTTTTTTTTAGGACAGACCGTTATGGCGATGTGTGTGAGCTGAAGCACAAGGGCAAAATGTTCATACTTCTAAAGCCGAGCACCTATATGAATCTGAGCGGCAACGCTGTACGCTATTGGATGCAGCAGGAAAAAATAACCTTGGAGCAGGTGTTGATTGTTACCGATGATCTGGCGCTGCCATACGGAAAACTGCGCATGAGAGGCCAGGGCAGCGACGGCGGTCACAACGGATTGAAGCACATCAATGAAATACTGCAAACTACTCAATACGCGAGGCTTCGATTTGGTATTAGCGCAGAGTTTTCAAAGGGGCAGCAGGTGGACTATGTATTGGGTCGGTGGGATGAAGAGGAACAAAAGGCGCTGAAGGAACATGTGGATAGGGCTGCTAAAGCGATTCTTTCATTCGGCCTGATTGGTTTGGCGCGCACAATGAACGAGGTTAATACGAAGTAACAGATTCTTGTCCGAAAGACAAGTACTGGGTCGGGTTGACAGGTGCGCCATTTTCCCATAATTCGAAATGCAGATGCGGTCCTTCGCTGTTTTCCCCGGAGTCACCAATGAAAGCAATCGATTCACCCGCCTTTACCATGTCGCCCACCTTACGCAGAAGAACAGCGTTGTGCTTGTAAACAGAGATCAAGTTATTGGCATGTTGGATGGAAATGATGTTTCCATCGTCGGCGGTGAAAGCAGCAGCTATGACAGTGCCATCAAGAACCGATTTTACCGGGTCGTCTTTGGGCGCTACTAAGTCGATTCCGTAGTGACCCTCCTTTGGGTTGAACGCATTGAAAACAGTTCCATTCACCGGCTTGAAAAGAATCAAGCCTTTTTTTCGGTCTTCTGTTTCTTCCACAGCTTCGATGCTAAAGCGGTCCTGCTCGGAAATTTTTTGCCTCATGGATTCGTCTAGCTCGCTAACCTCGTAGTTCAGATTAGGACTGCTGGAAGCGGATTGCGAACTGTCTGCAGCGTTGTTGAGGACCCCACCATTCAGGATTACTTTGATATCGTTGAGATAACGCTCGTTTTTCCTGACCACATCGTATAGAGAGTCTGCTTGAAACCTTGCTATACGGGCTTCTTCCCGATAGCCCGTGGAGGTATAGTCCGGAATAACGTAGTTCTTGAGCGGGGTAAATGCGACGAGTAAGTAGATGAGCGATCCAAAAACAATCAGCATTCCCCCAAACATGATGATAAGGTTGAGCGGAGTGAGTGAGTAGGATAGTTTTTCCTCAAATGTAGATTCATTGAGAACCGTCAACCGGAAGCGGCTTTTGAGCTTCTTGAGCAGTTTTTTACGTTTCGGTTGAGGTGTGGCTACCATTTTTTAAATCGAATCTTTGCCTTATCGAACAATTCCGCACAAAAATGAAATAATTTTGACGCAATCCTGTTAGAAGCGGGCAATAAAATCTACTCTTTGTGAATATTCGTTTTTCGGGTCGTGCTGTATTGGTTTTTTTCCTGATGTTTTTTTTGGTTGCGTGCTCAACTAAAAAGGACGGCACAGCCTATCGTTTATACCACAACATGACCGGCCACTACAACGGTTATTTCAATGCCAATGAGCTAGTAATAAAGGGGTCCGGTACGCTTGCTGCTAACCATCAGGATGATTATGATAAGCTATTGCCCGTTTTCATTTATGGCACACCTGAAGAGGCCAAGGCCATATTTCCTGATATGGAGAAGGCCATTGCCAAATGCGAGAAGGTGATTAGCAGGCACACCATTAAGGACGACTCCAACGAAGACAAGAAGCATCCTGAATTCAATAAGTGGATTGACGATAATTATATGGTTATCGGTCAAGCATATTTCTATAAGCAGAGCTACTATAAGTCGGCAGATATATTCCAATATGTGAACCGTAAGTTCAAGAAACCACAGGCTTCGGTGCGCAGCAATACATGGCTCGCGAGAACCTACGTTGAGGAGAAGGAATATGGAAAAGCGCTTCAGGCACTCACCCGAGCGGAGGGTGAGTTGGATAAAGACGAGGTTTCCAAGAAACAAAAAGCGGAGTATTACCTAGTTTTTGCTGACGTATATATTCATCAGAAGAAATGGGACAAGGCGGCCACCGAATTGGAGAAGAGCCTCGATTTTATTGAGAAGAAGAAGGAAAGAGCTCGTCCTCACTTCATTTTGGCGCAGCTGTATCAGCAGATGAATCGCAGCAGCGATGCTATGACACACTACGAAGCTGTGGTGCATTCACGCCCGCCCTACGAACTCGAATTCCATGCGCGTATCAACAAGGCGCTTTCATTCAGTCGCACGGGAGGTAGCTCGGGCGAGATTCAGAAGGAGTTATTCAAGATGTTGAAGGATGAAAAGAACGCAGATTATGTGGATCAGATTTACTACGCGTTGGGTGATATTGCCTGGGAAGAGCAACGCAGAACGGATGCGATTGATTTTTATCTAAAGTCGATAGAGTCGAACACTACCAATGCAAAGCAGCGAGCTAAGGCGTTTTTACGATTAGCCGATTTGTATTTTGATGAAAGACAATATGCTCAGGCCCAAGTTTATTATGACAGCACACTTACCAAAATAGAGGCGGATCATGAGCGATATGATGTTGTCAAGGCGCGCGCTGAATCGCTCACCGAATTAGTGGGGCACTTGGATGCGATTTACCTGTATGATAGCTTGAATGTTATATGCGCGCTTAGCCCGGCAGAACTTGATAAAAAGGTTCAGTCAATTGCCGATGAACTGGCCTTTACCATGGAACAGAAGCGCCTGGACGATGAGCGAAGAGCTGCTGAGGCGGCGGCAGCAGCAGCAGATTCAGGAATTAGCGGCACATTTTGGTGTTACAATGAAGAACTCAAAGAGAGCGGAAAGAATACGTTTACGGAAGAGTGGGGCGACAGACCACTGAAGGACTATTGGCGCCTGCAGTCGAAGCTAGCGGAAAGTTTTGGACCGGGTGAAGAGGTTATGTCAACCCCTGAGACAGCCGCAGATAGTAGTGGAACAGCAGAAGAGGACAAGTATAAAACACCCTCTGCCGATGAGCTGAAGAATTCGTTGCCATGCGCCAATACTGCTGAGATGCTCAGAATTAAAAAGGAGGCTTCTGAGGGTTATTATAATGCAGGTGTCGTTTACAAAGAGAAACTGGACGACGACGATAATGCAATCAGCACGTGGGAAGAATTACTGGCCAACATGGACGAAAGCGGTTATCATCCCACAACGTATTATCAGTTATTCAGGACCTGGTTGGCAAAGGAAGGAACCAAAGGATATGTAAAAGACCCTTTCTGTGAGAGTTGTAATTCGAAATATTGGGGCGATGAAATTAAGAGTCGCTATCCGGAGAGTGATTGGGCAATGTTGGTTGATAATCCCGGGTATCTGGACATTCAGGATATGAAGAAGGCTAAAGAAAATGAAGCGTATCAGTTGGCCTATAATTATTACACAGCACGAAGTTATGGTAAGGCCAAAGTCTATTGTGATAGCGTGATAGCAGCAGAGCCACTGAACAGCCTGCTATGCAAATACAAATTACTTCGAGCCATATGCGTTGGTTATTCTGATGCACCCTTCGGCGTAAAGGAGAACTATCAGAACGAATTGAATCGGTTGGTTCAGGAGTGTGGCGGCACCGAGGAGGCCACTCGAGCAGACCAACTGCTCAGAGTGCTCACCGCTTCTGATGAGATAAATACTTCCGGCCCTCAGCAGCCCACCGACGCTCTTCCCCTCGACTCGCTGGCCCAAACAACAGCACTTGATTCTGCAGCTTATGATGACGGCCCGTATGTTTTTGATGCAGGCGCGGAGCATTACTTGGCCGTCATTATGCCCGTCAACGGAAGCGATATCAACGCAGCCAAAGCGTCTGTTGCAGATTTCAATTTGATGTTTTTTAATTCATCGCAGCTGCGTGTTACCAACAACTTGCTTGACAAGGACAACCATATGTTGCTGGTGAAATCATTTAAGAAGCCCGAAGATGCTAAGCAGTATTACGGCGCCTTTATCAGTGACACCGATAAGTTGGCATCCATTAATGTGGATGGTAACCATGTTTTTTTGATTTCGAAGCAGAATTACATAGCTTTGTTTAAAGGCAAGGACTTTCAATTGTATCTCGACTTTTTTGCCCGATACTATTGATTTCTTTTTCGTAACCCAAACCATGTTTCAGAAAAACACTAAACCCATGGCAAAATACACAGAGCCTGTGCCCGATATGGGCATCAACCGAATTGTTGAAGGAACGAGTATCGAGGGTGAGATTCGATGTGAAAGTAACATCCGCATTGATGGCACTTTTGTGGGTAATCTTTCAACGAAGGGCCGCCTGGTTATTGGACCTGCGGGGCGCATAGAGGGAACAGTCAATTGTCAAAATGCCGAAATTGAGGGTTTGGT
>Ga0315903_10005980_pt1 | contig 15687 bp, 17 predicted proteins | sample LakEriMetagenome_7_FD_203524 | JGI IMG/M metagenome (GOLD analysis project Ga0315903, IMG submission 203524) | Freshwater fungal communities from buoy surface, Lake Erie, Ohio, United States - Buoy 2 MA119 | ecosystem: Environmental > Aquatic > Freshwater > Lake | place: USA: Lake Erie, Ohio...
AATTAGCGTTGCGGCGCTTCGCGCCGCAACGCTAATTCTTCACTGGGAAGGGAGTATAGTGCGACTCGACTTTGGCTTCACCACTAAACCCTGTAGCGATTTCGGCTAGGTTTACTGTCTTTACTCGCATTAGCGCGATCAGGAACATGGAGACAAAGGCTAGTCTTGCTGCATTCCATTGCAGATGTTGCTACAACATTTCTCGGAATAGGTTAATCTCTTTCATAGGGGTTTTATTTGCGATGTGGTTATCTTTTATAAAACCCCTTCCTCTCTACTTTTGCAACTTTTTGTCCTGTACTTAGACTCAGCGATTAAAATGCGGTAGCCCTGATTACCATCAATGCCGATTACTCGACGCAGTGATTTAGTCGTAGAGTCGAGACTAAACTGATCCAAAGACTTAATGGGAATATAAAATCTGAATGTAGAACCTTCGCCAACTTTACTGATGACAAACATTTGTCCACCCATTAGCCTCACGTAGTTATAACTAATCGATAGTCCAAGTCCAGTTCCTTCCTGCGATCGCTTGCCAGAATCCGTTTGGACAAAGGGCTGAAATAAGGTTAACAGCTCCGATTCGGAAATGCCCGCCCCCGTGTCTTCCACTTCAAAACACAAGCAACGAGGAATCTCAGAAATTTCTCCAGCTATTCTGTCTATATTATTGGGTAAGTTGCGGACATCTACGCGCACAATAATGTGTCCTGATTCAGTAAACTTGACCGCATTACCGATTAAATTGATTAATATTTGGCGTAATTTACCTTCATCGGTATAAATATAGGGAGGAACTTCTGGCTGAACACTCACAACAAAAGATAAATCTTTTTCTTGAGCCTTCAGATACAACATGTCTCTTGCGGTATCTACGATGTCATATAGATAGCATTCCTTCTCACGCAAAAGTACGCTGCCAGCTTCGAGCTTTGACATTTCTAAAATGTCATTAATCATTGCTAGTAGATGATTGCCACTATTACAGATAGTTTGGAGATCTGTCTGGTGTTGTTCATTTAATTCTTGGTCATAAAGCATAAGCTGAGCAAAACCTAGAATTGCATTTAGAGGAGTACGCAACTCATGACTCATATTTGCTAAAAAGGCAGCTTTAGAACGGCTTGCTGACTCGGCAGCTTCTTTTGCTAGCTTAAGGTCATAAGTACGTTCTTCCACTCGTTGTTCTAATAGATTGGCTTGTTCTCGGAGTTTAGCTTCTGACTCACGCAGGGCAAGTTCTGTCTTTTTAAGCAGCGTAATATCATAAAAAGTATTTAATAAAACTTGCTCGCCTTTTAGCCATAGTGGATGCACAGATGCTAGCACCCACAAGGGTTCTTGATTAGCTTTGCATAGCCGAATCTCATAGTCACGCACTTTTTGGTTTTGCAAAAAATGCTGCTGTAAAATCTCCCATTCTGCTGGCAAGTAGTAAAGATCTTTAATAGATCGCTGGATTAAATCGTGGGATTCTCTTTGAAGGATTGTGCCAGCACTTGTATTAGCGTAGGTGATCGCACCATCAGAGAGTCTACTAACGAGCATAGCCATACTGGTTGACTCAGCGATCGCTCTAAACTGCTCCTCACTTTGGTGCATAGTCTCGACAGCGCGATTGTATTGCTCATATTCGATCGCATCACCATGATCAGTGCTAGTCGCTAGCATTATTTCGAGATCCCTTTTATCTCGATAGACAATTTCTAAGATTGATTGCAGGGTGGCTTGAGCCATCTTGCGCTCGATGATTTCACTTTTTAGTTTTTTGTTAACATCTAGAAGCACCGCTTCAACAAGATCGCCATGTTCAACTGCGGTTAACAATGAGTTTTCCAGATCGCTATTTTCCATCTGAAGTCGGCTTACTTGCATTCGTAGCCCTTTGACTTCCTGCTGGAGTTTTTGCCAGTCTTTTGTGGATATTTCTTCAGGAAATTTGGAATTGTCCATGTAGGGAAATTTTGCTAAAGCAAACAAATTATTTAGAAGCGCCCAAGATCAAAAGCAAAGTAATTTAGACATATGCACAACTGTAATCAATTCTAAATTATGAAACCGATTTTAGGGTTTGTAACGCTGTAAGCGTTACAAACCCTAAAAACCGATCTTTGTAATGATAATTGCTAAGACACATGATGTAGTAATTTTTAAATGTTAAAAGTTTACTAAATTTAGTATGTGCTTTTAGAGATTATATCAGTTAGTTTTTGTCAAAATCTTTTCACATATAGCAATCCTAAATGGTTTGTGGAAGGACACCCCGATGGGGTGTCCTTCCACAAACCAAAAAAATTCACAAATGATATAGGACTGCTATATATAGCTGTCGCCATTCTTGTTAGGACATAAAACCCAAATAGTGAGAGGCGGCAATTTGCGCCGCCTCTCACTATTTGGGTTTTGATTTGTCCTAGCTATCTCTTTCATTGCTATATCTGACAACTAAGGTTACTTACATTAATATTCGTCAAACCAAAAATATGGGATTTGATGCGACTTGCCACACCTCGTATTTTTCAGTTTATGCCCTGACAAAAAATAACTTTGACGGACGTTGATAGATATGGTAAGTTGCGCTACGCTATTAATCCAAATCGCCTAAGTAATTAGTTCTTTGATTTCAATGAGTTACCACTCCCAGACATACGCGATCGCTAGTCGCCAAGAAGATTTAGAGAGACACCTGCTAGAACTGTCTGTCGTTGACCGTGAGCAGTTGGCAGTTGCCAAACGCTGGCAAGCTCGACAGGAAGGTCCCTTGCTGATGATTTTGTTACAGCTTAGTTTTATTGACCTGCATCAGTTTAGTGGCTTACTTGACTGGTCTGGACAGGGCTGATCGGTCCAAAAACAAACAAAGCACCCAAGTAGAGGCTTTGTTTGTTTATCCACCACTCACGGGGGGGATCAGTGCTACCTCATCGCCATTTTTAAGAATTGTCTGTGGCTCTGCAAAATTGAGATTTACTGCATAACGAGTTAGCGATCTCCATTTCTCAAGATGTGGGTGTTGACTAGCTAGGTGATCGAATATTTGTGACACCGTTGTACCTGAGGCTAGCGTAATTTGCATTTCATCGGTAGCAAGCACCTCTTGGAAAATTGCAAATAGTTTGACAGTGATTTTAATATCTTCAGAAATTGATTCGTAGTTCATATTTTTACAGCGCTTTGCTCTGAAATGAGAACTAAGAAATCTGTTAAACGTAGGGTCAATTCATGAATTGACCCTACGTTTAACAGAAATCTTGGAGCTTAAGTTAATCTGCTTCTGCATTTTCGTAAGCGGCGATGATGTTATGGACTAGAGGATGGCGCACTACATCATTTTTATCAAATAAGTTAAAGGAAACGCCTTCAACTCCTTTCAGAATATTCATGGCGATGATTAAGCCAGATTTTTGATGGCGGGGTAAATCAATCTGGGTAATGTCGCCCGTGACGACCATACGCGATTTAAAGCCCAGTCGCGTTAAGACCATTTTCATTTGGGCGGCTGTTGTGTTTTGAGCCTCATCAACAATGATGAATGAGTTACTGAGAGTACGTCCGCGCATATAGGCAAGAGGCGCGACTTCGATAATGCCACGCTCCATTAATTGTGGGACTTTCTCCGCACCGATCATTTCGTTCATTGCGTCATAAAGAGGACGTAGATAGGGATCAATTTTTTGCTGTAAATCTCCAGGCAGAAAACCGAGACTTTCGCCTGCTTCGACTGCGGGGCGGGTGAGGATAATCCGCTCAAATTTATTGCTTTGCAATGCGCTCACCGCAGCAACGGCGGCGAGATAGGTTTTTCCAGTACCCGCAGGCCCCACGCCAAAGATTAAATCGTGATTTTCCATCGCTCGCACATATTGCTGCTGGCGATAGGTGCGTGGCTGCACTGAGTCACCACGACGATTACGAGAAATGGTAGCCCGATCGCGCCATTCGCCAGAACGTTCCTCCGCGATCGCTTCACGAGCAGCTCTAATATCTACAGCCGCGATCGTTTTTTCCTGTGACCACAATGGCTTCAGAGCGTTAACCATCTGTTCTACAAGACCGATTTGCTCTGTCGTGCCATCAATTAATAGGTCTTGTCCCCGCATGATTATCCGCACACCTGTTGTTTCTGCAAGTAGTTTTAAGTTTTCCTCGCGTGTCCCAGCAAGGCAGATCGCACTACTAGGATTTGGCAAACTCAAAATATACGGCTCGTTGCGGGGAGTACCCATTAAATTAGTTATCCTCTGGTTGTGACTGCGATGTGATAGGGATTTGCCCCATCACATTGATTGATTATTACTTGATTAAATTCTCAGCGCCACTAATGACACGGGCTGACAAAATTTTGTCGCCTAGTCTTAGTTTATCCAAAGTTTCCTTGCCATCGGTGACATAACCAAAAACGGTATAGTTGCCATCAAGCAAATTTAAGCCTGCGGGAGTTAATTCTGATTCAAATAGATAGATGAAAAACTGAGATGAACCAGCGTTAGCATCATCATTAGGATGCGCCATGGCAACAGTTCCAAATGCTGCGAAAGGCAGTACGGGTAAAGTGCCTGACAGACCTTGTTCTTCAAAGGTTTTGCCATAGGTTGGAACCTTTTGATCGGGTAGGCGCACTTCGATGGGGACAGTCCGATATTTTTTGGTTTTAGGATCGATATAGCCATCGGCTGCACCATCGGGATCGCCCGTCTGCAAGTAATAGTTTTCGTCGGCTCGCGTAAAAGTTAGACCATCGTAAAAGCCCTTCTGAACAAGATCGACAAATTGACCTGCATTGACTGGTGCATTGTAGCCATCGACTGTAATCGTGGCATTACCTTTTTCAGTGGATATCTCCACTAGGGCTCGTCCCTTGAGTTGGGGCAATTGGGCATATTGGACAGGAACTTCAAAGGGGAATGCTTGAATAAAGTCTGATTCGACTAAACCTACATAGTCCAAGGCTCTTTCCGATAACGCTTTAACACTGTTACGGTCTTTGACTGCGATCGCTTCTTGTAGAGGGACAAGGGCTGTCGTTAAGCTCGATAAATGTTCAGTTACTAATCCTTGACGATCGCTGCTAACTTCAGCAATTAACTGCGACTGATTTTGGCTTAGGGTTTTTGAGATCGTGTCAATATCTCTTTTGAGGTTGCTCCAGCGCTTCAGATTGGCTTGGCGAGGCATTTGCTCTAAGGTACGCTGGACATCGCGCAGCACTTCGCTATCAATCGGTAAAGCATTTCTCAAGATTACACGAGAATCTTTGATCGCACTTTTGGTTGGCAGTGCTGCTATGCTTGGCGCGATCGCCGATATCATCGTTAAACAAGTTACGAGTAAGCAAGCGATTGTGAACGTTACGCCCTTAAACCACCAAGATCTTCGAGAGACAAGATCTATTTTCTGGTTTGTTAGATTGCTGGTTCTTTCTAAATTACGATTTAAATTAAGATTTAACATTGCACTCAAAACTAAATTAGCCACTTAAAAATGCTATTGCATTTGGTTGCACAGTTAAGCAAACTTAATTTGATTTCATGCAGTCCTATCTTTAAAAATTCATTATGACGGACGCAAGTATCGATCTAGATCTGACAGAAGAGCAACATCCAAGGCGTGAGGCTGATAAATCAGATCTATCAGCACTAAAAAGCGATCGTCTATTTAGATCGATTATGGAAAATGTTGCCGATTTAATTGCAGTGATCGATGCTAAAGGTTATCGGATCTACAATAGCCCCTCCTATCAGAGAGTCTTGGGCTATACATCGGCAGAACTTAAAGGTACATGGGCTTACGATAAGATTCATCCCGATGATCAAGCGCAAGTATTAAAGGCGGCGGCAGAAACCTTAAAAACAGGTGTGGGGAAATCTTTAGAATATCGGATGCAGCATAAAGACGGAAGTTGGCGAATTTTAGAATCATCAGGCAGTGTGATGCGCGATGGACAGGGTAATGTCCAAAATATTGTGATTGTTGCCCATGATATTAGCGATCGCAAAAAGGAGCAGTGGGAACGCCGTCGCGCCGAAAGGGAACTAGAGCGATCACGTCAAAGTTATAAAGATCTGGTCAGACGAGAGGAAATGTTAAACCGTCGCCTTACTAGCCAGATTCGCAATTCCCTTGATCTAGATACGATCCTTGCTACAGCCGTCAATGAAATACAGGATCTATTGCTGATCGATCTATGCAATTTCTTTTGGCATGTGCCCAATACTAATCCGCCAGAGTTTCAGCTTGTACATTTTGCGGCTAGTCATAACTTTCTTGATGCTGGTACCAGTTATCCTCTGTCGCAATTGGCTCAATTTGGTCAGCGTTTGCTTAGTCAAGAAATTATTCAGATTCAGTCGATTTACACTAATCCAGAACTGGATAATATCAGTCGGATGCTTCTTGCTGAAAGAGGATTTACTTCGCAATTACTTGTACCGATCAAAACCCGATCGCAAAAATTAGGGGTGATTGTTGCCGCGCATTGTCACGGTAGTCGTCCTTGGGACGCGGATGAGGTTGAACTATTGCAAGCAGTGGCGAACCAATTAGCGATCGCGATCGATCAAGCCGAGCTATTTGACTCTGCGCAGACTAATGCAGCCAAGGCCCAAGCTCAAGCCATACTGATCGAAAAAGCCCTTGCTGATTTGCAAAAAACCCAGAGCCAACTGATTCAGACCGAAAAAATGTCGAGTCTTGGTCAATTAGTAGCAGGGGTTGCCCATGAGATTAATAATCCTGTGAACTTTATCTATGGCAATCTCAACCATGCCAACCGTTCTGTCCAAAATCTGCTAGATGCGATCGCTCTTTATCAAACAAATTATCCAGAACCAGTCCCCGAAATCGCCAAATTTCTCAATGAGATCGATCTGGAATTTCTCCAAGAAGATCTGCCGAAAATGCTGACATCAATGAAAATTGGAGCTGACCGCATTCGGCAAATAGTCTTGTCTTTACGAAATTTTTCGCGCACTGACCAAGAAGGAAGAAAACCCTTTAATATCCATGAAGGCTTGGATAGTACGTTACTGATTTTGCAAAATCGCCTTAAAGCTTATGGCGATCGCCCTGCGATTAATCTGACTAAGCGCTATGGCAATATCCCGATTGTCAATGTTTATGCGGGGCAACTTAATCAGGTGTTTATGAACATTTTAAGCAATGCCATTGATGCGATTGATGAAAGTATTGCAAATCGTGATCATGCTACTGATATTGCCCAGACCCTAGCAAGTGAAATTTCGATCATTACTGAGTTGAAGCCGCCCACAACTGAAAATCATCAGCTAATAGTGGTGATCCGCATTGCCGATAATGGGCGTGGTATTCCTGAAGATATTCTCAAAAAACTTTTTGATCCTTTCTTTACAACGAAGCCTGTGGGCAAAGGCACAGGATTGGGGCTATCAATTAGTTATCAAATTGTGGTAGAGAAGCATCAAGGGCGATTGGAATGCTTTTCTAAAGTCGGCGTAGGGACAGAGTTTAGGATCGAAATCCCCGTATAAGTATCTAAGAAATATAAAACCCAAAAAACCGTATCCCCCTTTGCAAGGCTACCGTGTACACACAAGTCGGACTTACCCCCTTTAATTCCCCCTTGCAAAGGGGGAAGACCAGAAATCTTGTTCCCTCCCCTTTGCAAGGGGAGGGTTAGGGTGGGGTAATTGATGAGATTTGCATATTTCTGGTGTGTACACCGTAGCGCTGCGTGGGCAGTACTTTTTTTAGATTAGAAAATAAAAGAGGAGCGAATTATACCCTCTACTATTTGGTTTTTCGATTATTCTAGGCATTGTAGCGATCGCCCCACTATGAAATCTAACTCACCCGACAATAACGCCTCTCCCTTACAAAATATCTTCTCGTGGGTTAAGAACACCCCTGAAAGATCAATTGACGAGGCTTTTGAAGCGGCTGTCAGCATCAAGCGGATTGAAGAAGAAACCTTTAAAGGTAATAAAATTTCTAATGACGGTAGCTTTGGTAGCAATGTATTTAGTGTGTTTGAGATCCAGCTTCAGAAGTATCTCAGAACAATTAATGCACGACTAAATTTCTACAAACTTAGTGCCTCACTGCCATATTTGCAGACTCAAAGCTCCAGTAATCTTGCCAATACAGCGATCGCCAAATACGCAGCCAACGATCAGGAAAATGATCCCGTCGGCAATGGACAATTGTCAGCAAATCAACTTGCTGGAAACAGTCGAAGATTTTCTATTTATCAGAAACTTGCCTTTATTGACTACACTCTCGAAAGATATACCAGTGCAAGCGCTCAGACTATTGATGTTGTTGTTAAACCTTCAGTCAAAACGAACTTACCTAACAGTAAAAGCATAGAGTCAGAAGAAACTGAAGTAGAAACTGAAGAAAAATTTCAACTCTTTAAAAATACTAAGCCTAAGAGTTATAGACGATCTCCTCAACAGGTCACATCTGTAGAGAAGAGTATTTTGCCTGGGTCATTTTTTAAAGCTTTTGATCGGGTTAAACGTAATCTTAGTGGCTCATATACTGATTATGAGAAAGATATTGTTGAAGAATTGAGACAGTCACGACAGCGGATTAATCAGGCGTTACGCTACATTGTAGTTCTCGTGATTTCTGTAATCGCCGTGCAGTTTTTATCAAAAGCAGTGATTTTTAGTCCAATGATCAATAGCTTTATTGATGCTAATAATATGACTGTCAAGTTTAGCCCTGCAATCGAGGAAAAAGCCTTTAATACATTGCGACTAGCCAAAGAACGAATTGAATTTAATTACATGATTAAAACAATTGTGCTGGAACAATCGCAAGAAAAGCAAGAAACTAGCGCTCCTAAAAAGACTGCTTCAGAAAAGCCAGAAGAACATACTGCCACTCCTAAAAAGACAGCTTCAGAACAATCAGAAGAACTTGAAAAATTGATACAGGAGGAATCGGTTAAAATTTTAAAAAGATTCAACGCTGAAAGCCTTGATGGAGTTAAGAACTTACTATCCGATATTACTGCTGCTTTTGTCTTTTATCTTTTTCTACTTTCAGGACGCAAAGAATTAGAAACTATTAAAGAGTTTCTAGACGAAGTTCTTTATAGTCTTAATGACAATGCTAAAGCCTTTCTGATTATTATCGCAACCGATACCTTTGTAGGATTCCACTCTAGCGAAGGATGGGATGCCTTGTTAACAGTTTTATTTAATCATTTCGGATTACCTGAAAATAAAATCTTGGCGCAATCTTTTATCTCAACGGTTCCCGTGTTTTTGGATGGACTTTTCAAGTTCTGGATTTTCCAATACCTAACTCAGGCTTCACCCGCTACTGCCACAATTTATCGAGAAATGAACGAATAAGTTTGACAGCACTTTGTGCGTAAGAAAAAACTAAAGATAAAAGGCGGCGCTTCGCGCCGCCTTTTATCTTTGAACCGAGAATTGCTGTAAGCGATCGCAAAAACAAGCTAAGATTTATGATGGCTTAGCGACCCAGCCGTTGACAGCCGTTGACTTTGTTAGTTGTGCAATAGATTTTTACAAATTCCCTATGATTTACGAAATTTTCATGCCCGCGCTTAGCTCCACTATGACCGAAGGCAAAATAACCTCTTGGGTGAAATCGCCTGGTGACAAAGTGGAAAAAGGCGAAACTGTCGTGATTGTAGAGTCTGACAAAGCCGATATGGATGTCGAAACCTTCTATGAAGGTTATCTCGGTGTAATTCTCACGCCCGCAGGCGAATCTGCTCCTGTTGGTTCGGCGATCGCCTATGTTGCTGAAACCAAAGAAGAAATCGCAGAAGCCAAGAAAAAGGCAGCTAAGAAAAGTGATGAAGCTGCACCCAAAGAATCTGAAGAGCCACTTGCTAAGCTAGTTTCTGCACCCACAACTGCATCCGTCGCTTCAATCCCTGATGCGGTTGTATCTTCTCCTCGCAAATCTGCACCCGCCGCACCATCAGGTCGCCAGATTGTATCGCCTAGAGCTAAGCGCATTGCCAAGGATAATGGTATTGATTTAGCCAAGATTTCGGGTACTGGTCCCAATGGACGAGTTACTGCTGCTGACGTGGAAGCATTTTTAAGTCCTGCTTCTACACCTGCTCCTGCTCCTGTAGCTCAAGTCTCATCTGCTCCTGCAAAAGCTGTTGCCCCTGCGACCGCTAAAGCGGCGGCTCCCGTTGCGCTAGGAAATGCTCAGTCCTTAACGACTTTGCAAAAGGCTGTGATCAATAACATGAATCAAAGCCTCTCAGTACCAACATTCCGTGTGGGCTACACGATTACCACCGATGCTCTGGATGCTCTTTATAAGCAAGTCAAGTCTAAGGGTGTGACCATGACAGCGCTATTGGCTAAGGCTGTGGCGGTAACTCTGCAAAAGCATCCTTTGGTAAATGCCAGCCTTAGCGATCGCGGCATCGAGTACAAGAGCAATATCAATGTTGCCGTGGCGGTGGCTATGGATGACGGTGGTTTGATTACGCCTGTGTTGAAAAATGCCGATCAAACTGACTTATATACGCTTTCCCGTGACTGGAAGGGGCTTGTGGAACGCGCCCGTGCGAAGCAATTGCAACCCGATGAATACAACTCTGGCACATTTACGATTTCTAACTTGGGTATGTTTGGCGTGGATCGCTTCGATGCAATTTTGCCCCCTGGAACTGGTGCAATTTTAGCGATCGGTGGTTCTCGTCCTCAAGTTGTGGCAACTAAGGATGGTGCAATTAAGGTTGCTAGTCAAATGCAAGTCAATCTCACTGCCGATCACCGTGTGATTTATGGCGCTCATGCGGCGCAGTTCTTACAGGATCTAGCCAAGCTGATTGAAACCAATCCTCAATCTTTGACTCTGTAATATTTCTGGCTATTTATTAAAAAGGAGGTCGTAGTACTTGATGCCACGACCTCCTTTTTAATTTGTAAGCTTATCCGTAGGATGTGTTAGGCGAAGCCGTAACGCATCCATGTTTATTGGTGCGTTACGGCTTCGCCTAACAGCACCCTACTTACTTCTCTCTTTGTTCGTCCACCAAATCGCCGAACATGGCGAGAACCAACTTTAACAATCCAAATTTGTGCATCTGGGTGACGGGCTTCTAGCTTATTGCAAGCAGCTATTTCACGAGCATCAACCTCAAAGTCTCCAGTTTCAATATCGATCGCAACTATTTTGCCATGATTATCCGCTTCGACTTGTGGACGGATTTGTGTTTGATAAATCAGATCGCCTCGTTGGGCAAATTCTTCTTTGCTATAGCGCGGTTGACGGACTGCCATAATTTGAGTTTTCCTTGATCGCGGCTTTATTTGGCATTATAAGCGAATGGGAAAGTCTCCAAATAAATTACACGTATCGGTTTCGGTCTAACGGTTTATCTTGCATGATTCACGTATGACCCATTGATCAATTTAGAAACGCAATCACTAACCTCTATCTCCGATGCTAAATCAACATCTTGTTCAAAACCTCGCTCCATCAGTTCTTTTCCAGAACCACACTGCTTCATCAACTCCCTCAAAGATTGACGAACACCTCGATATGCTGCAACTGCCAATCTCGCTTCTGCCGACAAGTTGCCTTCAAGATAACTGATCACGGCTCCTGCTCCAACAAAATCCTCGAATGAAGGGCGAAGGCTGCCATCACTCCATTTCTCTCCTGCTGGAACAATAGCAATTCGTCGCCCATAGCTCATTGCAGCTAAAGCAACTGCTCTACAATTTCTCAAACATCCAGTTAAAGTCGGGGTCGTCGCTGTTGCCAAACTCAAAGATGAACCGTTGGGAGAGGGAAGCACCAATCGAGTACCTTGGCTGATGGAGAGCAATGAAGCTGGAGACAATGAATAACAGCTACCACCCCGCTTTTCAGCTAGTTCTGCGCCAATAGATTGGGCAAATGTTTGGGCAGATTCATCCTTCCACTGATAAGGGAATACGATCGCTCCTCGACTGTTGGCAACATCAATGCAGGTTGAAAATGAGAGAACATCAATGATAACAACCACATCACTGATAGGAGCCAACTGCAAAACTCCCTTTTTACCCCACTCACACCGCACCTCAAACTCAGCCTGATCGAAGTTCATAAACTATGGCATTGCAGCAACAACTAACGCTCACCTAATGCTGAACTTCTCACAGATAACTTGGCTGTGTACCGTCCCAACCTAAAAACGAAGCAAGATAACGGTGCCCGTAACCCGCCGCTAAAACCTCTCAGCCTCAACCAACAGCTTTGATACGGTCGGGTTCACGGGCGTTGTTAGACGGTTGAGCTACTGTAAACATACAGCATTAGACTTCCCAACACACATTCAACAACCAGAAATACCATCGGATAATGCCCCTCCGAATGCTCAATGGCAAACGACAAAAGACGCCCCGCAGCCATTCCGAACAATGCTATAGCAACTGTTAATACTACTCCTTGCCGAACTTCAGAATAGAAAGTAGATGCAGTTAGTAAACCTGCAATTGCCACTCCGAAACCACCATAAACCGCACGGACTTCATTTCTCATGTCCGCCCTAATTGTCTTCAATCCAAAAAAATTTGTAACGCTCGTTGGGCTGAAGAGGGCTGTGATGCCCATACATGCGAAGAATAATACTGTTATATAAATCGCCGCGCTATACATTGCCGAAGCCCTCCTAATACCAATTCTCTAGATTCTAGATTGATAAAGTCTTGGTCATCCGATGGGTTGGGCATTCCAATTTGTAGCCATCAAGAATCAAAGCCGTCTAACTATGTATTAGACGGCTTTGATTCTTGATGGCTAATCACCCTATATGGGGGGTTATGCAGAAAAATTCTGACTATTTACCTTATGTAGGACGTTATGCAGAAAAATTCTGCCTAAACACCTTTTTAGCGTGTTATCCCGATTATATCACGTATTATTTAGGTTATTGGTTAATAATTTTATAATGCAAATTGCATCCGCCATTTCGGAAACTGTTACATAGAGTTGGCGATCGCATACGGCTTAAGCACTATTTCTAATGCAATCAGAAAAACTATGTGCAATGGATCAAACTGTTTAAGCTATTTCACATCTTTTATTTCGTGCTAGCATTAAATTGAATGTAAATTTAGTGCATCATCTCTATGATTAACCTCAGCCAAGACATTCAACCCCTATCAACCTTTAAGCGTAATACCAACGAACTCATCACCCAGATGAGAAACACTGGACATCCCATAGTATTAACCATCAATGGCAAAGCAGAATTAGTCGTCCAAGATGCAGCCTCCTATCAACAATTGCTTAATACAATTGAAGAACTAGAAACCATCATTGGCATTAAAAAGGGATTAGAAGACTTGGCACAGGGTCACACTAGACCTCTGAACCAATTTGTCGAAGAAATGCAAAAAAAACATGGAATTTCAAGTTAGGCTAACTCGTTCCTCAGAGCAGCAAATAGAGTCAATTTATCTATGGTTAAAGGAGCGTAACCCTGAATATGCAGATCAATGGTTCAGAGGTTTAATGAACTTGATCGCCACATTACAAGACAAGCCCAGACGCTGTCCCTTAATCAAAGAAAATCATTCTACATCTGAAGAAATTAGACAGATTCTTTACGGTAAATCAAGAAATAAATATCGAGTTATTTTTGCTATTAGAGAAAATACCGTACACATTATTTATGTGCGTCATAGCGCCCAATCTTCAATTAATTTTAATACTGTAGATTTTGAATAATCGCAAACAAGCAAAAGAGATTAAAGCCATGACGATCGCCACAGAACAAGCTAAATCTAAAGCCACAATTTGGACTGATGAAGAGTTTATGGCTCTGCCCGATCACGGCGATCGCTACGAAATTATTGATGGGGAGTTGGTAACTTTGGGTAACTCTGGCATGGAGCATGGGAATATCGGCATATTCCTTGGCGGCTTAATCGAAATTTTTGTTAGACAACACCGTCTTGGTGTTACCTGCGACTCAAGTACTGCTTTTAAAATGAAAGGTGGTAACAAGCGATCGCCTGATATTTCCTTTGTAAGCAAAGAACGTCTAACTGGTCTGAAACGTTTGCCCCAAGGATTTTTTGACGGTGCGCCAGATTTAGTTGTGGAAATTATTTCCCCTGGAAATACCTTTGAAGAAATTCATACCAAGGTTGAAGAATATTTTGCAAGTGGAACGCGATTGCTATGGATTATCCATCCCGATGAAAAATTTGTACTGGTTTACCATAGCCCCCAACCTGATCGCTTACTGCGTGGTGATGACATTTTGGATGGTGAAGACATAATTCCTAATTTCAAGGTTGCTCTCAGTGATTTATTTAGAACCCTAGATTTTTAACATCGAATTTTCGAGGTGAATCGTCATGATTGCCATTCCTAAGCCTCTTGAAATAACTACAACATCTCATACTGAGCAATCTCGACCTGTTGCCGAACAAAGGATCTGGTTAGAAAACGTCAGTTGGCAAATCTTTGAGCAATTGCTAGAAGATATAGGCGATCGCCAAACCCTCAAGGAATTTCGGCAATGGGTAAGCGACAATCTTAAAAAAAGCTAGAGGCTAAGCTAGCTTGGTTAAAAAAGCCTGTTAGTATATTAAGTAATAAAAATTAATATAACTTTTTAAGATACTTTGTTTTTAAATCCTGACAAGGTTGAACTAGAGGAGCGCACCTTAGCACGTTCTACATCAACAGTTCAGGCTTTACCCTTAACTGCAAATGTTCCGTCTGCGTTTCCTCAATACTTATCGCAATACTTACTTACCCTTACTTCCTTAGTGCAGCATTGGCGAGTTTGGTTTGCGGCATTATTTTTAGTATCCGTACCCGTTTTTTTTGAAGCTCCCCTTGTGCGTTATGCCCCTTGGTTGAGCCTAATTTGTACCGTCGGTTGGCTAGCGATCGCCAAGCATCTCCAAGCAGACCCAAAAACTAAAACATGGGGCAGCTTGATCTGGGGTTTTAGCCTGACATGGCTATGTGGCTCCCTCTATTGGGGCTGGTTACGTTGGGAGCCAGCCTATCATGTCCCTGTCGAAGCTTTGGCTCTACCTTGGGCAATCTGGGCAACTCGTCAAGATGCTTACCGAGTTGGCGGGTGGTTCTATATTGGCTCATTGTTAGGAACTGCGATTACCGATTTCTATTTCTACATCGCAAATCTTTTTCCAAATTGGAAAGCTTTGATGCAAGTTGAAGCCAATATCAGCCTCGCTCAACCAATTCTAAAAAGTGCTTTAGCTCTAGTAGAAACACCTTGGGGCATGACTTGGGCTTGTGCTTTAGCAGCATTGCTCTTGATTACAGGTAACCGTGCCATGCGATCGCCTGATCTTGGTTACTGGGCTTTTGGTGGTGCAGTGCTAGGTACGATTTTTGTGGATTTGCTATTTTTTAGTGTTGCCATATTGGGATAAAAAAAGGAGTCGCTAAGCGACTCCTTTTTTTATCGATATTTTTTGCCAAATAAAAACCCAGCGTTGGTGCGCTGGGTGCAGTCAGTTTAAGGCTTCATTGATAAATAGATTACTTGAGTAAGTTCTCTTTCCACCTCACGCGATCGGGTGAAAAAAATAAATAAAAGCGGCACTTCGTGCCGCCTTTATTTATTTGGGTTTTGATTGGAATTGGTGTAAAGCAATAACTTCAATCAATTGGTAAGGAATCTACTTTTTTAAATTCTCCATTCCAAGGTGCGAAAAATGGCAA
>Ga0315903_10005983_pt1 | contig 15681 bp, 14 predicted proteins | sample LakEriMetagenome_7_FD_203524 | JGI IMG/M metagenome (GOLD analysis project Ga0315903, IMG submission 203524) | Freshwater fungal communities from buoy surface, Lake Erie, Ohio, United States - Buoy 2 MA119 | ecosystem: Environmental > Aquatic > Freshwater > Lake | place: USA: Lake Erie, Ohio...
CACCACCGATGTAAAGCGCAGTCAGCAAGGTAAAGATGTACGCCTGCAGACATTGAACTAAAAATTCGAAGAAAGTAATTGCAATACCAAATGCAAAAGCAAAAGGACTTACTAGTTTCAAACCAATCGAACCTTCAAGTAAGTGATGGCCCCCAAGGATGAAGATCATCAGTAGTAGGTGGCCCGCAAACATATTTGCAAATAAACGAAGTGAGATCGTGAGCGGACGAACGATCAAGTAGGTCGCGATTTCAATTGGTGTTAGCAAGATGTAAACAGGCTTTGGAACACCTGGCATGAAAAGTATGTCTTTGAGGTACTTAAAGATTCCATGATGACGAATTCCAACGTAATGGAAAACCGCAAAAGTGATGATGCCAAGAACGTATGCGAAGCTGATTCGAGACATTGTCGGGAATTGAATCAATGGAACAATTCCAAAAATATTATTTGTCAGGATAAATACAAAAAGAGTAAATAGGTAAGGAACAAAGCGCATGAACTCATGCCCAATAATGTCTTTACCTAAATCGTTACGAACGTAGGCATAAACCGATTCCCCAGCAAATTGAAGTTTCGAAGGAACAATTGATGCCTTACGAGAGGCTGCAATGAAGAAAATTGAGATGATGATTACGGAAAAAATTACTAGAAAAATAGGTTTTGTTGTGAATTCGTTATCTCCAAAAATCGGAGGCAAAACGAAGTCTTTACTACTTGGGGGAATAAACTCGTCGCCTTCTGCACGAAAGCTAAACATCGAGCGCACGAAGACTCCTCAAGAATTATCGAAGGATTAAAGCTGGGATGAAGGGACGGGGATAATCTCTTCGGGACGTACCCTATTGTTTAAAACGGCGATGTGAGAAATCCAAAACCTGTGAATAAAGGTCAAATTGGTCACCCTTCGCGACCAAATCTGAGCCAGACCAGATAAAGCGCAGCGCCCATGCCAAGCAGAAGGCCAATTGGTAAGAAATAGCCAGTGACCAGCCATTTATCTAGACCCCAGCCGATCCCGCCCCAGAACAATGGTCCAGAGATTAGGTATCCAAGAATTGTCCAAGCGGCGCCCTCATTGATACGACTCATTTTTCTCCTTCTGACTCATTGCCGGAGTTAGAACTGCTTGCACCGGGTAGGGGTAAATGTATGCGCAATTTCGTATAACTCGCAATTTCACCACCTAGCCAACTGAGCGTGAGAAGAATTGCAGTCACACCAAAACTAGTGCGATTGATGCTCTCTCTATCTGTATATGTGGTCAGGAGCCAGAGAAAAACTCCTACAAACAAAAGCTTGGTTGTATATGAAAATAGCGCCAAACCCATTGTAGAAATTGGATCCAAATTTCTGGATATGCGAGAAACAAGAATCGTTATCGTAAAGAAAATCACAACAATGAACTGGGCAAGTAGCGCTCCTAGAAAACCAGGCATGCCGGCAATAAATGCAGACAGGCCCATAGCAATCACACCAGTTAATGCTGTGGGAATTACAGCCCCCCGAAGTAATGAGAGCTCCACATTTTCTTGTGTCATCTAACTGCCACCGGAGTTTTCTTCCCGCTTTTCATCACAAAAATACTTGCACCTAGTAAAACAATCACTGTTATCAGCGCTACCCACCATGGAGCAAAAGCTAATACAGTGACAGGAAATGCAATCGTTGCGGTCCAAAGATACAAAATCAAAGCTGTTTTATTCGTTGAGTTACCCGCACTAAGGAGACGATGGTGCAGATGTTCATTGTCTGGTGCAAATGGTGATCTACCTGCCTTAACTCTTCGACCCACTGCAAGGAGTAAATCCAAAAATGGAATTGCAAGCACTGCAAATGGAAGAAGTAAAGGTAGAAGTGTTGGCCCTAGCGACTCTGCCGAAATCGCGTTGGGATCTACTTGGCCAGTTAATGTAATTGCAGCAGCAGATAACAAAAGCCCTAAAAACATTGAACCACTGTCGCCCATAAAGATTTTTGCTGGATTTAAATTGTGAGGTAAAAAGCCCAAGCAGATTCCTACAAGGACGGCCGTAGTAAGGGATGGAACACCTGCACGACTGAAGCCATAATCAACTGCTAGTAGATAAGCAAAGGCAAAAAAAGCTATTCCAGAAATTGCAACAATGCCTGCTGCCAGACCATCCATTCCATCAATAAAGTTCACTGCATTGATAACCACTAAAACTATGAGCACAGTCAGAAGTTGACCAATGCTTGGAGGTAGCGAGATCACTCCATTTATTGGAAGCCATAAAATCTGAATTCCATAGACAAGCAGGATTCCGGCAACAAAAACTTGGCCAGCTAACTTAGTCAGAGCGTCGAGTTGAAAGCGATCATCTGCCATACCGAGCAGAACTATTGCAGTTGAGGCAAGAAAGATTCCCAATGCTTCTTGGCCAAATGATTTTCCAACTAATGGAAGATGGTTAACAATCAAAAATGTTAACGCCATTGCAATCCACATGGCTACTCCGCCCCATCGGGCAGTTGGCACGCTATGGATATCTCGATCTCGAACTGATGCCATGGCACCAAGACGAATGGCTAACTTTCTTACAAAAGGAGTTATCAAATAACAGAGCGCAGCTGAAATCAGAAGCGTTATTAAGTACTCGCGCATTAACTTCTTTTAAGCCTGGTAGATAGGAAAGCGAGCAGTCAGAGCATGGACTTCAGATTTGATTGCAGAGTGTGTTTTCTCATCATCTGTTTTGATGGCTCGAGAGATTAGGGATGCAATCTGTTTCATCTCTTCAACACCCATACCTTGAGTTGTTGTCGCAGGTGAACCAACGCGAATACCACTTGTGATGCCTGGCTTTTCTGGGTCGTATGGAATTGAATTCTTATTCATGACAATTCCTGCAGCCCCGCAACGTTCATCAGCAACTTTGCCATTAACGCCAGTGCTTCGAATATCCATGAGAGCTAAGTGTGTCTGTGTTCCGCCTGAAACTGCGCGCATCCCTTCATCTTCAAGAGCTGCTGCTAATGCTTGTGCGTTCACAATGACATCCTTTGCATACTTTTGATATGCCGGGGTTGCACACTCAGCTAAAGCAACTGCTTTACCGGCAACTGCAGACATGATTGGTCCACCCTGCATTCCTGGAAATACTGCTTTATCAATTGCAGCTGCATGCTGTTCCTTAGCCAAAATCATTCCACCGCGAGGTCCACGCAAAACTTTGTGTGTAGTAAAAGTGACAACGTCAGCATATGGAACAGGTGAAGGGATCGCTTTACCTGCAACAAGACCAATAAAGTGGGCTGCATCCACCCACATGATTGCGCCAACTTCATCACAGATTTCGCGGACTTTAGCAAAATCAACAAGTGATGGGTAAGCAGTTGCTCCAGAACAGATCATCTTAGGTTTAGTTTTTTTCGCTATCTCGCGCAGTTCGTCATAATCGATTAATTCATTATCTTTTCGAACGCCATAGGATTCAACGTTAAACCACTTGCCAGAAAAGTTAACTGGCGAACCATGAGTTAAGTGCCCACCATGTGCAAGTGACATTGCTAGAACTGTGTCTCCTGGCTTTGTAAATGCCTGGTAAACAGCGATATTTGCTGAAGCACCTGAGTGAGGTTGAACATTTGCATGTTCTGCGCCGAATAAAGTTTTAGCACGATCAATTGCAAGGTACTCGGCCTTATCTACTTCTTCGCAACCACCGTAATAACGCTTGCCTGGGTAACCTTCGGCATATTTATTAGACAATGTTGAACCTAAAGTGGCTAACACCGCGCGGGATGTGAAGTTCTCCGATGCAATCAATTGAAGATTTGTTTGTTGACGCTTGAGTTCAGACAACAAGACAGCGGCGATTTCAGGATCTTGAGATGTTAATAGATTGAAATCGGGGCCGTAGAAGGTTTCAGACATGGACAAACCCTACAACGCTAAGTCCAACCACGCCTGTTGCCACCAGGTTTACCCTAAGTTTGGAACAATCTTTTTGATGTCGGCGCGAGAGATTGCGCCCTCTCGAAGCAAGCGAACACCAGTTTCATCTGCCTCAACAATCGTGGATGGTGCTGATTTTCGTAGCTTTCCATTGTTGAACTTAATTGCTAAATCCGTTTCCATAACAAGCACTTCATCCAAGGTCAAAGGATTAGGCAAGCCTTTTCGTGCAGCACTTGCAATTGCAAGTGGACCAGTGTGAGCTGTTAACGCTTTAGCAAATGTTGCTCGTGGAACTCGTACGCTTACGCGATCTAATTTATTTGCATCGCCTAAATCCCAACTTAATCCTTCATAAGGACGCAAGTTTAGAGAAAGCATTCCTGGCCAAAACTTCTTCATTAAGGCTTTTATCTCTGGCGTTATTTCGCGAATAATGCCATCTGTAGTTTTTGCAGAACCAACGATCACTTGGGCTGCTGTAAAGATTGAATCTCCACGAAGAACGTGCATTGCGCGAACCGTGTCGGCTCTAAATGCATCACAGGCAAAGGCATAACTATTTTCCATAGGTATTGCGATGATGTAACCATCAGCAATTGCTTTGGCGGCATTGCTGACATGGCGTCCAATTTCACCTTTTTTTAAATCAACTTTCTTTGCCATGGCTACCTCCTCACCGCACTCGACCAACGTGGTCGACCCACTAGGTCATCATGGCTGGCTACTTCAGAAAAATCCACATCCAAAAGCTTGGCAATTTCTGCCACTTGTTCTTCTCCATGTTCAATGACTAAAACACCTTGGGATTTGAGAAGTCTTGCTGCCGCGTTAATAAACAACTGTGGGATTTCTAAACCTGTAGGTCCACCAAATAGAGCAACATGAGGCTCAAAAGCTTCAACATCTCGGGGAAGTTGTTGCCTCTGTGGAATGTAGGGAGGATTTGCGATTACAACATCACATTTTATTCCAGGTAGCACATCTGCTACATCACCCTCAACAACACGAACATTTTCTGCAATAACTGAAACGTTTTTCTTCAACCAAATGAGAGCCTCTGGAGATTTTTCAACAGCGATGACACGAGATGTTGGTGCCTCAGTTGCGATGGCAAGAGATAAAGCACCAGAACCTGCGCCAAGATCGACAACGCTGACAGGTTGTGGCAGGTTTTTTATGTGTTGCAAAACAGCTTCAACTAAGAGCTCTGATTCAGGACGAGGAACGAGAACGCCAGGACCAACCTGCAGATCTAGATACCTAAATGGTGCGGTACCAGTTAAGTATTGCAAAGGTTCAAAATTTAGTCGGCGATCTAGCAAATCAAAGAATTGCTCTTCAACTATGTTTTGATCAGAAAATCCAAGCAATGTTGCTTCAAGCACAACTGGATTGTGAAGATCCATGCGCGTTAAACCTAAAATGTGAGCAAGTAAATGCTCTGCATCAACCTCGGAGATATTGGATTCACTCAATTGCGATTTTGCAGCACGCAAGATTGACTTAATCTCCATTGTTAATTGGCGTTTGCTAAGCGCGCAGCCTTATCTGCATCCAACAAGGTTTGAATCATGTCATCTAGATCGCCATTAAGGACTGCGTCAAGGTTATTTGATTTGTAGTTGACTCGGTGATCACTAATTCGATTTTCTGGAAAGTTATATGTGCGAATTCGCTCTGAGCGATCTACAGTACGGACTTGGCTTTTTCTTTCTGCAGATGCAACCGCATCGGCCTTTTCCTGGGCATCTGCCAATAAGCGCGCACGCAGAATTCGAAGCGCTGACTCTTTGTTTTGTAACTGGCTCTTTTCGTTTTGACAAGAAACTACGATTCCAGTTGGTACGTGCGTTAATCGGACGGCCGAGTCTGTGGTGTTCACAGATTGACCACCTGGTCCAGATGAGCGATAAACATCTACGCGTACATCTTGCATGTTTAACTCGACATCAATTTCTTCTGCTTCAGGCAAGATCAAAACACCAGCAGCAGATGTGTGAATTCGTCCCTGACTTTCAGTCTCAGGAACACGTTGTACACGATGTACTCCGCCTTCAAATTTTAGACGTGCATATGGGGATTCACCGGGTGCAGCTGTTCCCTTTGATTTAACAGCAACAGAGATGTCTTTGTAACCGCCCATTTCACTTTCAGTTGCATCAATTATCTCAACTTTCCAATTGCGCTTTTCTGCATAGCGCATGTACATACGAAGTAGATCGCCTGCAAACAAAGCAGACTCATCTCCACCGGCTCCAGCTTTAACTTCTAAAATAACATCACGATCATCGTTTGGATCTCGCGGCAATAGCAGCTCTTCTAATTTTTCTGCGGCATCATCACGCGCGGCTTCAAGTGCGGGGATCTCAGATGCAAACTCTGGATCAACGCTAGCTAACTCTGCACCAGCAACAAGATCTTCTTCGGCAGATTTCCACGCCTTAAAGCCGGCAACAACTGGTCCAAGTTGTGCGTAACGGCGACCAAGTTTGCGCGCATTTGCTTGATCTTCGTGAATAGATGGATCAGCCATCTTTGCTTCAAGTTCGGCGTACTCACGAACCATTTCATGGGCCGATGCAAAACGATCATTACTCATGTGAGTACTCCTTCCTTTCGTCTAGCGATTCTTTCGTCTAGCGATTCTTTCGACTTTTGATGTCTAATTAACAAATAACTGGTGAAATAAAAAAACCGCGACCACAGCTACTAAGGCTGCGATGCGGTTTCTTTAAAAAGCTAGTTTGAGGTTTTTTTACCGAAGCGCTCTTCGAACTTGGCCACACGACCACCGGTATCAAGAATGCGCTGCTTACCTGTGTAGAACGGGTGGCATACAGAACAAACTTCAACATAGATAGAACCTGTTGTAACTGTTGAACGAGTTACGAATTTTTCTCCGCAACCGCAGGTTACTTGAGTCTCTACGTACTCTGGATGGATCTCTGACTTCATAGTTTTTCCCTCATTCGTGTTTGGGTCCTTTTTATCCGAACTAAATGATCAGACAATCAGGTGAACCAAACGGTTGATAGCAGGTGCTTAGGGTAAGTGATAAGCCTAGTTTTTGTGAAATCTACGCTTACTTTGAATCATCAGGGCCAGAAGTTGTCTTCTGGATCTGCATCAAGAATTCAACGTTGGATTTGGTGCCCTTCATCTTTTCAAGGAGAAGTTCGAGTGCGGCCTGAGGTTCAAGTGCGTGTAGAACTCGACGAAGCTTCCACACAATGTTGAGTTCTTCTGATCCCATAAGAATTTCTTCTTTACGAGTTCCAGATGCAACAACGTTAACGGCTGGGAAGATTCTCTTATCTGCCATACGGCGATCAAGAATCAACTCCATGTTTCCTGTTCCCTTGAACTCTTCGAAGATAACTTCATCCATGCGTGAACCTGTATCGACAAGTGCGGTTGCAAGGATTGTTAATGAGCCACCATCTTCAATGTTTCGAGCCGCACCAAAAAACTTCTTAGGTGGATACAGCGCTGCTGAATCAACACCACCGGAGAGAATTCGGCCTGATGCAGGGGCTGCAATGTTGTAAGCACGACCTAAACGAGTAATTGAATCAAGAAGAACAACGACATCGTGACCAAGTTCCACAAGACGCTTTGCTCGTTCTATTGCAAGCTCTGCAATTGTTGTGTGGTCATCGGCTGGGCGATCAAATGTTGAAGCAATTACTTCGCCCTTAACTGAGCGTTGCATGTCTGTAACTTCTTCAGGGCGCTCATCAACAAGAACAACCATCAAGTGGCACTCAGGATTATTGGTAGTGATTGCATTTGCAATTGACTGCAAGACCATTGTCTTTCCTGCTTTTGGTGGAGAAACAATAAGTCCGCGTTGTCCTTTACCAATTGGAGCAATCAGGTCGATTACGCGAGTAGTAAGAACATTTGGTTCGGTTTCAAGACGTAGGCGTTCCTGTGGGTACAAAGGAGTAAGTTTTCCAAATTCAACACGGTTGCGTGCTTCATCAGGGGTTACACCGTTGACTGTTTCAAGAGTAATGAGTGCATTGAATTTCTCTTTGCGCTCTCCTTCGCGAGGTTGGCGAACTTGGCCTGTAACAACATCGCCTTTGCGCAAACCATTCTTGCGAACTTGCTGCAATGAAACATAAACATCGTTCGGACCGGGCAAATATCCGCCAGTTCGAATAAATGCGTAGCTCTCGAGAATATCGAGTAAGCCGCCAACTGGAACAAGAACATCATCTTCGCTTAATACTGGTTCGCGTTCTTCTCGTGGCCCGCGATCACGGTTGCGATCACGGTTGCGATTGCGACCATGACGGTCATTACGATCGAATCGATCACGGCCTCCACGATCATTATTAGACGATGGAGCAGAATCTTCTTCATCGTCATCAGAATCTTGTGAACTGCCTTTTGGCTTAGAATCTTTTTTGCGATTATTTCGAGCTTCACGGCGAGCTTCACGTTCGGCCTTGGCATCTTCGCGGTTTTTTGCTTGTAATCCCGCAATCGCATCAACTAACGCGTCCTTTTTCATTTTTGCTGCGCCTTCAACACCTAACTGTGTTGCGACCGTCTTCAACTTAGGAAGGGTCATGGCTGCAAGCTCTGGACTGTTTGAGCGTACTGGTTCTATCTCTGTTGTCATCTGTTTCTTTTCGCTATTGGCTTTAGTTTTCTGATCTATTCGCCTAAACCTTTTGGTTTTGACCAATTGGCATGAGCCGCTTGGTGTGAACCGACTTGATTTCAACCGACTAGTTAAAAACTACGTAAGCCGTGGATTTTTTTACTGTGATTATCTGATGTGTTACTGGCTACTAGATGAGCCGTTCAGATAAGTAAAGATTAGCAGTGTGAAGCCAAAATTCGCAAAATTACCCAGCAATTACTCCTGCGCCCACCCGAGAGATACCCAAAGTACGCATGGTGAAGCGCTCTCCTGCTGCTCTTTCAAGTTCGGCGGCCTCGTCATCGGCGCCTGTACGAAGCACCAAAACTGATGGGCCCGCACCTGAAATAAAGGCTGCAACTCCAGCGCTTCGAAGTTTTGTCATCAGCGCATATGAGTGTGGCATTGCCTCTTGTCGATAACTTTGATGTAAATAATCCTGGGTTGCACCTAACAATAAATCAGGCCGACTTTGTAAAGCTTGTACCAAAACTGCAGTATTTGTTGAGTTCTTAACCGCATCGATATGAGGAATGCTCTCTGGCAGCATTTTCCTAGCCTTTGAAGTAGAAAGCTCTGTCGCAGGAACAAAAGCCAACGCGCTAATTCTTGGGTCAACTTCTATATTCAATGACTGTGCAATAACAGAGCCACGTTGATTTTCTTGCCAAGCAATGTTTGCATTCCCAAAAATTGCTGCTGAAACGTTGTCAGGGTGGCCTTCCATTTCATTTGCAATGTTTAACATCGCCTCAAGTGACATCTTTTCTTGACCACCAAGTACTAATGATCGTGCCAAAAAGAGTCCACCAACAATTGCCGCTGCAGAAGATCCGAGGCCGCGTCCATGAGGAATTACATTGAGCTGACGAAGTGCGATTCCTCGAGGGCGTCCACCAAGAAATTCAAAACCTTTATACATAGCTTTGATGACCAAGTTTTTATCTGTTGTCGGAACACTTTCAGCGCCCTCGCCAGTTACATCAATATCAAAACCCGGTTCATCCATCACCTGTGCAATGTATCGATCATAAATATTGAGCGCCAAGCCAAGGCAATCAAAACCAGGTCCTAAGTTGGCACTTGATGCAGGAACCTGAACTTGAATTGGTTGTGCTTTAAATGTTGGCTTCATTTTATGCAAGTCCTAAAGCTTTAGCGGCAACTTTTGCATTTACAGGTACAACTACTGGCTTCTTGGCAGAATCGAGTGCATAAGGAATGTCCTTAAGTCCGTGGCCAGTCACAGTGATCACGATAGTTTTTCCCTGCGGTAGTTTTCCCGCTTTTTTATACTTCAAAAGACCAGCTAGCCCTGCCGCAGAGGATGGCTCAACAAATATTCCCTCTTTGGCTGCAATGAGGCGATATGCCGAAAGGATCTCTCGGTCTGTAACAGCATCGATGACGCCACCAGATAAGTCGCGGGCTTCAACGGCTTGTTGCCAGGAAGCAGGATTTCCAATTCGAATGGCTGTAGCAATTGTCTCTGGGTTTTTTACGATCTTTCCCTTAACTATTGGTGCAGCCCCGGCTGCTTGAAAGCCATACATCATTGGAAGTTTCTTAGACATATTGTCTTTGTAATACTCTTTATAACCTTTCCAATATGCAGTGATGTTTCCTGCATTTCCCACAGGCAGTGCATGAATATCTGGGGCATTGCCCAAAAGATCTACAACTTCAAAGCTGGCTGTTTTTTGCCCCTCAATTCGATATGGATTAACGGAGTTAACAAGAGCGACTGGATAGTTTTCTGAGAGCTCTTTTGCAAGAGTTAAACAGTCATCGAAGTTGCCATTAACCTGCAATATTGTTGAATCATGAATAACTGCCTGAGCTAACTTACCCATTGCAATTTTTCCCTTTGGAATCAAGACAGCTGGGCGCATTCCGGCTTTGACTGCATATGCAGCAGCAGATGCTGAAGTATTTCCAGTTGAAGCGCAGATAACGGCCTTTGCACCATCTTCGGCGGCTTTAGAAATCGCCATTGTCATTCCGCGATCTTTAAAGGAGCCAGTTGGATTTAAGCCTTCGTATTTAATCCAGACATCATTTCCTAGAATTTCTGACAAATTACATGCGTAGATAAGTGGTGTGCCACCTTCTCGTAAAGAGACAATTGGAGTCTTGGAAGAGACAGGAAGTCTGTGTCGATACTCTTCAATCACACCACGCCATTGATGGGCACCCTGCTTTTTAAATAAACCCATTAGGCAGGTGCTCCCTCTACGCGAATAACACTTTCAACATTTCGAACAATATCTAGTTTGCGCAAACTTTCTACACAGGCATCCAAGGCATCTTCTGATGCAGCGTGTGTCACAACAATAAGTTCTGCATCTTCGCCAAGACCAGCTTGTCGAACTGTTTGAATCGATACGTTTTCAGATGAAAAAGTAGATGCAATAGCTGCCAGTACTCCAGATTTATCGGCAACGTGGAGACGGACAAAAAACTGTGACTTCACTGCCCCAATTGGTGCAATATCTAAATCTGCATAATCAGATTCACCGTATCCAACTGTTGAATAAGCAGCATGTCGAGTCACTGCAACTAAATCACCCAAAATTGCTGATGCAGTTGGTGCTCCACCGGCTCCGCGGCCGTAGAACATTAATTGACCCGCAGATTCAGATTCAACATAGACGGCATTGAATGCATTGCGAACTGATGCAAGTGGATGAGACAACGGCAAAATTACAGGGTGAACGCGCACAGAAATCTCATCTTTAACTGTTAACTCTGCAATTGCAAGCAACTTAATGACACTATTCATTGATTTGGCTGCAGCAACATCTTCACTAGATATCTTGGAGATACCTTCTGTATAAACTTCATCAATTGTCACAGTGCTATGGAATGCAAGACTTGCCAGAAGGGCAGCCTTTGCTGCGGCATCGTGACCTTCGATATCTGCAGTGGGATCGTTTTCTGCATAACCTAAAGCCTGCGCTTCTTTTAATACATCGTTAAAGGCGCGGCCCTCTTCGTGCATCTTTGTCAAAATATAATTTGTTGTCCCGTTTACGATTCCCATAACTCGAGTAATCTGATCGCCTGCTAAAGATTCGCGCATAGAGCGAATAATTGGAATTGCGCCAGCTACTGCTGCTTCATAGTAGAGATCTACTTTTGCCTCGTCGGCAGCATTGAAAAGTTCATGTCCATGGGTTGCTAGTAATGCCTTATTTGCAGTGATAACAGATTTCTTATTTTTAATGGCTTCTAGAATCAAAGTGCGTGCTGGCTCGATGCCACCCATAACTTCAATCACAATGTTTATCGCAGGATCGCTAACAATTGATTTTAAATCAGTTGTAATCAACGAAGCATCTACTCCAGGGCGCGCACCGGCTTTTCGAACTCCAATTTTGCTCAATACAAGATTTGCGCCAGATCGCTCTGAAAGTTCTTGTTGGTCATCTTGAAGCAGGCGAGCGACTTGGCTGCCCACAACACCGCAGCCAAGCATGCCAATAGAGATTGTTTTTACGCCCGAATTCATGGGCCTATTCTTTCACAGATGGGTAGAACGGCGTTAAATGTCTAGGCCGAGTAAGTCAGCCTCTGTTTCTCGACGGACAATTACACGTGCTTTTCCATCTTTTACTGCAATTACAGGCGGTCTTGGAACATGGTTGTAATTACTAGCCAGACTTCGACCATATGCACCCGTTGCAGGAACTGCCAATAGATCTCCGGGTGCAATATCACTTGGTAAATCGATCTCTCGAATAAGAATGTCTCCGGTTTCGCAATGTTTTCCAACTAACCGCGAAGATATGTTTGGCGCTGTACTCGTTCTGTTGGCTAAAACTGTTGTGTACTTGGCGCCGTAGAGAGATGGACGAATGTTGTCACTCATTCCTCCATCGATTGAGATGTAATTTCTATGCAATCCATCTTCAAGCGTTACATCTTTAACAGTACCCACTTCATAGAGTGTGAAGGTTGATGGTCCAACAATTGAACGACCTGGTTCAATTGAAATCTTTGGAACCACAAGACTGTGAGCCTTACAGTTTTCCTTAACGGCCGATGCAAGTGCTTGTAATGCCTGCGATGGATCAACTGTTGTTTCACCTGGAAGATATGCAATTGCATACCCGCCACCTAGATCTAACTCTGGAAGTTCTGATTTAAACTCATCGCGATATTGCGCAAGAAGACCAATTAAACGCTGGGCTGCAAGTTGAAAAGTTTCATAGCCAAAAACCTGAGATCCAATGTGTGCGTGAAATCCGCGTAGTTCCAAACTAGAGTGCTTGCGCACATCTTCAATTGCAGTCCATGCTGCACCGCTTGCAATAGAGAATCCAAACTTCACATCTTCATGGGCCGTTGCAATAGATTGGTGAGTGTGAGTATCTATGCCAGGTGTAATTCTCAACAGTACTTTTTGATTTTTTCCAGTTTTTAGAGCAGCAGCAGCAACTCGTTCTATTTCATACAGCGAGTCCAGAACGATTATTCCCACCCCTGCATCGACTGCTCTGTGGATTTCAGATACTGATTTATTGTTTCCGTGAAGCTCTATCTTTGCAGGGTCTATGCCAGCAGCTAGAGCAACAGCTAATTCGCCTCCCGTACAAACATCAATTCCTATTCCACAATCTTTAATCCATCGGCCAACCTCTGTGCAGATAAAAGCTTTTGCAGCGTAATAGACCGTGCCAGCATGCGATCCAAATGCCTGAGTAAGTGCGGTGTTCCAAGCCAAAGCTCGGCTACGAAAATCTGATTCGTCTATAAAAAATGCAGGTGTACCGAATTCTTTTGCTAACTCTTTTGCAGATATTCCGGAGATAGAAAGTTGTCCGCCTGTTTTAACCGAGGATGACCACATTATTTACATCCTCTCCGGTGCACTAACGCCTAAAAGATCTAACCCATTTTTTAAAACCTGCTTAGTAGCAGTACACAGTAATAGACGTGCGGTGTGTATCGCAGTTAATTTCTCTTCTCCCATGGGAAGTACTCGGCAATCGTTATAAAAACCGTGATAGGTCCCAGCTAACTCTTCTAGATATCGAGCAACTCGATGGGGCTCTCGCAGCTCGGCTGCTGATTCAATTACTCGAGGGAATTCGGCAAGGACACCAAGCAGTTCATTCTCACGGTCATGAGTCAGTTGGCCGGGATCAAAATCCTTGAGATTCAACGATGCACCAAGTTCAACTGCGTTACGAAGAACTGCAGCTATGCGTGCGTGCGCATATTGAACGTAGTAGACAGGATTTTCATTTGTATTTCTTTTTAGAACATCAATATCCATCACCATCGGTGTATCAACTGGATATCTAATCAAGGTATATCGCGCAGCATCTACACCAACTTTTTCTACCAACTCTTCTAGAGTAATGATTGTTCCAGCGCGCTTAGAGAGTTTTACCTCCTGGCCACCTTCCATAATTTTCACAAGTTGACCAATTAATACATCAATGTTGTAGTCAGGATTATCACCAGCACACGCTGCTGTTGCACGTAGACGGTTTATGTAACCATGATGGTCTGCCCCAAGCATGTAGATACAGATATCGAATCCACGTTCACGCTTATTAATGTAGTACGCAGTATCTGATGCAAAATAAGTTAGTTCACCGTTTGCTTTTGTTATGACTCTATCTTTGTCATCGCCAAAATCTGTGGTTCGAAGCCAAATTGCTCCTTCGTTTTCAAAAACATGACCCTGCTTACGAAGCCTTTGTACACCGTGCTCGACTGCGCCTTGATCATGAAGTGAACGCTCAGAAAACCAGACATCAAAGTGTGTGTTAAATGAATCGAGAACTCTCTGTTGATCTTTGAGTTGAACTTTGTATGCCGCTTCACGGAAAGCATCTGTTCTGTTGGCAGATGAGAGTTCCTTTATACCGGCATTTTCCATCACAACTTCTTTGGCCAAATCTTTTATGTAATCACCTTGATAGCCGTTCTCAGGAATAGGTTGACCTAATGCAACTGCTTCTACCGATTGGCCAAACAAATCCATTTGATTGCCACGATCATTAATGTAAAACTCTCTAGTTACTTGCGCACCAGCTGCAGCTAACACTCGACCCAGTGCATCACCAACTGCTGCCCAACGTGTATGTCCAAGGTGTAGAGGGCCAGTTGGGTTTGCACTTATGAACTCAAGATTAATCTTTATTCCTGAAAGTGATTTACCTTGTCCAAAGGAATCTTTTGCTGCAACAATCGTTTCTACCAATTGAGCTTGACTTGCCCGATTTAAAGTTAAGTTAATAAATCCAGGGCCAGCGATTTCAACTTTGTTAATTGAGTCAATGCCAATTAACTGGTCTGCAATAACCTGTGCGACTTCTCGTGGGTTTCTACCCATTGCTTTTGAAATTTGTAGGGCGATCGACGTTGCATAATCGCCATGACTTCTTTCTTTAGGTCGCTCCAACTTGATGGAATCTGGGACCGCCCCCGAAAGAGCATTGGCCTGGATAGCCCGGGAGATTGCCTCCTTAAGGGTGGCCTCGAGCTGCTCGAGTTGTGAGGGCATGCTCATAGGTTAGCGCCAGCAGGCGTGGGAGTTATCAAATCGTTAGGTCCCGCGCTTGGATTCTGAGAATCCCTAGTGACCTTTTTGCATTTATCGGCTATTTTTCACTCTACGTTGTGCCAACAAAACAAGGCGAAAACCGCCAAGGGCGCATCCCCTTTCGAAAGGTCTACTAAATGAAAAAGCGTCGCCTCGCGATTGTCGCTGCAGTGTCAGCGTTTGCAATCGTTCTAACAGGTTGCTCAAGTTCATCAGATAGTTCAGCTGACGGTTTCGTCGGCGTAATTCTGCCTGATGCAGCTTCTTCAAACCGCTGGGAAACTGCAGACCGCGGATTCCTACAGGCAGCATTTGATGCAGCCGGTGTTGAAGTTGATATCCAAAACGCAAACGGAGACAAGGAACAATTCGCAACTATTGCTGACCAGATGTTAACTGCTGGTGCAAAGGTTCTTATCCTTGTAAACCTAGATTCAGATTCAGCTAAGGCTGTTCAGGACAAGGCTGCTGCACAGGGTGTAAAGACAATCGATTACGATCGTCTAACACTTAATGGTTCAGCTTCATACTACGTATCATTTG
>Ga0315903_10005986_pt1 | contig 15677 bp, 30 predicted proteins | sample LakEriMetagenome_7_FD_203524 | JGI IMG/M metagenome (GOLD analysis project Ga0315903, IMG submission 203524) | Freshwater fungal communities from buoy surface, Lake Erie, Ohio, United States - Buoy 2 MA119 | ecosystem: Environmental > Aquatic > Freshwater > Lake | place: USA: Lake Erie, Ohio...
CTATCCGCCGGCGAGGAGCGCGAGCCGATCTGCAAGCGCGACGAAACCCTGCCCCGCCCGGAGGTTCGGAATGCCTGAAGTCGACATCACACCGATCGTGTTCGCGCTGGTCCTCCTCGTTCCCGGCTTTCTGTTCCCGGAGAAGGGACGCGACCGATGATCCATCCCGGACAGTCTGACGGATGGTACGACGAGCTGCCCGGAATCCGGGCAAGCTGGCTGAAGGCTCTTCGCAGCCAGACACCGGCTCATCTGCTCGCGCGCATGCACGGGCAGGAGGAATCGCATGACGCGCTGCGCTTCGGGCGCGCGTTCCACGCCGCGCTGCTGCAGCCGTCTGTGTTCGCGTCGTGGGCAGTCGCTCCTGAGGTCGACCGCAGGACTCGCGAGGGCAAGGCGCGGTGGGAGGAGTTCATCACGGCAGTCCGCGGACTCGACTACATCACGGCCGGCGAGAGCGAGATGCTCGAGGCCATGAGGCAGTCCTTCGCAGCGTCTGGAATCTCGAGGCTGCTCGAGATGTGCGAGCATCGCGAGGTCGTGATGACGGGAGAGATCGCCGGCCAGCCGTGCAAGTGCCGCATCGATGCGTGCTCGGAGTCCGAGGCGATCCTCATCGACATCAAGACTGCGATCAGCGCAGCTCCGCGGCAGTTCGGCCGTGCAGCCGCGGAGTACGGATATCCGCTGCAGATGGCGTTCTATCGCGAGCTCATGCGGCAGAACGGAATCGACTGCGGCGCGGTCATCCTCGTCGCGGTCGAGAAGACGCGGCCGCACTGCGTCGCGGCGTACAGGATTCAGGAAGCCGACCTCGATCGCGTGGCGCTTGAGATTCCGGAGCTCGTCGGGAGGTTCGCCGAGTGCGTGTCGACGGGCGCGTGGCCCGGATACGAGGACAGGATCATCGACATCGAACTGCCCGACTGGGCGTGAGGAGAACTAAATGAAGGAAGCGAAGAACGAGAATCCGGGAACGCTTGCGTCCGCGCTGCTCGCGGCGCAGCAGGGAATCGCCGGAGTCGTGCGCGACAGCACCGTCGACTTCGGTCGCAAGTACAGCTACACGAGCGCCGAGGAGATGATCCGCGAGACTCGCGCCGCCCTGCATCGGGCGAACCTTGTCGTGTACAGGAGCGGATGGGAGCTCGCGGCTGACGGCATGACGGTCGTATCGTCAATGACCGTCTCGCATCCGCCCTCCGGGCAGAGCGTCGTGCACTCGGTCCCGTGGGTCGTGGTCGTTGAGAAGGGACGGCCGGTCGACAAGGCGCTCGCCGGCGCGCTTACGACCTCGCTCGGATACTTTCTGCGCGATCTCCTCCTGCTCCCGCGGGAGGAGGAGGCAGAGATGGATCGCAGGAACGACAGCGATGCTCGGCGGCAGCCGGATGTCGGATACCGTCAGAAGCCGAAGGCGGACCCCGTGGAGAAGCTGAACAAGGCCGTCGCGGTTCCGCGCGAGCCGTCCCGGGTCGTCGGCGTGCTCCAGCAGATATCGTCAAACAAGGTCGGGGACATCGTGTATCCGATCCTCCGCATCAAGACGAACACGGGCATCCTCGAGGTCGTGGCGAACCCGAGTTCGTGGTCGCTCGAGGGACTTGGCGCGCTCGTGAACAAGGGCGTGCTGGCGCAGATCGCTCCTCGTCCCGGTCGACTTTCCACGCTCGTCGCGATCGAGCAGACGGAACTGACGAAGGAGGAGATGAATGACGACTTCGTCTGACATCCCGGTCATGGAAGGAAGCGTGTCGCTTGCGGCGCTTGCGGAGTCTCGTGGAAGTGCGCTGCGATTCCGGATCGCCGCATGCATCGATGCAGCAGACATCGTTGCGTCGGCCACGGAGCTCCCGAAAGACTTCGTGCGCTCGATCGTGTGCCTCGATCTGCTTGGTGCGACGCGAGTCCCTCCGCGGGCAAGCATCGCCAAGGCCGTCGGGATCGACCGCAAGCTTCTCCGCGCGTACGAGCACGCAGCAGAGCTGATCGACCCGGAGCTCCGGTTCGAGATCATTCGCACCGCCGTGCGGGTCATCCGCGCGACTCAGATCGGAGGCAGCAATGCGAGATGACAACAAGGAGATCGACATCAGGATGGCGACGGACTCGGCTCAGCGCCAGTTCGAGCAGATGCTCCTCGAGATGCCGATGGACGAGGTGAGCAAGTTCGTGAAGGCCGTGCGCACCGTGACGGAGGTTCCTCGCGATGCTCAGGTGGAGCTGAACGGCTGGCTGGCTAAGGTCATGGCGGAATGCACGATGCTGATGGTGTCGCGCGTCTACCTGAGGATGAAGGACGGATCGATCGCGGAGGAAGAATGAGCTGGATCAAGGTCAGGACGAACCTCCCGCACGATCCGCGGGTGATATGGATCGCGGAGTCGATGAAGCTTTCGCGCGCGCATGTAGTCGGCCTGCTCGTGGAGCTGTGGGCGTATGCGGACCAGCATTCCGTCGACGGCTTCCTTCGGCGCATGAACCCGGACGGGCTCGATGCGGTCATCGGGATGCCCGGATTCATGAGGATGCTGCAGGAGATCGACTGGGCAAAGGTCGATTCCACCGGTGTAACGCTGAACCGTTACAACGAGCACAACGGGCAGACGGCGAAGGGACGGGCGCAGAACGCGGTTCGCGTTACAGCGCATCGCGCGAAGAAGGCCGGCGCTGAGCGTTCGTGTAACGCTCGGAGAGTTACCAGAGAAGAGAAGAGGAGAGAAGATAAGAGTGAGAGTGAGCGAGAGAAGAAAGGCAGGCGCTCATGGATGTGAAGCGGTGGCAGGATGTCAAGGCGAAGATCACCGGACTCTGGCCTCGGTACGAGCCGACGGATGCGGAGCGCGATCTGATCGCGAGCAGGCTGGTCAACCTGAATCAGAAGTGGCTCGATCAGGCCGTCGACGAATACCGCTGCGAGAACAGCAGCACGGTGTTCCGGCTCGCGGAGCTCCTCGAGGTGTACCGCCGGATCGCAAACGCCGGCGAGAACAGGATGGTCAAGGTCGTCGAGACTCCGACGGAGCAGCGCGCGAGATGGGCGCGGGAGGTCGCGGACGATGCCCGCGGCTGCCGGCAGTATCTCGCGAAGCAGGGGCGGGAGGAGCTCGTAGAGGCGATCGCATGGCTGCGGAAGAACGGATGGCTGAAGCACGGTCAGCTTCCGGGTCGCGTCTCGGAGTGGGACGACGGGACCGTCCTCAAGGTCGCGGCCCGGGTCATGGACCAGCAGGAAGGAGCGCGCGCATGAGCATGTGGATCGTGACGGCGTATTCGGTCGGACTGTTCCGGCTGCGGTTCGAGGTCGAGGCACCGGACCGGGACGAGGCGATTCGTTTCTGCGTCGAGCGCTGCGACGCGGACGGTAACTCGGTCGAGCCCGATGAGGAGTTCATCGAAACCGAGCGGGAGGATGGATGGGAGGCAGAGGAAGTCGCTACAATGCAGAGCGACTCCACTGGCGCGCAGGGATCGCCGCAAGACGCGGCCAGCGCCAGCAGCTTTCCGCCGCTGCCCTGCCCGACGGCCCTCGGTCCTCCCCCGCCGAGGGCCGTCGCCATTCCTGAGGGCATCGAGAGGTTCTATCTCGAGCAGATCGTGGAGCTGCGACAGCGGCTTGTGATCGCCGAGACTCTCCTCGAGCGCGCGCGGAGAAACATTCAGACGGACACGATGATCAAGGAGGACGGATGCTTGTAGTCACGGTCAAGGATCGCCAGCTCGTGGAGCTCAGCGATAACGGCAAGACGCTCGGAACCATCGAGGTCAGTCTGCGTCGCGACGGAAGCGTGAGGATGGCGCTCGACTTTCCGCGCGACATCCGGATCATGCGGAAGGAGATCGTCAATCGAATCTCGAAGGAGGAGTCCGATGGCTGATGACATCGTGGCGCGGTTGCGCGAAGAAGGGTTTGTCACGCACATGGCTCGTTTGCCGCGCGAATCGAAGATTCTCCACGATGCCGCCGACGAGATCGAACGGCTGCGGCGCGACTACTCCTGCATCTGCAATGAGATGCGCCGCATGATGCAGGAGCGCGACGCGGCGAGAGCGGAGGTGGCTTTGCTCCGGGCACCGTCGACTTCTCTCCCGGAAGCTGATGATGCGATGCGCGCCTATGCTGAGACGCGCGGGTGGGACTGCTTCAAGGTCAAGGAGGAGATCGATGAATGAGCTCCCGCTGTTCGCGCGCGCTCGAGCCAGCGATCCCGAGACGAGTCACGCCGCAGCCGCGTCGATCGATCGCAACACCGAGACGCACAGGAAGCTGCTCGAGGCGTGGCGCTGCGCCGGCGCTCGAGGACTCACGGACGAGGAGGCGGCGATCGCGGCCGACCTTCCGCCCCTCGTCGGATACTGGAAGCGGTGCAGCGAACTGCGAGCCGCTGGTCGCATCGTCCCGACCGGCGAGACACGCGTCGGCTCGACAGGCCGGAGGAGGATCGTGTGCCGGATCGCATGACCGCCATCAGCTCGAAGCGCGTCGTCGCTGCGTGGTACGATCTGGTCGCGCGTCGCTCCGGACCGGACCTCCAGCGATTCGATCGCATCGTGCTGACCGGATGCCTGCTCGAGATCGCTCGTCCGCGGCCGTCGAGTCCGGAGATCGCAGCGATGATGCGGTGCAGCCACTCCACGGTGCTCGAGTGGTCCCGGCTCTGGAGCGAAATGCCGTGGCGCGACCGTGCCCAGTGGCTTGACTTCATCGAGAGGAGCTGCACCCATGTACATCGATAGGGCGTGGGTCGAGTCCCGTCCGAATCCCTCCGGAGGCTACACCCTCGCCAGCGCCGTCCGGACCTCCGACGCGCTCGTGCTGACCGCCTATGTCCGGGTCGAACTTCCGGACCGATGCGCGGACCGGGCTGCCGGCCAGCTGTTCCGGGCTGAGCTGGACAGGACGGCTGCATTGGCCTCGGAGGCGATCCGGAGGCTCGAGGCGCGGTCCGGACCTCCGGAACCTCCGAACCCGGCAAACGGCCTGTAGGGCTGTCTCCGGAAGGCCGATGACTAGGCATCTTCTCCCCTGCCCTTGTGGCTGATTCGTCAGCCACGAGGGTTTTTCATAAAACCCGGGCAAGCCGCTGGACAGCCTCCGGAATCCACCTTAGGTTGATTGCAGAGCAATCAAGCTCGAGCCCAACCGGAGGCGATCCGGGTCAGGAGTCAAGGCCATGCAGCAGAACGACACTCAGTCGCGATTCTTCGCGGGACAGTTCCTCGATAAGCTCATCGAGGAGCTCGTCCTCGACCGCGCTCCGGGTCACGGCATGAATCCGGATCAGCGCGTCATGTGGGACGCGGTCGTGCGGATGTCCGGAGTCCCGGTCGAGGAGCTCGGGCGCGCCCTCTCCACGGAGGTCGTGCGCCGGCAGCTCGTGAACGCGAGACGCAGCGCTCAGTACTTCGAGAACTGGGGAGGCGAGCAGCTCGTGGAGGCCGTGCCGGCGATCGAGGTCATCGAGATCAGCACGGACCACTACAAGAAGGTCGATCGCTTCCTGCGCTCTAACTGCTCCTCGTGGAGCGAGTACATCGAGAAGAACCAGAAGGAGGTGACCAAGTGAGCTACGCAGGCAACAACAACGGCCCGGTGTGGAACCGGAGGCTCGACGAGGACGGGGAGGACCGGACCTACAACGGCTGGACGAATCGCGCGACTTGGAATGTGGCGCTCTGGCTGCGGGAGGACTGGAGCTCCACCCTGACTGAGTGGGCAAAGGACCGGGAGTACATCCAGACCGCTGCGGACTTCCGGCGGGCGCTCGAGCACGCAATCGTCGAACTCGATGTCCGGCAGTACTTCCTTGCCCCGATCAAGGGAACCGAGGCGAGCCAGTTCTTTACTCCGGACGGAGACAGGTTCGACGATGCGAACTGGGACGAACTGTTCTTCGAGCTGATCCTCGAGCAGAGGGAACCCGTGGAGGAGTGACACGAGCCAACCCGTCCGGACCTCCGGACGGGCTGCTCGCGTCAGTCAGACGCAGGCCGAGCGGCCGGCGATGCCGCAGACAGGAGTCAGGCAGATGCTCGAACTTTGGAAGCGACCGCAGCACTACTACGGTGCCGACTGGAGCGGATGGCTCGTGGCACCGGTCGCGTGCCACCGCGACAGCGACACGGTCACTCGATCGAACTGGCGCGTGTTCCTCTCGCAGATGGATCGCGCTCCGGACGAGGACAAGTCGCTCGCCGTCTTCGAGGACGAAGCGCCGTACCACATCGTCAAGGAAAACCACTTCCTCGTCGGATGGGTCGAGTGGATCGCGATTCATCCTCTCGCGGCCGTCCATGTCCGGATCGCCGAGGATGCGGCCCGTCGCCTCGAGGAATATCCGATCCTCGACGAGGACGACCTGTCCGAACTCGAGCATGAGGAGGAGAACCAGTGACCATCTCCAACCGACAGATCGACGCGGCAGTGCGGATGCTCCGGGACGGACGGAAGGGACTCGCGGCCATCAACCGGCGCGAGCGCATCGCGGTCCGGACCTCCGACCGCGGAACCCTCCTCGCGTGCATCTGCGCACGAACCGACACCCTCGCGCTCATGCAGGAGCACGCGGCGCAGCTCCTCGACCTCGTCACGACGATGCGCGGTCAGGAGGAACAGCGCTTTCACGACTCGATCCATGAACCGTCATCCACGGAGGCTCGACCATGAGCGAACTGCCGGCAGGCTACGCGAAGGACAACGGCTACGGACAGCCCACGCACAGGCGCTTGAAGTCGGGCGACTGGGTCCGGACTCCGGAAGGCTACTGCCTCCGTCCGGAGGGCTGGTACAGCCATATCCGATGGAAGGGCGCATGGGTCGAGGTTCCGTCCCTCGAGGAGCTGCAGGAGCAGGACCGGGACGGCATCTGCGAGACTCCGGACGGCGACTCGGTCGAGCCTGACCACCCGCACTCGTGGCTAGTCATCCTCGGGATCATGTGACTCCTTTCCAGCGTGCGCGCAAGGGCGATCCGAAAGGGTCGCCCTTTCTCATGGAGTCCTCGCCCCATCGCGCCGATATCATCGCGGCATGACGAACTCGAGAACCAAGGGCAAGCGCGGCGAACTCGAGGCAGCGCATGCGTTCGAGACTGCGACCGGAATCCGGAGCAGGCGCGGACGGCAGTACAGCGGCAGTCCGGACTCTCCCGATGTGGTTTCGGATTCGAGAGTCCATCTCGAGGTCAAGCGGCTCGCTCGCATCAGCGCCCTGCGCGCGCTGCGACAGGCCGAACGCGACGCGGATTCCTCCTCGATCCCCGTCGTGCTGATGCGCGAGGACGGAGATACGCGATGGGTCGCAATGGTCAGGCTCGATCGTCTGCGGGAGTTCATGGACGAACTGCGCGAGGCACCAAGGCGATCACCGTGACGATCGATAGGGTCATCAGCCTGACGCAGCTCTTCTCGATCGTGGGAGGCATAGCCTTCTTCGGCCTCGAGGCAGGCCGGCGCGACGAACGGCTTCAGGTCACGACCGTCAAGGTCGATGAACTTGCTAGGATCGTCACCGATCTGACAAAGGCGCAAGTCGCGAGCGCTACCGGACAGGCCGGAGCGCAGCGCGAGCTCGACGAACTCCGTGCACGGATCGAGCGCCTCGAGACGCGGCACAACTAGGACCGCACATGACTAGCTGGCGCACGACTGCAACCGGAATCCTTGCCATCCTCGCGGCCGTCGCGACCGTCCTCAAGGCCGAACTCGACGGCGATCCCGTCACGGTTCCGGATTGGGGAACCGCGCTCGCGGCCGTGCTCGCCGGCGTGGGACTCATCGCCGCCCGTGACAACAAGGTCACCAGCGAGCAGGCAAGGGCGAATGCTTGAACGGATCGTCACCGCGATCATGCTCGCGCTCGCGCGCTTCTTTCAGTCCAGCGCTCAGCGCGGCGATCATGCTGTCGATGCTGATGTGGATCGTCCTCGGCTTCGCAATGCTGGCGCTCGCATTCGCGAGTGGATGCGGGGCAAGGGTCGTTCTAGTTCCTGAACAGGCACCGATCCGGACCGGTCCGGGCATGAGTGGGCGCGTGTGGGTCATGCACAAGGGCGAATGGACCCTCTCGCAGAATCGCGTCCCGATCCCGGAGGGCATGTACATCGTCAGCCCTTCGTGGGTCGATCTCGATGAAGGCGACGAAGCGAAGCTCGGCTCGAATCCGTGAGATCGTGCAGCGCTGCGCGGATCGCGCTATCGTGAACGGTCGTCGATGGAGGCCACTACGCATGCAGGAAGAAGTCCAAGCATCTCCGGAACCGACCCTGATCCTGCTCACCACGGGACAGGCCGCGAAGCGCCTCGGAGTGAATGCCCGCACCGTGATCCGCTGGATCGACATCGGCTACGCTAAGGGATTCCGACTCCCGAACTCGAAGCACCGGCGCATTACGGTCGAGGAGGTCGAGAGGCTGATGCGCATCGTGCAGCGCGGAACCTGACATGCGGGCTCACCCGAACGCGGCGCTCACGCTCGACGCATTCCCGGATCGCCTCCGGTTCGATCGCGTCATCATGCAGTACAGCGAGATGGACAACGCCGGCGACTTCACCACGCAAGTCAGCGGGACCGGAGCTCTCGTCACCTTCAACGCGACCGCCGGTCAGACCTACGCGAACCGGTTTGGCTTCGCGCAGCTGCAGACAGGAAGCACCTCGACAGGACGAGCCGCGGTCGCGACCGCAAACATCGACCAGATCGTCCTCGGCTCAAGTCCGCACTACTTTGCCTCCATCATCCTGACATCCGCGACGCTATCCGATGCGACGAATCGATACAACATCGTAAGCGGATTCGCCGACACGCTCTCCGGAGCAAACCAGATCAACGGGATCGTCTTCCGCTATCGAGACAACCTCAACAGCGGCAAGTGGCAAATCTACAGCGCTTCGACCTCCGGAGGAAACGCGTCTGCGGACACGGGAATCACGGTCGCAGCTTCGACCTTCTACAAGTTCGAGATATTCGTCGATGCGGCCGGAGCGAATGCATACTGCTACATCAACGGAAGTCTCGTCGGCACCGTGACTTCGACTACGATTCCGAAGGGAACCGGCGAGCCGACCGGAGTCGCGTCGTTCATCCTGAAGGCCGCAGGAACTACGAGCCGCCTGTTCCACTGCGACTACATGCAGTTCAGCAAGGAAGTCGTGCGATGACCGACTGGGCGATCCTCGACGAGCGCGGAGTCGTGACGCAGATCGTGACGGCGCAGGACAGGCCGGCAGGGTCAATCTCCGCTCCTCCCGGAACCGTCGTCGGCCACCAGTGGACCGGATGGCTGTTCGAGGGACAGCGCTGGTCATCCCTGCAGTTCCTCCTCCGCTTCACGGACCTCGAGCGCGGAACGATCTACGCCTCTAACGATCCGGTCGTGCGAGACTGGCTGCAGCTCGCGGCCTCGGCTCAGGAAGTCTTCGCGGACGATCCGAACACCGTGCTCGGCCTCGACTACCTGAGGTCGATCGGACTCCTCTCGAGCCAGCGCGTCGCGGAGCTCCGCGGATACGCTTGACTCTGTCAGGACATCCGGACATACTCCGTCGACCGCTACCGCGGACCGGAGGCCAAATGGCAAAGAAGAAACCGTCAGTCGATCTGGGGTCAGGGGCATCGTTCGAGCGCGTCGAGATCGCGAGCCTGATTCACGATCCGACAAACGCCCGGAAGCACAGTGCCAAGAACCGCAGCGCAGTCATGGAGAGTCTCAGGCGGTTCGGACTCCAGCGACCGATCGTCGTGCGCGACGACAATGTGGTCATCGCGGGGAACGCGACTCTCGAGGCCGCGCGCCGGCTCGGCTGGACGCACATCGACATCATGCGCAGCAGACTGACAGGAGAGGAGTCGAAGGCGTATGCGATCGCAGACAACCGGACCGCGGAACTGGCCGAGTGGGACGAGCTCGTCCTGTCGGAACAGCTTGAGTTGCTGCGAACCACCGATGCGGACCTCGCGCTCGCGGCAGGATTCGATCCTGCGGACCTTGAGGAGCTATTCGAGTCCGCCGCGGAAAAGGCAGAGAAGTACACCAGCAAGATCGTTTCTCCCGTCTACGAGCCGAACGGGGGAGCGCCGGCAGTCTCGTCCCTGTACGACGACTCAAGGACTCGCGAGCTAACCAAGGCGATCGACGATGCGGACATCCCGGAGGACATCCGGCAGTTCCTCTACGCGGCCGCTCAGCGCCACACGATCATCCGGTTCGATCGCTGCGCGGACCTGTATCCTCATCTGACGAAGGAGCTGCAGCGTCTCTTCGAGGACAGCGCTCTGGTGCTGATCGACTTCGACCGGGCGATCGAACTTGGATTCGTCTCGATGCACGACGAGATGCTGGCGCAGATCAGAAGGGAACATCCCGATGCGTGACGACTTTGGGATGCTGATCCTGTCATACGGTCGACCCGATCGCGTGATCACTTGGGACTGTCTGCGCCGGCGCGGATACACCGGGCGCATCAACATCCTGTGCAGCGAGGACGATGTCACTCTGGAAGGCTATCGGCAGCGCTACGGGGAGGCCGTGCGTACCTTCCGGAGAGAAGACTATCACGGCAAGTTCGATATCGGGTGTCAGACGAACAGCATGAAGGGTGTAACGCATGCGCGCATCGCTGCGTGGGACGCGGCGAAGGCGCTCGGGCTCACTTGGTTCATGGTGCTCGACGACGACTATCACTCGTTTCAGTACCGCATGTTCGGAAAGCGAGCCGGCGATCCGAGCATCGGATACCGCGGATATCAGGTGCGGAACCTCGACACGATGATCGAGTCGATGATTCGATTTATGGATCGCACGAAGTGCGACACGCTGTGCATGAGTCAGGGCGGCGATCACATCGGAGGAGCGGACGGGCATGTCGATATCCGGCTCATGCGCAAGGCGATGAACTCGTTCCTGCTGCATGTGGATCGACGCTACGACTTCCTCGGACGATTCAACGACGATGTGAATGCGTATGTCCGGTGGGGCAACCTCGGCAGGCTCATGTTTACCTACTTTCCTCTACAGCTGGTTCAGACTGCGACGCAGCAGAATCGCGGAGGACTCACCGAGATGTATCTGGACTCCGGGACATTCTCAAAGAGTTTCATGTCGGTCATGTACATGCCCAGCGCGGTCAAGGTCGCGACGATGGGAACGGTCGCGCGTAGGATTCACCATCTGATCGACTGGGATCGGTGCGTCCCGAAGATCATGCACGAGCGACATCGCAAGTCCGGAGCGGCGATCTAGCCGATCAAGGTTCTCGAGATGGCTAAGCGCAGGAACCGGAAGCTCATCGAGCCGAAGCACGAGCGCGCGGGACTCCGCTTGCTGCGGCGCGCCATCCACGGGCGATGGGACATCCCGGAGCAGCTGCTCGATCAGCTGCCCCGCCTCGTCACTCAGATCGCGGCCTCGAGTCAGAACGACCGGGAGAAGCTGCGAGCGGTCGAGGTTCTCGTCTCGATGAACCGGGACAACATCAATGCGCTTGCGCTCGCAGACAAGGTCGAGCGGCTCGACGATGGCACTCCGACCGAGGTCGTGCAGCTCGCCCCGATCCAGCTCCGTCCGGGCGGCGTTGGTGCAGGCTGATGCTTGTACAGCCTCCTGAGCTTCCCGCCCTGTACCCGAAGCAGTACGCGGCGATCTGCGATCCAGCTCGCTTCGTGATCATCGAAGCAAGCACGAAGTCAGGGAAGACGGTTGGCTGTCTCCTCTGGCTGTTCGCGCAGGCGTGGAACGGCGGGACCGGTGCGTACTGGTGGGTCGCGCCGACCTATCCGGTCGCGAAAACCGTCGCCTATCTCCGAATGGTCACGATGCTCCGCGACGCGGACCCGCATCAGCGCATATGGGAAGCGAACGAAAGCGCACTGCTCATCACGCTCGTAAATGGAGCTCGGCTGTACTTCAAGAGCGCGGACAATCCGGACAGCCTGTTCGGCGACGATGTCCGGGCTGCCGTGATCGACGAGGCGACGCGCTGCCCGGAAGACGCATGGACCGCGGTCCGCTCCACGCTGACCGCGACCCGCGGACCCTGCCGCATCATCGGCAATGTGAAGGGCCGGAAGAACTGGGTGTACAGGCTTGCCCGGATGGCCGAGGGTGGAACGCCCAACATGGCGTACCACCGGCTCACCGCGGCTGATGCCGTCTCTGGTGGCATCCTGCACTCAGACGAGATCGAGGAGGCGCGGAGAGTCCTCCCCGATGCGGTGTTCAGGGAACTGTACTTCGCGGAACCGACCGACGACGGCAGCAACCCATTCGGAGCTGCAGCGATCCGAGACTGCATCGGCGAGCTGAGCTCGCGGCCGGCAGTCTGCTACGGAATCGACCTCGCGAAGTCAAGCGACCATACGGTCGTGTGCGGCCTCGACGAATCCGGTTCCGTGTGCGTGCTCGAGCGCTGGCAGTCCGATTGGCTTGCGACCCGCAGCCGCATCGTGCAGATGATCCAGCACCGCACCGCATTCATCGACTCGACCGGGGTCGGCGACCCGATCGTGGAGGACATCTCGCGGCACTGCCGCGGCGCTTCCGGATGGAAGTTCACGAATCAGAGCAAGCAGCAGCTCATGGAGGGACTCGCATCGGCGATCCACGGGCGGGAGATACGCTACCCTGACGGGTGGCTTCGGGCTGAACTTGATGCGTTCGGCTTCCGATATACAGGTGGCCGGGTCGTCTACGAGGCCGTCACGGGTCACGATGACGGTGTATGCGCACTGGCGCTAGCGGTCGCCGCGAAGCGCAGGAACAGACCATTCACATTCAAGGTTATCTGATGAGCCTCCTCGACTGGCTGAGAATCGGACGAACTCGGAACAGACAAGCGTCCGCGGTCATGCAGAAGGCCGCCGACTCCTCCGTCTACATCTCGGCCAGCATGTCGAGCATCGACCGGAACCGGCACGACGGGAAGCCGCCTCCGTTCGACCATCGCGCTGCGATGCGTCACTTCACATCGTGGATTCATGCAGCCGCGATGATCAACGCGACCGCGGTCGCGTCCAATCCGCTGCGCCTGTATGTCAGGTCAGGTCCGACGGATCGCGCGAAGCTGTGGCGAACGAAAGCGGTGTCCGGACAGACGCGCGCGTATCTTCGCGGCGACCTTGCGCAGCGCCCCAGCATCGCGGTCATGCGTAAGAGCGCGGAGATCGGGGACGACTTCGAGGAGGTCACCGACAACCATCCGGTCCTGCAGCTGCTCGCCCGGAGCAATCCGTTCATCAACGGCTACGACCTCTCGATCCTGCGGGTCGTCTGGCAGGAGCTTACCGGCAACTCCTATCTGCATGTCGTCGTCGATCCGAAGCTCGGAGTCCCGACTGAGCTCTGGCCGATGCCCCCGCAGTGGACCGAGATCATCCCGGACGAGCAGGAGTTCGTGAAAGGCTACACATACGGGAAGTCGAGCGAATCGAAGATCGTGCTCGAGCCCGATGAGGTCATCCACTTCCGCAGGCCCAATCCGAGCGACCTGTTCTACGGCATGGGGAAGCTGCAGGCGGCGTGGGGCGCGGCGGCTGCGAATCAGGCCATCCATGAGCTCGACCTGTCGATGTTCTCGAACCACGCGCGACCCGACTACCTGATGACGGTCAAGGGGAACGCCGGCGATGATCAGCTCGAGGCGCTCGAGACTCAGATTCAGTCGAAGCTTCGTGGAACCCGGAACGCCGGCCACTTCCTCGTCTCGACTGCGGAGATCGACCTCAAGCCTCTCCAGTTCCCGACCAAGGACTTGACCGGGCGCGACGAGATCGTCGAGGAGATCGCCGCGGTGTTCGGCGTTCCGATCTCCATGCTGAAGGCGAACGACCCGAACCTCGCGAGCGCGACCACCGGGTTCGCATCGTGGCGCGAGATGACCGTCCTGCCGCTGTGTCGCATGGATGAGGAGGTTCTGAACCAGAGACTCCTGCCGATGTTCGGTCTGGCCGGCGACGCGGTCCTCGCCTACGACAACCCGGTTCCGAAGAATCGAGCTCAGGAGCTCGTCGAGATTCAGGCGGGAGTCTCCGGCGGATGGATGACCGCGAACGAGGCTCGCGAGGCTCAGGGACTCGAGAGGCTGGACAACGATCCGCATGCGGACATGCTGCATGTCGGCGGTCAGCCGCTTGGGGGCGCAGCTCCGGTCGATCCGGCGCTAGGACAGCCCGGAGTCGAGCAGCCGGCGATGCCGCTCCCGGCAGGAGAACCGACCGATGCGCAGACTCCTCCCTCGCCGGATACGAGCGTCGCTCAGACTGCCCTCAACGGCGCTCAGATCAGCAGCCTTGTGCAGCTGGCGCAGAGCGCGGCCGACGGACTTCTACCTGTCGCGTCTGTCAGGGCGATGGCTTCGGCTGCGTTCCCGGCTGTTCCGCCGGAAGTGATCGAATCCATCTTCGCCCCGATCGTGCCGCGAGTCCCTGCAGCTCCGGAACCTCGAGCGCCGAAGCAGGAGTCTGAGGAACCGGCTGCCGGCCCGATCACGAAGTCGATCGAGAGCATCGACACGAAGCCGCCGGAGTCGGTCGCCAGCAACGCTCGTAGAGCTCTCGAGGTCCGCGAGTCGAAGCCGCCTTCGCAGCGCGGCATGACGGGCATTGGACTCGCGCGCGCACGCGACCTAGCGAACCGGGCCGACCTGTCCGAGAGCACGATCCGTCGGATGGCTCGCTACTTCGATCGGCATCAGAAGGACAAGCAGGGTCAGACTTGGGACGAACAGGGACCGGGATGGCAGGCGTGGATGGGCTGGGGAGGCGATGAGGGTTGGAAGTGGGCAGATCGGAAGGTCGCCGAGTTCGATCGCGCAAGGAAGGACGGTGACGCATGATCGCTCCGGCCGCATACAGCTTCGACATCTATCAGGGCGCGACATTCTCGAAGACGATGCAACTGCTTGATGCGAACGACGATCCTCTGGTGACGACCGGTTGGACTGCGCGCTGTCAGGCTCGCGAAGGGAAGGAAGCCGAACAGGCGACGATCACCTTCGGAACCACGAGCGGTACGACGATCAGCATAAACTCGACCGGACTGATCACGGTCACCGCTACCGCGGCCGCTACTGCCGGCCTGAAGGCGCAGACGCTTGTATACGACATCGAAGTCGTGGATGGAGCTACGGTCCATCGAGTTCTCGAGGGCGAGATTCGGATATCTCGCGAGGTGACTAGATGAGCAGCGTGGTCGTGAGCGAAACCGGATCGAGCGTGGTCGTAAGCGAGACTGCGAACAGCGTGGTCGTCAGCACTGCGGAGAGCAGCGTCACGATTCAGGCTTCCACGATCCAGACCTTCACGGGTCCGCGACAGTGGTTCGTGAGCTCGAGCGGAGGGTCCGATTCAAACAACGGGAGGAGTCCGGACGAGGCGTTCCTGACCCTCGCCAAAGCCGTCTCGGAGGTCGAGGCCGGCGACGAGATTCTCCTGAAGTGCGGAGATGTCTGGCGCGAGCAGATCGACGAGCCTGAGCTAGACGGAATCACGATCGCCTCGTACGGCTACGGTCGCAAGCCGACGATCGACTGCTCCGATGACTTCGTGATTGGGTCTGACGGATGGACAGAAACATACGACTCAGACCTCGACACATGGTACGCATCGAAGAACCTAAGCTCGATCGCGACAACGCTCGGGTACGGTTCTGCCACAAATCTCGGGAAGATTCATGTCGGAATCT
>Ga0315903_10005989_pt1 | contig 15673 bp, 17 predicted proteins | sample LakEriMetagenome_7_FD_203524 | JGI IMG/M metagenome (GOLD analysis project Ga0315903, IMG submission 203524) | Freshwater fungal communities from buoy surface, Lake Erie, Ohio, United States - Buoy 2 MA119 | ecosystem: Environmental > Aquatic > Freshwater > Lake | place: USA: Lake Erie, Ohio...
AATTTCCGCACTGCGCACATTTGAATCTAGTTTGTTCCATTAGAATAAAAGAAGTTTTCGGAGGCCCCTGTCAAACTAGCATAGACAGGGTGTTAAGTCCAATATCCAGTACTAGCAGCAACAAGCAGCCCCTATTTATTGATCGTCCGTTATTTGATACGGTCCGAGTTACCACTCAGACTGTTGGTAGCCAGGCGAGTAATACGATCTTCGTGCAGGGCGGCCAGGCACCATCTATTTTGGTGGACATGGACGCGAACCTCAGCGAAGACAATAATAACGGTGGTGTCGTCGATTCGATCACGATTGCTCGCAACGATCGTTATCGGGACGCTGATTACACCGTCAATGCGTCAACGTCTGGTACTGTTGTTGCCTTAACAAGCGGCCAAGTTGTTTATATTCAATCCTCTGCGGTTCTTACCAATGGGACCGCAAGTGGAGTTGGTTATTATACCTATACCGGCTCGGGTACTCTTACTGGAGTTAATACGGCACTGAACTATTCGGGTGCTATTGCTAGTGGTTTCCAGTACCAAGGCGTGGCCTATGGTTATCAACCAGCGGTAACATTTGTTTTCTATCAGACTCGTAATACGACCACTCCTATCCCAGCCAGTGGCGACTACCGTGTTCTATTTGCAAAAACTGTTCCTGCCAACAGTGGTGTTGTTGACTGCTCTGACGTGATGCCTCAGTTGGCAGTTCCCATGCCAACAGCAGGCAACACCAACGGTCTTGGTCCTAGCGCACCACTTCGCAACAAAGGGATTTACCTGGAGCGAGGCGACCGTATTTATGTGGGTGTGTTTGCGGAAGGCCCCAACATTTCTGGTTATACCCCAGGTGCTCATGTGTACGCACAAGGCGGTTTCTTCTGATGAGTTGTGACTAAGTCAAAGGGTACGTTTGGATCTTTTACACCTTTTACCAAAGAAAAGGATAAGGATCCATTTCGCCTAAAGCCAATCACAACCGAATTTTCCAAGGGATCCATCCCCGATTCTTTAAGTACGATCAATCGAGAATCGGCTTGGTCTCGTTGGCGCCGTGGCTATGAACTAGCCACAGCAACGTTTTACGATAACGATTTTACTTATCCATTTCAATATCAAATTCCTGTTCCGTCAGGCACACCAAGTTCAGTAGCTAATCCAAACCCTATTATTTCGGGTGCATTTGTTGGCTTCCCTACGACCAACAAAGAGCTTGGCATGCACTGGGCCGGCTGGCGTTATGCCGGGTCCATGAGAAGCGATAAGTTAAAAGACCCAATCACGAACGACAGGCTTTATATCGAATCAATTACACAAGACCAAAGCAACTGGTATGTAAAGCTTGCGGGCTCTTGGAGCCCAGCCAACCCACTTCCTCCTCCTTTTTATGTAGCTGTTCCAGGTGTCCCAGGGGGGTTAAAGCCTTTGATCACCGAGATTTTGGAGGATCGTGTTATCACAATTGATGGTGAGATTATTGATAAAGATACGATTGATCCAACAACTCAAAAACGTTATGGCTACGTGCAAGCTGTATTGACTGCCGTCAATCAGAACACAGGTGTCTTGACGTTTAAAAAAGCTGGTTCAGTGCAAGTTACACCGGACCAAGAATACTTAACACCGTCTCCGGCTCAATTTACTGTTGGAAGGTACTTAATCACTGGCGCAAGATTCTGCTGTTCTTGTCAAGATTTTACACACCGTGATTACGCTTTCTTGACCAATCCAGCAGCAAATGACCGAAAATTTTTCCCGCGCAACAATATTTCTTCTGTGAAACCAGGTCGTTACGAAGTCATCACGTTGAGTGGTGTTGTAGATAACAATGCGATGAATGATGCATCCGTCAATAGAGAAATGGATGTTTACGCTCCATCTGGCTATAGTGTTCCCTTTTCTTTGTCGACGACAACCACAATTGACAACAAATCCACCAGGGACAATGTCGGTGTTTATAGAGAATTTGGTGCTACGTATTTAAGAAGTACAGCCAACCCAGCAATCCCTGGATCCAAAGCAGAAGGCATGCCTGGCTATAACGATTACTCTACAGAGCAAGGTGTAATCACATCGCTTACTGATAACTGGACACCGTTACTTGATGAGATGCGTTATTGCAAACACATCTATGCACTTAAGTTCAAGGACAATACGTTTCCTCCAGAGCCGTCTGATTTCCCAGTGCAAGTTGGTAGCATGGCTGCGTGGGAACAAAGATTGGTAGAGAATACTGAAAGTGAACAAAAAGAAGCAGCTTCTTTTGTTATGACCATGAGATCACTGGCAGACATGGACGTTCCTCCTTATAACTGTCAAAGTCCCATGATGATGCCAATGATGCAAAAACTATTTAACGTTCCTGCGGACTTTATTGTGATGCAAGGTTTCACCATGTTTGACAAAGATGGCAAGCCATATAAGCCTTGACATAATTGTTAATAAGGTATACTTATGTTAAGTCTCACGAGACTTGTTAGGAATTCCTTAAGAACCAGCGACCCGTCCTGTACCATTCTTAGGTTCGGGACGAGCGGACACACCAGCCATGACTCAGCCCATCCCTGTTGACCAGCGGATCGTTGACGATTTTTTCCAGCTCAGCTCTAGCCGTTCCACGAAAGGAGCCGCGTGGTTATTTGGTATGATTGCCACCTATGGCATCAAGCCAGAAGATCTATCGTCCTTTGATTGGGGACCGGAGGCATCCCTGGTGCTCCCCAATAAAAAACGTCCGATTCGCCCACTACATCCACAGTGGGTTTTTCTGTTTGATCTGCAGAAAAAACGGCCTTGCGAAATGCAAGACCGTGTATCCATCCTCTCGTCCACGTTGTACAGGCTGATGGCTCATCAAGTCATCAGCGTTAACATCACTGATTTAATGTTGGCTCATAGGCTACGGAAGCAACACTACAAACAGATCAAGCAACCGCAGCAAGCTTCTCTTGCTTGCGTAGGTGCTTCCTGACTGCCTCTACATTCCAACGGTAGCCATCCCTGGAACGTGTCTCCGGGAATGCGGCGAAGTGGGGACCGAGCTTTAGTGTGCCGTTATCCCGCATACGGAAGAGTTCCTTGCGGTCGATACCGAGGAGTTCTTCAGCGCGGGCAACGGAGACCCAGCCTGTGTTTTGAGCCATGACTTAGCGTCAGGGTGAACAACTCTTGTACGGTAACGGGTTAGAGCCCTGGGTCAAGGGCATTCATACTTTTTTAAGGGTCGCATGAAGAACTGTAAAGCTTAAGGAAATTAAAATAAGGTAACGGCAACTAAAGAGCATGTATTACAGCGAGCATGAGCCCATCGCCTTACTCGTTGAAGTCACGCCAAAGTTAGCAAAGAAACGATTTAGAGATGAGATATACAAATCCTGGAACCACAAATGCGCTTATTGCGGAGAAGATGCAACAAGTCTTGACCATGTGATTCCACGTCACAAATCAGGAGAAACAACTCGCAAGAATTTAGTGCCAGCCTGCAGGCGCTGCAATGCCTCCAAGGCATCCTACAGGTTGCACGAGTGGTACTTAAATCAGGATTTCTTTTCTAAAGCTAGGCTCAATAGAATTGAAAGATGGATTGATCAAAATCCTTTCCAGGTATTGTATTGGGAAGAAGAAACAGATTCATCATTAGTACGGGTTAATTATGTCGGACAAACCAAGGAAGGCTGTGGCTGCAGCCAAGCGGTACCAGAAGGACAAGATGAAATGCAACTCACCGCAGAAAGCGCCCCCTGGAGATAAACATAAAAAGGTCGTTAAGAGTTGTCACGGTGGCGAGGAAAAGATCATTCGCTACGGCGCCAGGGGTTACGAAGACTACACACAGCACAAGGATCCCAAAAGACGTGCTAACTTCAGGGCGCGGCACAACTGTGATTCCGTAACCGACAAAAACACAGCCCGTTACTGGGCTTGTGAAGACCTCTGGTGATCCTCATGGCAAAACCCAAATCCTCCGGCTCCATCAAAATTCAATCCAAGCGGAAAAAAACTAGGCAAGGACAGGGCATGAACTCACTTCCTAATCACGGACGTAAACAACGTCGCGGTCAAGGGAAGTAATTATTTGTGTATATTGGGGGTAATTAAGTTACCCCCATGTCTGATTTTTCTGCTGCAATTGAACTAATCAGAAAGTACGAAGGGTATAACGAGAAAGCTTACCCAGATCCGACCACTGGTGGCGAACCTTACACCATTGGTTATGGAACACAGTTTTACCCGGACGGTTCTCCAGTCAGACGCGGACATCTCTGCACGAAACGCAAAGCCCTGGAATATCTGTACCACGAGTTAGAAGTCCTTGATACTGAACTGAAGAAACTCAACCTAGGCCTGGATGACTGCATGCATCAGGCATTACTTTCTTTCAGTCATTCCGTTGGCTGGAACTCTTTTCTGTACAGCAATATTATCGATTGCCTAGAACGAGAAGATTGGCGCAGCGCCAGCCAAGAAATTCCCAAGTGGGTCTTTGATCAAGACCATAAGATGGTGGGCGCCCTTCTGCATCGTCGCCAAGAAGAAGTTGCGCTGTTCCTGTGTCAGGTCAACGACAATCCCTGGATCTCTACTGAGATACTCTTGACGGCTTTTCGTAACTACAGCGCGGCAGCTCACCAGGTCCGTGCCATCCGTATGTTAGAAGAGTCGATCAACCCTTATACTCTGTCTGAATTCGCCAATAACTACAAGATTGACGAGGACCCATGGTGTGGTTCAGAGTACGAGGAATTTGATCCTCAAGGCATCTGTGACATTTAGCCCTAGAATAGTTTCAATTGAAGCATGAAACCAGGAATGGACAGATCGGTTGAACCTCACCAATTTGAGCTTCCTTTAGAGCTTCAATTCTCGATGCGTAAGGCCGAGCTACAGGCCCAAGAGATGACGTGGGATCAGCTCTATTCCGCGCTCTTAAACTTGTACCACCAGCGCCTGATGGAGTGGTATGCGGTTAAGTCATTGATGGCCGATGAGAATGTCGATATCGAATTTGACATTCCCACCGATCTGGAGCTAGCAGAACTCGCCGCCGCATGCATCTACGACGACGAGGATGATGACGATGAACTTCAGCCGTTCTGAACTTCTACAAATGTCAGCAGCCGATCAAGATACCACTGTGCTTTGGCAAGGTCAGTTTTACCCCCCTTATTACGCCAGCGCCATAGATACTTAACACTGTTACCACGAAGATAACCCTGGTACTCCTCCGGTGTTAATTGAGCTTCAATGGCTTCAATGCACTCAATTCCACCGCCATCGGTGTAGTGCGGAGGATGATTTACCTGGTCCGGTTGAACCACAGGTGCTTCTTCCTTGACAGCCCAAGGCACCGGGCAAACGCCGTCTTTGCATTCCATGCCGAGAATATCGCTGGTTTCTACCGGAGCAAACCACGTCTTTTCTGCGACAGGATCAGCTCCTCCTCCGGTGCTGTTCCCAAGTCCAGAATCAAGGTCTTCGGTCGTGGCGATGAAGCTGGGTACATCTCCAGTGCTTCCTCCATCGATGGGATATAACCCGTCATTCCAGGCCGTGCCCCCTCGAGTTCCAGTGGATTCCTTTCCAGCCCCTCTTCGCATAACGTTAAGCCGCGATTGTACTGGTCATATAATGGCACATCATTTTCTTCATTGTCGAGATCAGTACCAAATGTTGCCTGATTCAGACAACGGCACATGACTTCGTCAATGATGCTTTGACCGAGACCGTCGCGGTAATCAGCAGGGCTATGCATGGGAATATCCTGGCCTAAATTGCCTCGATTACAATATTAACATGGCAAGATTCTATAACCCACGTCAAGATAATCCCGACCAGCCGGTTGATACTTCGGTTGGTTACAGAGGCCGTCTTGAGTACGATCCACGTCATGACTCTGGTTCTTCTGGTGGTGAAGTTACTGACTTAACCCCCGAGCGTCAATATGACGTTGATTTGAGGCGTCTAGATCCAATCGAACGTGCTACCGCTGGAGCAGCCGATACAGAAAATGCGGTACAGCAGGCGAGAGTATCTCGTTTTCTAAAAGCTTCCCGCCTTGCAGAAAAATATAAATCACAAGCTGATACCCAATACCCAATCATTGGTACATCCGTTGGACGCCAACCGTCTTCACGACAAGGTGTTGTTCTTCCAACCTTAGGCGAAGCACCAGGTGCGAGGGGTAGTATTAACTACCCCAATAAGCCTCAACCACGATCTGGTAAAGCGTATAACTGGCTTGACAGTTTTAGTTGATTAGACCTTACTGAAGACAACTTCAGGGGCTTGGTTCTGATATTTACCCTTGCGATCCTGGTAGCTGACTTCGCATGGATTGCCGCGATAAAAGAGGAGCTGGGTAACGCCCTCATCTGCGTAAATGCGGTTGAATAGCCCTGTGCAGTTGCTAATTTCAAGCGTCAAATAACCCTCCCAGCCACTCTCGGCAGGAGTGATATTAACCAGGATTCCCGATCGGGCATACGTAGATTTGCCAACGGCAACTACAGTTACATCACGGGGAAGCTTGAGGCGCTCTCGTGCCACGCCCAAACAATACCCATAGGGAGGAAGAAGGAAATACTTGCCTTTTTCGTCCTCTAGCAATTCGGCATTGGTCAGGATTTCCGGCTTGAAATCCTTTGGATCACACTCACCCTCCGAGATGCGTCCAAAGATGAGACATTGTTCTGGCGACAAACGGATGTCGTATCCATAGGAACTTAGTCCATAGCTAAGAATACGACGGCCATCTTCTTTGCTGATGAGACGATCCTGGAACGGGACAATCATCTCTTCTTCTTCCGCGAGTTGACGGATTTCTTTATCGCAGAGAACGCTCATAGACCTTTTAAAGCTTTTTCAATATAGATCATTCAGCAAAGAACACGACCTTTTTCGGAGTAAATATCGATGAATCGCTGGGTTGCTTCACCAATATTGTCCTTTGGTTGCAGATAAACCAAGAATGAGGTGCAGGTGTTGTGGTTTTTAACTCCTTCGTTTGTTCGCGCTACAAGGTTTGGTACAGTACGCAGAATGCACACCGGAAAATCAAAGAGCCGCTGTTCGTACCTAAACATGTCGGGACAGTTAGAGAAGTAAAGACCCTCCTCGATTTCGTTATGGTACCAAGCTTTGAAAAGACGCCGAAACCAAACAGCATGGGACGATGTCAACGTCGAAGAACATGCCCTGGTCATCTTCCACCGTTCGTTCTTTTTGTCCCAGAAGTACGTCCCACTGGGCGGGAATAAGTAAACTTTGCCGAACCATTCCTGGTCATTCAGCCCATCATCTGTGGGCGTGAAGAAGTTTTTAGCATTGACATACTCATTGGCAAAAGCAGAGCTTGCCACGTCAAGATCGATGTGACCCATTAGGCCATGTGCTGCCGCAACAAGATCTGCATTAGTCACAAGCTCCAAATCTTCACGGCGCATGCCGCTTTTAGTAATTGCCATTACTGATTGGTTTCTTTGTTGTAGTCCACTTCGAAGTATCGAATACCCTCATCATCATTAATGACATATCCAGCTTTTTCAGTTGGATCAATCTTTTGTGCAGCAGAGAGAATACGCCTAAAGCTTTCGGCTAGATCACCGTCGTTTGCTCGCTCGCACTCCTCTTGTGCTGAGTGAATTTCTTTGAGTGTCCAGAAAAACATAGAGCGCTCTTTGTTTTTTGGCTGGAACACCATCACCCCAGGCCCTTCCACATCCCACATCTTGCAATAGTGTTCACCCATATCACCAAGGATTAAACGCACCGTAGCGTCCAGCATCCGGACCTTGGTATCGTCCATATCAGGGCCAATGGCCTGAGCGATCAGCTTCTCGCGTCTATTCATGGGATGCTAAACCTTGTTTTTGAAGGACCTCTTGGAGCTTAGGCAATGGCTGATAGATGACGACCAACTTGCCTAAGACACCACGTTTTTTAATAAGCTTACCGCTTTCGTCCCGAAGTTTGTCAAATTCACCAGAGCGAATTAAATACTCAGCAACGCAACGCAACCGCCGCTTGAGAGGTAGTTCTGCGGCTGGGAACTTGCTACAGATGGTATCAGGATTCATGTCACGGAAGGCAACACGCAATCGATTGGCCAAAGTCATGTTTGAATTCACGTCCTCCTCTTCGTAGTTTCTAATGATTTCTAGATACCGGCGCAGGCATCCATCATCAAAAGAACCCTCGGGCGGCATGAAACATTCCATCTGGAGCGCCAAGGAAACCGGAAGAATTTCCCTGTAATTCTCTAGATTTACCTCTTCGATTTGAAAGGTTTCAAATCGATGAGCCAGGGGTACTGTCTTCTTCTGCATCTGGAGAACTTTCTAAAGAGGCCAAGTAAGCGTCGATGGAATGCGCGTTAATTCGATAACCGTGAGCATTTTTTTCTTTGTAATCTTTGTTGCTTAGTTCAGGGTTCTTGGCAAAGGAACGGACCAGGTGATTCCACGGAATCCGAAGCTTGTTTTTTTTGTTTGCCCCTGGATTGATGTTGACGTAATGAATGCCCTCAGTCCATCCAGCGCCTTTTGTACTGGTCTTTCCAATAGCAATCCAATTACGGATTGTTTGATCCGAAACCGAAAGACGCCTGGCGCACTCCTCGGTTGAGATGTATTCATCTGCATACATCTCTGGATTGGGACTGTTTTTATCCTGGGCTCCTTGCTGCAAAGCCCAGAGACTACCGAGAATATTACGAATTCCTTTCAATTCGTATGCAATATCCTCTAAGCCCTTGCGAATTCCGTACGACATACCTCAACTGTTTTGGCTAAATGCTAATGTATTTGAACAAGCTTTGTTATGACTATGGACGAACAAGTCCAAAACAGTATTCCACCTGAGTTCCAGCAGATGCCAAAGCTTTCGGCAGAGCAGGTGGAGATGCTAAAAGCTGTTGCCAGGGAACGTGCGATTGCCCAAGCTGCAGCAGAAGCATCTTCTCAGCAAGTACAAACGCAGCGGCTTGCAGTACCCCCGCCGTCTATGGTGCCACCTCAGGTTCAAACCCAAGTTGTTTATGTGAGGCGCAACTTTACAGTTGCTGAACTCTTGTTGATTCTTTTCTTGTCTTGCGGTCTGGTTGCTGGAGCACAAGCTTTGTGGGGACTTGGGGCTCGCATCTTACCTCAGGTTGAAATAAAGGTCAAATAAAATACGACAAACCTAAACTATAATTTTAGTTATAAGGTTTGCGAGCGTATAGGTGGCCAATAGGCGGATCTCAGATTTACCTGCAATTAGTTCGGTCGACATCGCGGATGCCGACCTATTTACTATTGTCCACGTTTCAGAGGTTGATCCTGGGTTAAAAAATAAGAAATTTACAGTACAAGATCATAAGGCATATCTTAATAATTACTATCTTCAGTTAACTGGTGGAACTGTTAACAACTTAACGGTTACCAATAATTTAAATGTATCTGGCAATACAACCCTTGGGGGTAATCTCACCGTTTCTGGTTCGACCAGTTTTGCCAACTTAACTCTCAATAACCTGACCGTAACTGGCACGCTGAGTGGCGCAACGATTACTGGTCAAAGTATCCAGGGTTTGAACGTTAACGGAACCAACGGATATTTTGTCAGTCTTCAAGCTGTCAATGGCACGGCTGATTCGTTTCAAATTACCGCAATCAGCGGTGGAACAATTACCGGAAACGCCATTGCGGCTAGCGGTATCACTGGTCAAACAATCACCGGAAATACCATTAACGCCATTCGAATTAACACCACATCCATCACGGGTGCCACTGGTGTTTTCACGGCAAGTGTCTCTGGCGCAGTTGTTACCGGCGATATTGGACGTTTTGCAAACCTGACTGGAGTCTCTGGAACATTCACCAGTCAGCTTTCCGGTGCGGTCATTACAGGTAATACTGCACGTTTTAGTAACACTACCGGCGTCTCAGGTACTTTTACAAGTCAGCTTTCTGGTGCTGTCATTACAGGTGTCACCGGTCAATTTACTCAGCTCAATGGTGTCACGGGCCAGTTCATTAACCTGTCTGGTACTACGGTCACTGGTGGCACAGGTCAATTTACAAGTCTGACTGCAACCTACGTCACTGGAACCATTGGTGTTTCAGGTGCAACAATTACCGCATTAACCGGCAATATTACCGAGATTCAATCAACGTCTGGTACTTTTGCAGGACAGATTTCCGGCGCAGTCATAACCGGGGATACAGGACGTTTCTCCAGGATTACTGGTATCTCTGGCACGTTCACCAGCCGTATTTCTGGTGCAACCGTAACAGGCGTAACGGGTCTGTTTACTACCATTACTGCCGCAACAGGTACTTTTACTGATCAAATCAACGTTAGTACGATTGCCACGACGGGTAATCTCTCCGCCAGCGGTGATCTTTTTATCGGCGGCTCTGGGACAGTCGTTAACAACTTCACTGTTAGCGGCACTATTTCGGGTTCAACTGTCACAGGCACAACTGCTTTATTTGACAGTGTTACTGGTAATGGCGTATACGGCAATACGCTTGTTTACGCACCAACGGTTACAGGTAATGTTGTCCAAGCCACTTCCGTCACTGGGGTCACTGGTGTCTTTACGACACTGCTAAGTGGCGCCACAATTACTGGCAATGCACTTAATGCAAGTACAGCCACTGTTGGAACCGGTAATTTTGTCCGTGTTTCAGGGTCAACCGTTACAGGTGCAACTGGTTTATTTGCTCTTCTAACGACAGATACTGGAAACTTCACCCGTGTTTCTGGGGCCACAATTACTGGAACCACTGGTTTATTCAGTTCCACAACTGTTGTTAGTGGCCAGTACACAAATCTGTCTGGCGCCACAATCACCGGCAATAACTTAACGGCTGGCACAGGACGTTTTACGTTAATTACAGGTGCAACCTTTGTCGCAGGTGGTGTTGTCTTTGCTTCTGGTGCAGGCGACGTTCGTCCTTTCAACCAGTTTTCCTTCCCTGCAACACCCGGCACATCGGGCTATGTCCTTACCACGCTCGGTAACGGGCAGACAACCTGGACCGTTGCAACAACTACAGGAACTCTTGTTACCAATGCAATTGCAGAAACAAAGATCGTTATTGACATTAACTATGCAATTGGAATTGGATACAACGGTTTATCTGTTGGACCAGTTGAAATTGCATCTGGATTTACCGTGACGGTTCCATCTGGTTCAACTTGGAAAATCTTGGATTAAACTAGATTTAAAGGATAGTAGTTACTCATGCCATACGGAATTTTAAAGGCAGATACCCTTACTTATTACACCGCCACAGGGGATGTCAACCTGGCGATTAGTGGCATTGCTCTTCAAGGTGCCGCTCTTGTTTCTGGTGTTAGCGGTATTTTTACCACTGTTGTTTCTGGTGCGACGGTAACTGGTAACGCAGGTCAATTCACCACCATTACTGGTGGCACTGCAAACTTTGCAAATATCACCGGAGTTTCTGGTACCTTTACAACCAGGATTTCGGGGGCAACCGTAACAGGCAATACGGCTCAATTCACTACTGCAACAGCAGTAACTGGTGTTTTTACCACGAGTGTTTCTGGCGCAACCGTTACCGGCGACCTCGGTTTATTTAATACTCTTAGTGGAAATCAAGTTGTCCTTGCCACTGGTCTTTCGATTCCAAGCGGCAGTGCTTCTTCTCCATCCATCAGTGTAAACGGAGACCCAAATACTGGACTCTATTCCCCCGGCGCAGACCAAGTAGCCATCTCGACTAATGGCACTGGGCGACTGTTTGTTGACGCGAGTGGGAGTGTTGGCATCAACAAGGCCCCTGGCGTAACTATTGACACTCAATCCACAGGCAGCAACTGTACGCTTGCCCTGAACAGGACTGATGCAGCCACTGCCGGCCAAATTCAAATAGCCGCAGGTAATAATGCAAACAGTATTTTATCTACCGGAACAAAGGACTTATTCTTCTCTACAAACAGCCTTGAAAGACTGCGCATCACCTCGGCAGGGCTCGTAGGCATAGGGACTAGTTCGCCTGGTGCGCCATTAGACGCACGAGGCTTTGCAACGTACCGAGGCAACGTCTACACAATCGCCAGCTTCTGTGCCAACAGTACGAATACGCCCCTTAACATTCTACAAGGAATTGACGGAACACATCCTTCCATTTCTGCGGGACAAAACAGCACTGGAACGTGGGGCGCCTTAGGTTTTGTGACCAGTGAGCAGTATCGGATGCTCATCACAAACGCAGGCAACGTAGGGATTGGCACTACTCCAGAGACGACGTTAGACGTTAATGGCGCAATCACGCTCCGAGCTGTTTCAATTCCTGGCACAGGGAAGGCACGTATTTACGAACGCGACACCGATAACAAGCTGTATATCCAGACTGGCACTGGCAACGCCATTAGGTTCATCAATAACCTACAGAATGATCTGCTAAATATCGACAGCTCGGGACGCCTTTTAGTTGGCACGTCTACTGCGCGTAGCAATTTCTTTGGTGCTGCTCCAGGGATTGCTCCTCAGTTGCAACTAGAAGGTGGAGATACGGCGGCTTCAACCCTGTCCATTACCAGGAATAATAATGATGGTGACGGACCAACCCTGGCCTTTGGAAAGTCAAGAAGCACAACCAACACTGTTGTTCAATCTGGTGACCGCATTGGACGCATAGAGTTTCAAGGTAACGACGCAACATCCTTTGTTCGCTCTGCCGTTATTGAGGCGTTTGTAGACGGCACCCCCGGCGCTAACGACATGCCGGGCAGATTAGTGTTCTCCACTACGGCGGATGGGGCATCTTCTCCTACTGAGCGTGTTCGTATTAGTCAGAATGGTGTTGTCACTGTTAAAAACGGTGCCGTTGCTGAGATTGGTACGCTGACCGATGGTGCGACTGTTACACCTGATTTTGCAGCAAATTGCAACTTCACTCTCACCATCAGTGGTAACAGAACACTGGCTAACCCAACCAACATCACCGCTGGTCAAACGGGTTCCATCTTTATCATTCAAGGTTCTGGTTCTAATACCCTTAGCTGGGGTAGCTATTGGGACTTTGCTGGAGGCACCGCACCCACCTTGAGCACTGCATCGGGAGCCATTGATCGTGTCGATTATGTTGTGCGCACCAGCACCAGTATTCACACGGTATTTACTGCAAATTATTCATAATTTTGGTATAGTTTTAGAAAGGATTTTTAACCATGGCCACCAAGTCTTCTGCTACTACTTTTACCTGGAACATCGCTCAGCTTGAGCGTGAAGTTTCTGATGGTTTTGTGTTTACTGCTCATTACACCATCGATGCCAAGGATGATGTATATACCTCTGGTGCTTACGGCTCCATTGGTTTCGAGCGCCCAGACAACCTGATTCCATATTCGGAATTAACCCTTGATGAAGTGGTGGGCTGGGTCAAAGAAGCCCTTGGCGAAGAAAAAGTTGCTGACATCGAAGCTGCTCTGCAGAAGCAACTTGACGAACAGCGTTCTCCCTCTGTTGCCGCAGGCGTGCCCTGGAGCAACTGATTTTTAATTACTAACAATACCGGTTTCCGTCATGAGTCTTTTCCACGACAGCGCAATTATTGGTGCCAGTGGTTCTGGTGGCGGAGCCGGATATTCTATTTCTAGGTCGCTCCGTTTTAACAGTAGTGACAGTGCCTACTTGTCCCGCACCCCCGCATCAGCCGGCAACCGCAAGACGTGGACCTGGGCGGGGTGGGTGAAGCGGAGTGCAGTAGGCGTCGATCAATCGCTGTTTAGTGCGTACACGGGGACAGCCTCTGATGAGGCGTACACTGATTTTCGTTTCGCAAGTGACGACACTTTGCGCTTTGGCGGATGGTATACAGGGTGGCGAAACACAACTCAGATTTTTAGAGACGCATCTGCCTGGTACCACATCGTGCTGTCTGTTGACATTGGAAACCCAACGGAAAACGATAGGATCAGAGTTTACTTAAACGGCGCACAGATTACAGCATTTGCCACGGCAAATAATCCGGCCACAACTTCTCAACTTGCCGTTAATAGCGCAAGTGCGCACAACATCGGCGCCAACGTCTACTATACAAATACCACCAATAAGTTCTCCGGCCTCCTCGCCGACATCCACTTCTGCGATGGCACCGCATACGACGCATCGGCATTTGGGGAGTTTGATGCCAAGGGTATCTGGCAACCTAAGCAGTTTGCTGGTGTCTACGGATCGCAAGGCTGGCATCTTGATTTCGCTGATAACAGCACCGCCGCCGCATTAGGGACGGACACTGCTGGGTCGAATGATTGGACTGTCAACAACCTATCCGTCACCGCTGGTGTAGGCAACGACAGCCTCGTAGACGTTCCCACTAATGGCACTGCTAGCAGTGGTGCCGACCCCGGTGGATCCACGAGGGGGAATTACTGCACGTTGAATCCTTTGGACGGTGGCTCAGCTACTACTCTTAGCAACGGGAACCTAGACATTGATCATCCGACCTCTACGACTTGGAGAGGGGTTCGTGGAACTATCGGAGCAAGCTCTGGAAAATACTATTTTGAGTACACCTTCAGAGACTCCGGGCAAACCGAAGTAGGCATTGCCAATTCGAGCACTTCCTTGACCACTTATCCGGGGAGTTCTTCAGGCGCTTACATTATTTATACAAACGGGCAAATAGCAAACAACAATTCTTTTACAAATTACGGGAGCAGCCTTACAACTGGAGATGTCCTTGGGGTAGCCGTCGACTTGGACAACAGCAAGATTTGGTTTTCAAAGAACGGCGCTTATCCAAACAGCGGGGATCCTGCGGCTGGTGCAAATGCTGCATTTACATCAATCACCAGCAACACTTATTTTCCAGTTGTTGGCGTGTACACCACCACGTCTGACGGCAGCATAAACTTCGGCCAACGCCCCTTCGCCTACACCGCCCCCAGCGGCTTCAGGGCGCTCTGCACGGCAAACCTGCCCGCCCCAGTAGTCACGAAGCCTTCGACGGTGATGGATGTGAAGCTGTACTCGGGCACCGGATCAACACAAAGCATCACCGGGTTGGGGTTTAGTCCTGATTTTGTGTGGATCAAGCGACGCGATGGAGCCAATGCTCATGCCTTGTTTGACGTTATTCGGGGAGTAACCAAAGTACTGGAAAGCTCTAACACTGGCGCAGAAAAAACAAATGACCCCCCGATAACCTCTTTTGATTCATCCGGCTTTACCGTCGAAGGTACTTACTCGCAAACAAACGCGTCTAGTGCCAGCTATGTGGCATGGGCGTTTGACGGCGGATCGAGCACCGTCACGAACACAGCAGGCTCCATCACTTCTAGTGTCAGGGCCAACGCGACGGCGGGGTTCTCGATTGTTACTTATACGGGAACTGGCGTCGCATCCACTGTTGGACATGGACTCGGCGCAGTTCCAGGCTTAATCATTGCCAAAGATAGAACCTCTGGTTCATACAACTGGCAGGTATACCATCGCACGTTTGCCGGGACAAGCAATACTATCGTTCTCAATTCAACAGCAGCAGTTGATACGGGTGGCGGCGCTGTTTGGAATAGCACAACCCCCACAAGCACTGTTTTTTCGATTGGGACTGGTGTTGGAGTAAACACCAACGGAAACAACTATGTGGCGTATTGCTTCGCCCCAGTAGCCGGGTACTCTAGTTTCGGCAGCTACACCGGCAACGGCAGCTCGGATG
>Ga0315903_10005991_pt1 | contig 15671 bp, 20 predicted proteins | sample LakEriMetagenome_7_FD_203524 | JGI IMG/M metagenome (GOLD analysis project Ga0315903, IMG submission 203524) | Freshwater fungal communities from buoy surface, Lake Erie, Ohio, United States - Buoy 2 MA119 | ecosystem: Environmental > Aquatic > Freshwater > Lake | place: USA: Lake Erie, Ohio...
GATAACTTCGTACTCTAGGTTCTCTACGGGAACCATAGTCTTGTCGTCGATTTTCTTAAGAACTTCAGACAAGTCGTCGTCGAAGTTCATGACCTGCGTTCCCTCAGGATAGTAGTTCTGAATGAATCGACGGATAGCACCCATACCGACTACACCAACGACGATCTTATACTTCTCAGGAATCTCTTTACGGTATGATTCGTATTCTTCGTCACCGTTAGCTACGAAGATAGTGATTTTTTCTGCGGGGATGTTATGGCGCTCGAGCAGAGCAAGAGTTTTTTCACGCAGCGTCTTTGCGCGACGATAACTCGGGATAGCAACAACGTAGTCCATCATTTCTCCATGTAGTCAAAGACTGTAGGTTTATTTAGATTCTTCCAGCGCATCTTCTTAGTGACTCCAGTTCCCACTTCCGCGTCTCGCAGAAAGTCGACACCTATCCTTGCAGAGTATTTTTCGCTGATATAGTTTAACGCAGCCTCTTGACGTTCTTTATCTCGCTGCCCTTTGAATCCGCCGGCTTGCTCTTTACGATTCTTTTCACTTTCCATATGGAAGTAAATCATGCGGTCATTGATTCTTACGATGCCACCATACTTCGAGTGATGAGCTATAGTATACTCCAAATCTTCTAGCATTGTCAATGACTCATCGAAGCGGATGTCGCTTTTCTTGTGAGCCAAGAGTTGACCAAGGACCATTCCCGTGTTCGTCTGTCCAGATCCACACCACGCTGGATTTAGATTAGACTGGAATCCAGCCATATAATATGGGGACTTGATTAGGCGATCGCTCATGTCGTTGATGAAATTGGCTAGGCTCGCATCTTCAGTGATGAACTTCGTGCCCTCCTGGCGAACAGTAACACACTTCACGAAGTCGTCATCCATAGTGATCACGATCTGATCTTTGGCGAATCCTGTATCCAAAGCATAGTTTAGCTGCTTAGGCTTCATTGGCATAACGCCATCAACACCAATGACGTTCTGCGCTTGACTGTAGTCCGAGACTTGACTAAGCGGAACAATCCATAGGGGAACTATAGGAACGAGAGCCTGTTCCATTCTTTCAATATGCGACGAGCGATTAGCTGACTGGATTGTTACCAGCATTTTCCCACTTCCAAGAATCAATAATAATACGTTCAATATCTTTTTTAGGCTTCCAACCCAGAATCATTTCAGCCTTTTCGGCATTAGCAACAAGAACTGCTGGATCTCCCATTCGACGACTATCATACTCGAATTTGATCTGCTTGTCAAGAACTCTTTCGGTCGTCGTGATCAGATCAAGCATAGACGTGCCATTGCCAGTACCGAGATTGAGAACTTCACTGCATCTGTGATTCTCGAGATACTGTAGAGCCTGTACATGCGCGCGAGCGACATCAGTAACATGAAGATAGTCGCGAACACAAGTTCCGTCTTTAGTGGGATAGTCATTACCAAACACGCGGAATGGCTTATCTTCCAGAACAGCTTTCAGCAGAATCGGAACAGCATGAGTTGGCTTCTTAGCATTGTAGCCGTGATTCTTACCAGCGCCAGCTACGTTGAAATATCGTAGCGAAACACTGTTGATACCGTGTGCGTGGAACATTGAATTGAGCATCTGCTCTGCCCACAGCTTAGTCTGTCCGTAAGGATTGTGTGGAGTAGTCTCGTGATTTTCTGAGATAGCTGTGCTCGATGATTCGTATACTGCTGCGCTGCTACTGAACACGATCTTTGTATCGTTATCCTTCGCGTAGTCGAGAAGGCGTAGCATAGAACATAGATTGTTCTGATAGTATTTCATCGGATCAGCAACGCTTTCGGGAACGACATGACTTGCAGCCATGTGGATGATAGCGTCGAACTTCTTGTAGTATGAATGAAGCCCGAAACGATTTACATCAAAGTTGAGTATCTCGACATCGAGCTTCTTAGTCCAGTCATTGATTACACGGTCAAGAACCGTAACCGTGTAACCGTAGTAGAGAAGTTCATCAACAACAGCACTGCCGATGAACCCACTTCCTCCAGTCACTAAAATATGTTTCATGCAAAGAAATCTTCAAGAGAGTTTTGATTGTTACCCTTACCGAGTTTATTTAGGACTTCTTCAGCTTCATCGGTAAGACCATTGTTTCCGAGATAGTTAGCCCACTCTTCAGTATCCCACATAGCTGGTGATACACCATTCCAATTCTCTTGCCAGAGTGGATGTTCTTTGTTGTTCTTGCGCATGTACACGAAGTTCTTGCGAGCTTCCTCGTACTTCTTCGATCCGCACTCGAGCATCGACTCGCGGAAATACATGACGACTGACATACGCTCGAATCCTTCTTCGTAGTCGAATGCAGGACTGTTGCTGTGAATGCGATGAGCGTTCATCATAATCAAGTCGCCGGCACGAATGTCAGCAGCTACGCGGAACTCAGGGAAGCAGAGATAGAAGCCGTTATAGTTCTTGCCATTATCGAGCACGAGCAGATTACTGAAGCCACGCGGATTCTCATGCGACTCCCACGACTCACACAGATCACCAACGTCACGATGCGCAGCAGTGCGGAAGTCGCGATTGATAGTCAGCGTTGTGTATGGAGTATTGCCGATCTGCCAGTCTGGTCCGAGCTGCTTCATCGCTTCCATCTGACCAGCGAAACGAACTGGAAGATTTTCTTGGAAAACGTTTGAAGCAGACTCGAACAGAGGAAGCGCAGCTTCATAGAGATCGTGATGACTTGCGCTCCATCCTGTCTCACGGCAGAAAGGAATGCGAGGATAGCGATCCATGAATCCACCGACGCCAGAGCGAACGCCATTAGCATAAGTCGTATCTGAGATCATGTCATTGAGAATGTGATCAGCAGCCATCTTACGATCGTGCGGAGACTTATCTTTGTTTGCGTTATACCAGTCGTCGAACACAAAGTCTTTTGCTTTGTTCACGATCCAGATAGCACCAGCACCGATCTCACCTTTGCTCTTGTCTGCACCAGACCCGCGACCCTGAAGAGGCTTATCAAGAGAAGTGTTATAGAGTTCCTGAAGCATATCCTCGCCAGTGATAGAAAGCGGCGATCCCTTAACCATATACTGAATGACAGCTTTCTCGCGCTGCGTAACCCAACGACGAGAGCCTTCGCCGTCAGGTAGTTTCTGATAAGCTGTGTCGCGTTCGATACCAGCAGCCAGCCCGCGATTATCTGACATGATAGCACCAGAGCGCAGCGCTTTATAAGCAGACTCAGTCATCTCTTTGCTGAACACATTCTTGCGGAACTTGCATAGCAGATTCTTTTCGCTATGTGTTTCTCCGTTCGCAATCTGAAGCGGAGTCAGTGGCTCATACACATCTGTATCTTCTGTCAACACAAGATCATAGCAGTCATGATCTAGGAACTTTCCTAGCAGATGATCCATCTTGTTAAGATTGGAGTGTTCTAGATAGATTTTCTTAACCATGGGTTCTCCTCCTAAAACTCTTATGTGTATGTATGCTTCAGGAGATTTTCATATGTGTTGAAATAGACGTTTTCGCCGATAATCCTAGTCACATTATCGATACTCGGAAAGATAAAGATGAAGTCAACGTCAGGATTCTTGCGTACCAACCATTGAAGATAGTTCACACGACCAGGATTGTCTCCCGCGCTCGCGCGAGTGCTCTCTCCATAGTTTTCAGTTCCTTCATATACATTCGACAGAAGCTGACTACCATCTTGAATGAGGAAGTCGAATCCCAGACAGATGAGCTGATTGTATTCCATCTTGATCGCTTCGCGCATGGCGTTCATGCCAGCATTACTGCGTGGACGACCGATGTTACACTCAGAAGGTTCCCATCGTTCATCAATTGGCGGAACGAGGAAACGCTTGGATGGAAAGTCGCTTCCTTCTATCTCGGTAATGATACCATCATCAATGCTAACGAGGAAATCAGGAAAAGACCTGTCAGGATAATCACGATAAAGCGCATTGCAACCAAACACCGTTCCATACTGTTTCAGACGAGTAAGTTCAAAGCCTTTGCGGCTCGTACCATTACCAACGATAAAAGCTGTGTTCATGCTACTTCTTTCTTAGTAGAACCCTTCGGACGCCCGCGACCACGCTTGACAGCAGTCTGTGGCTGTAACTCTTGAAAGGGTTCTTCGTGAAAGGGTTCTTCGTTCACTACCACCTCCATGATTGGAGGAGGAACTGCTATAGGAGCAGCTACAGATTGACCCCATGCTTCCCACAGATTAGGAAACGCGATCTTAATCGCTTCAGGCATGATCTTAATCTGACGATGTTTCATACGAAGAAGCAACTTAGCATCACGCGGATCGACTGACTCGAGAACCTGAATGAAAAGCTGCTCGCGCTTGAGTGGCTTAACTTCACGTCCTTCTGGACTATCGACGAAGTAGATCAGCTTCTTACACTCGACATAGAAACGACCTTCCTGATCTGCTGCTTCAAACAGTGGACGATACGGTGGATCACCGTCAGGAAGCAACCACTTGACGCCTGGATCCATACCGTAGCCGAGCACAGCCTTGAGAGCGTATGAGCTATGCAGCTGAAGGAACTCGACCTGCTTTTCTACTGTGGTTTGTGCTTCAATCTTAGCAACAATATTGGCCATACACTTTGCTGTATCAAGCGCCATTGTCTAACTCCTTAGGTTCGTATTCAATAACATTTATAAAAGATTTCTTCTGCTCGTCAGTCCAAGTCTTAAGATAGCCATTATCCTTATCAAACAACTCGAGATACTCTTCTTCAGTGATCTCGCGATGATCGATGATTGCGGTTGGGTCGATATGCTTCTGACTGAACTCTTTGAACGTTGTGTCACCTTCGCGCCACACAACTTCGTCGAGCGCATCACGAACGTCGCTTTCTACTTTCACGACATAGCGAATACGAAACGATGACAGAACATCAACCATGACGAGCTTAGACATTAGATATCACCTTCTTTGCGATTCTCGGAGTAGTATGCGTCAAACGTACCACCAGGATATCGAGCTTCGAGCTTCTTCACATTTTCAGCCACGACTTCATTGGGATCGAGCTGAAGCGCATTACAAGCATTGATCCAGTACCAAATCACGTCACCGAGTTCTTTCTTGAGATGCTGGCGCGTATCTTCTGTGAATGGCTTACCCTGAAACAAAACCTTCTTCATGATTTCCTGAGCTTCGCCAGCTTCACTGGTCATACCAATGATAGCCGTAAGCATCAACGACATGTTGATCTTATTATCCTTATCATACTGGATTTCTTTTAGCTTGTCAATGAAAACTTGAGTTTCACGGCTTTCACGACTTGTAACAGCCATAACGAAATCAGCATACTTATTCAGATCGATCACTTGTCATACTCCCTGTTGTGATAGTCGAGGTCTGGCACTTCAATATCAAGTTCATGCAGTTCTTCGAAGATTCCTGGCTTGCATGGATAAAACTCACCAGCGATTCCTTTGACGATGTAATCACCAATGGATGCTTTCATAACGCCTTCTAACGTGTAGATCTCCAGCATAGGAATACCGTAGATTACTTGCTCTGCGAACTTACCTTCAGTAAACTCTACGATCTCATCGGTGTTCACACCAGTCCATTTGACTGCATGAATGACGGATGGTTTCTTACGATAGCGAGCGACTGGCATTAGAACTCCGAGATTGCTTCGGTCAGCTGACGAAGCCTGTGTTCAACGAAATAGTTAAAGATCTTGCTGCGAGGATTACGATTATATGTAGTGAACGCATTCATGATGTTTGACTGCAAATCCTCAGGAATGCAGTCGAGATCGACCATAATCTTGTTACGGTGATAATTCCGCAACATCTCACCCTGACAGTATTGCTCAGGTTGCATGAGCGTCCACTCTTCCAGTTTCTTTTTGGGAAGAGGTTTCTGACGACCACCAGCTACGAACGTATCGTCAGCAGACAGGAAGTTAGGCACGCCGTCGCCACTATCGCCTTGCAGAATGTGATACTGCTTGAAACGTTCTGGATTCACGTCGGGCGTGATGAACTTCTTAGCGATGGGTGAGTACTGAGCAACATTATCATACTTCTGTAACTGAGCGAAGTCTTTGTCGCCTGAGACGATAAGGATCTTCTCATTCACTACACCGTGCTGACCGTAGGCATGACACAGAGTTCCAATGATATCGTCAGCTTCCGCGCGCTCGAGGCGCAGCACGGGATACGGCATGTTATCCGAGATCTCGTCGCGAATCTTGTGCAGAGCATTGAAGATAGTCGACCAATCGTGCGCGGATTTCTCGCGAGCTTTCTTACGACCAGCCTTGTAGTGAGGATAGATCTCTCGGCGCCAGTATGAAGGACCGTCGGCACAGATAACGATCTCGCCATACTCAGCACCAAACTTGCGCTTGTATAAACGAATGCTCGACAGAACCATATGGCGAACCATATCTTCGTCGAGTTTGCTTTCATTGTTAACCAGCTGCATCATGATATTGGAAATCATGACCTGGCTGAAATCTACGAGAATCATAACGAACTCCATTGCATGATAGTATCATATACTATCTATGCGTAATTGTCAAGCGGGATCGAACTCGTCGTCGCCATTATCTGGCGACAACTCCGCTATGGTTTTGACTGTATGCTCTACGACTTCCTGAAACGGATGATTTAGATCCATGGTCATCAGTAGGGTTGAGCGTAGGGCTTCGACGGTAAAGCCAAAGTGTTTGTCGAAATCCTTGTTGAATATGTCGAAGCCCTGCTGCCCTAACTTATTGGCGATATGTTGAGCATATGCGTCAGTGACTTCATCGACATATGCTCGTTTCGTAGCCTCACGAGCAGCATCATCCTCCACTGGAGAAACGAGACGAACGCTCTTCTTAGGGAAGCGCACTACATTACTTGACTGCGCGAAGGATGACGCAGAATTCGTTGATTCGTCCATTGGGAGCGTTCTCTTTGGTCTTGAGTGAGGTGAATGCACGTTCTGCTGCTTTAGCTGTGCTGCCTGTGATATTAGGCAAGACGTCTGTAGGCTTACGCAGCTTCTTCTGTAGTGAGCTCTCGTTGAAGTTCTGGAGGGTAGTCCCCTTCAGCGAGAGTCCACCATTTCCTGCGACGTAGTGAGCCAACACATTATACTTGGTGTTGAACACCCAGAGCTCAGTAGCACCAACCAGCTTCGCAGGATCGATAGACACGATCTTGAGGTTCGTATCTTCTTTCTGGAACTTGATCTTGGATACAACCTTGTCAGCTGACTTAGGCTTAGTCTTACGCGGCTTCTTGACAACTGACTTGCGACTGTTGGAAAGATACGACTCGCAGTCTGCAATGATACCAGCGAACAGATCGACTCGTTCCTTCAGCTGCTTCTTAGTGAGATACGAATACGCTTCCTTCAGCTGCGGATCAGCGTTGCGCTCTGATGCTTCGTTCAGCTCTTGGAACCAGCCAGCATAGTAGTCGATGACTCCGCGCACGTCTGTAGGCTTTGCGCTGCGATTCTTCAGCCACTCGTAGAAACCTGTCAGCGATTCCGCTTCCTGATCGATCATCTGCTCGATGTCGGTGATCAGCTCGTTCGTGTTGATTTTTAGAGGCACGTTCACTTTAGCGGCAGCCTGCTTCTGATCTTCTTCCACTAGATTCGCACCCTTGCGGCACAGCTCCATGACGCGCGACTCAATCTTCTTGCGCTTCTCAGCATCTTCCCAACCCATGATATACATGCGAGCCATGGCTGCAGTCGTGCTGTTGATCTGTGCGTCAGGCAGTCGACTGAATACCTTAACAGCGACTTTAGGCATATTCACTGACTCCATGAACTCGACGATGAACTTACGTCCAGTCTTCGCTTCATAGAAATAGTTGTACCAGTTGAACGCAGACATTTCTTTAGCCCGCAGTTCACTATCACTCAAGAAACCGATATCCTCCCAAGTCGGCTCTTCACCAAAGTGTTTGGCATCGACACCGCGTGGGAGAATAGTCTTACGTTTCTTTGCCTTCACCGACAGTAGACTCTTAGCCATAGATCGCTCCTTCACTATAACTTATCATACCACAGGTGAGGGTGATTGTCAAGGCTTGTTTGCCATCGAGCTGAGGAAATCCCGCCACTGGGCTGCACGAATATCCCAATTATAGAAGTTGTCGAAGTAGGCTTTTTGGAACCTGAGGCGTTCCTGATTGTGCTCTGCCCAGTAGTCCCTGATGACCATGCTCAAGACGCCAGCGAACATATTGGCGTGCTTGTTATTGTTCTCCGTCCAACCATACTGAACAGCGAAGTTGGCGCAAGTTTCAGGCAACGCAGCCAACGTTGGGCAGATAACATTACAGCCAGCACTCATAGCCTCGATCACTGAGATACCAGAAGTCTCTGGCCAAATGCTAGGATATGCGTAGATATGCGCTTTCTTCAGAGCTTCACGGATAACAGAGTTTGGTTGCCATCCATGATAGGTCATCTTGCCGTTGCGCTTGATGCGCTCGAACAGTTCCTTATACGGCTCGTCGCGAGCAGGCCATCCATAGATACCAAACGACGAGTAAACGTCGAGATGGAAGTCTACGCCACGATCAGCCAGGAACTCAGCAACAGGAACGAGAAGCTCGAGTCCGCGATGAGGTGTGGTGTGATAGATTACGTTAATCGTGCCTTTAGGCTTTTCATGCTGCTCGATAGGAACGATAGCATTCTGCAGAACGATACCCTTGTCGTATGGTACTCCAAGTCCGAGATTGTAAGTAGACTGCTGATAGTGTGATACGAATACGAGTCTCTCGAATCTGTCAAGGCTCTTAGCATCCTTCAAGTGCTGCGACTCTGGATCGTCGAACGTATCGTGAAGCCACAGAATGTTTTTCTTTGTAGTGCTTACATTGTCTTCGCGCACGCGCGAGCAGATGATATTGAACTGATCAGTCAGTTCTGTAGGCAGTCGAGCCATAAGCCCTTCGAACATCTGCTCGGTTCCGCCTTTAGAACCAATGTGCGCATACGTTCCGTTCTTTGCTGGCTCAAGATCCTTAGCCTTCGTTGCGCTTTCCTTGAGTCCAGAGATATTCAGTTTAGTCATTGATCACAATCCTCACTTCAGTAATCGAATCCAGGCGAAACGAACGCCATCCATTATTATCTATATCCCAAACGGATAGGACAGAATCGTTTTCTTTCTTCGTAGTTTCTTTATCGTTCGTAGGCAGATACTTCTCCAGCAACGTGCAGTTCATAACACGAAGAGATCCATCTTTCTTAATGAAAGAAACCTCAAGTCTGCGATTGCGAAGCATCTCACTGAGTTCACTCTTATTCCACATCATATCTTCCTTCCGATATACTTAGCATCAGTTTGGTCTGTGATATACTGCACTGCACCTTTATTGTATGCAGGAGCAACACGCATAGCCTTCTCTTCGATAGCACGAATGGTCTCGGGCTTTTCCTCGCAGTCGCGCTTCCACTTGTGCTCAGTGCGCAAGTCACGCTTCGCAGCTACACCGCCAGGAATGGTATTGGATAGGGGAGCTGCGTTAGATTCTACTGAGAGTGAGTATGAAAACTTCTTGACTGACTCTGTTGGCTTACGATATCCAACCTTAGCCAGAAGCTCTTGAGTAAGACGTTGAGACTCAATCATAGCCTGTGTTGGCTTACGGGACTTACGCTTACGCATATTGGTCGTGGTGTAGTAGATAGGTAAAATAGCCATAACTGACCCCTCATTACATTATTCATTATATGCTATGGGGAGTCAGTTGTCAAGGACTTTATGTAGCCAAAATTTCTTTTAGCCTATCAGCGGCGTAAGAAGCCGCGAATGCGTTTGGCTTAACACGAGGAGTCACGTTGCACGTTCCTCTGATGTAGCCAACAGCCTGCTGAACGACGCAGCTACTGCCATGGATAATGTCGGGATTGATATCTAGATGAACTTCAGCATGACGATCACCGATAGCTTCAGCCAAATCCATATAAAGCTGCGCAACTTTATATACCTCGTTCATGAGGCGATATGCTGGTCTGTCCATGCGCTGATCGTAGTCGCGTTCTGTTTCTACGCGGCCGAACACCTTACATCCGCGTGATCCTTCATAGTGGATTACGACTGCCAGCGTGTAGTCAGCATACCACAGATCATCTTTTCCACAGTATCGCTCACTGTCAGCTCCGATGTAGATGCAAGTTGATTCTGAAGTATCACGAATAAAATCACGCACTTCATCTAGATTCATATTCTTAATCATATCACTGCTATATAGTTGTATGAGTCATAGAGAATTTTTAGGTTACGAAAATCCGATAATCTGTCTTCCTATGAACAGAGTATCGAACATTGATTTAGCTATCGCGGTAGCGAAAGCTGGATGTTTGCCAAGTATCATCATGGTAGCTTATAGCGCAGACGAAGGGAAAATCTTTCGAGAAGAAAAGTTTGTAAAAGACATATTGAAGTTTAAATCTCTAGTTGGCAACTGTAACATAATTGTGAGCATGACTGATATTTTTTTAGAAACTCATTACGAACGAATGTTCAAGATGATAGAACTTTTTAGTATCACACATATTGAAATTCTTCCTTACTATGGAAATCAGATCCGCAATTTAAAAATAGATAAACGTTTAAAGGAAGGTTCATATGATTTAAAAAGTTATATCAACAATCTTGTGAAGATTAAGACGACAGGATGTAAGATAATTGTGAAATGTCTTGCTTATCCTATCGAACCTATTTCCGAAGCCTTAGCTAAGAATAAAGTGATTGATGCGATAATAGTCAAATGTGCTAAAGGCGCTGGTAAAGTGTCTCCGTTGCACGAAGACTTAGTTGAATTGATAACGAAAGCTAAGAAAAGATATCCAACAGTTCACATCATAGCTTCGGGTGGAGTATCCACTTCAAAAGATGTACATGATTGTATAAAAGCTGGAGCAACAGCAGTTGGTATAGGTACGATATTCGCTCTATCGAGCGAATCTAAGGTTGACCCAGAAACTAAACAATTGCTCATATCTAAAACGAGTAAAGATATAACAGTTATCGGCAAATCTGGTCTTGGCTTGAACGCCATAGTGATTAAAGAACACGATGGACCGGACGATGATAATTTTAGTCATAGTCTTGAAATAGGCGTCAAGGGTGCTGGAGGACATCTATATATCGGACACGGAATCAATCAAGTGAATGAAATCCTTAGCGTATCCGATATAGTAAAACGTCTAACAACATAAAGTGGCACCGCTGGTAGGAGTCGAACCCACGCTCTCGGTTTTGGAGACCGATGTGCTACCGTAACACTTCAGCGATATGTTACTATTTAGTATGGCGGAGAGTATAGGATTCGAACCTATGCTACCGATAAAGGTAGGACGATTTAGCAAACCGCTGCTTTAGACCACTCAGCCAACTCTCCATAATGGTGCTTCGGGATGGAATCGAACCACCGACACCAAGATCTTCAATCTCGTGCTCTACCAACTGAGCTACCGAAGCAAAATTTAATCTGGTAAAATATGGTAGGAAGGGAGGGATTCGAACCCCCAGTGTTACCTTTAAGGAACGGATTTACAGTCCGTCGCAGAACCACCGTCTCTGCAGCCTTCCTATAACTATATGGCACTGTCTTTAGGAGTCGAACCTAAACTCCGAGCTCCACAAACTCGGGTGCTTACCAATTACACTAAGACAGCAAGTGCTACAGCTCCGATTCGAACGGCGTCCTAGTCTTGTCGATCTGTGTTTCCCAACAACACCGACTGTAGCATATTGGTGTCAGAAGTAGGACTTGAACCTACGACCATTCGCGTATGAAGCGAACGCTCTACCAACTGAGCTATTCTGACAAAACTGGTGCCCTATGTAAGATTCGAACTTACAACCTTCGGTTTCTAAGACCGACACCTCTACCAGTTGGGCTAATAGGGCAAATTGGAGCGGAGAATGGGGATCGAACCCACGACCACTTGCTTGGCAAGCAAGAGCTCTACCACTGAGCTACCTCCGCAGAATATGGAGCTACCTCCCAGAATCGAACTGGGTTCTCAAGGATTTGCAGTCCCGCGATTTACCATCCATCCCAGGTAGCATTTGCTGGTTACTGCCATCCAGCATCTCCCTTTTCGCGGAGTAGGTTACGAGATGAGACGGATCAAGAAACCGAGACTCTTCAGGCGGCAGGAGCCTATATCCACCTAAACGCTTGATCTCGTAAAGATGGTGATTCGCAGGCTCTCATCTCTGCGAATTGATGGTGCTGGCAGCAGGAATCGAACCCACGACATCCTGATTACAAATCAGGCGCTCTACCTACTGAGCTATGCCAGCGAAACGTTATACTAATTTATATCCAAAAACGTCTTCGAATTTTTCATTACGAATGGCGTCAAGAATTCGTGTATAGTTTATGAAAGAGTTTGGATCCACTGGATCTTTTTCTACAAGAGTCTTTCTGATACCTCTGTATTCTTTCTTAAGAATTTCGAAGTTATCGACTGTAAGAATTTCTAATGCTTTGTCGATTTCATCAACAGCTTTCTTACGAGATTGCACATCCATGTTTCTAAAATGGAGTGGCTCGGGAGTAACTGTCGCGTAGCACTTCGTTCTGATACCTGGATTGATCTCATACAATTTCATTAAAAACTTCGCATGAGATGAAGCGTCGAGTAGAACATATGGACTGATAGCTGTATTAAAGAATATTTGAAACGGATCTTTCATACCGGTAAACGTATATATGTTTTTTTCTACAGTAGACCAGATAGTTCCTTTTCTAGCGTACTCAGCTGTTTTCCCCACTCCGTCGATACTCATAACAAATCGAACTCTCTTGAACTTTTCGAGACGATCTATGAACTTAGGATTGTAGACGCTACAGTTAGTGAACAGTTCTACGTTGATGTTTTGATTAAGATTCCTTTCAATCAGAACATCAAGGAAATCATAATAGTCTTTGATCAGTAGAGGCTCACCACCAGTTAAGCACAGAGTGCGAACACCATCCAATGTTATTTTCTTTAGTTCTTCTAAAGAAGCATCAGAGGTATACTCTACTGATTCCTCTTGATTGTCACCAAAGTATGAATTTAGAAAAGGATATTCCTTAGCTTCGCGCGCGAGCTCTGAACTAGAGGAAGAGTTACACATTCTACATTTAAAATTGCAGAGGTTACTCGTTCTAAGCTCAAGCCTCGCTATGACAGAGGGAGTATCTACTGTGAAATCTTCACTATCGAGTTCGAGATACTTATTAGGATCTATCTCATCTACTTTTCGAAAAGTGCTCTGACGAGTGCTTCTGATCCCTATGTCTTCGCGATTCTTACATATACTACATGAAGGAGGAACTCTTCCAGCAATGAAGTCTCTCTTTATGTTTTTAAGAAAGTCCGACTCAAGGTATTCTGTTGGCGACAACTGTTCTGTACCAGAATTCGCATGGCATGGTTTCGTATTATTCAAGTGACAATACATACCATTCCACGGTGCAGGGCAAAAGAACTCTTTTGTCGGATCAATGATTGTCATACGAAACCTTTTTGAAATTAGTGGGAGCTAACCATGGCTCCCGGCGGGTCTATTTAGCGCGACCAATCGCATCCGTATCGGCTCTCCGGTCCTTCGGGAGCGCGACTTCCCTATCTACTTTCCCAGAGCTTTCGCCCGTCGGCTAGATACGAATTATGGTGGAGCCAGACGGGATCGAACCGCCGACATTCTGCTTGCAAAGCAGACGCTCTCCCAACTGAGCTATGGCCCCAAACTGGTGCGGGATGAGAGGGTCGAACTCCCGACATCCTCGGTGTAAACGAGGCGCTCTACCACTGAGCTAATCCCGCAATTTGGCTCCCCGACTAGGACTCGAACCTAGGACAAAGCGATTAACAGTCGCTTGCTCTACCAACTGAGCTATCGGGAAATAAAAGCTCCAGAACACTATCGCAGTCTGGCAGCGGATGGTTATTTAGGTGTCTCCTTGTAACCTGCAGGAAGGAGAGAATCATTCACCATCACCCTAGTCTGTTTCAACACCAAAGGGCACGTTATGGAGGAAGAGGTGGGATTCGAACCCACGATACCCGTGAAGGTATATCGGTTTTCAAGACCGAGGCGTTCAACCGCTCTGCCACTCTTCCGTAATTGGTCGGAGATGCAGGATTCGAACCTGCGACCCTCTGCTCCCAAAGCAGATGCGCTACCAGACTGCGCTAATCTCCGTTATATGTTTTCAAACAGCAAGTTCTTTATTTAGCGGCAGACTCGCTCTCTGCGAATACCATACGGAGTGTGTCTATCTACGATGAAACACTGCGGATGACGCGGCGCATGATACACATACGGATTGTATGCAGGGCGCGGGTGATAGTATGGACGCGGCGGAGCATAGTATGGATCGTATGGGCGCGAACGATAGTGTGTGCGATTATACGACGAGTCGGACACACCATTAGCCACGACTGCACCAGCAAGAGCACCTACTGCACCAGCGGCGACTAACTGCTGCTCTCTTGGCGTGCAGCCAGCGAGACCAAGCGCGATGATTGATAATGCAAGAATCTTTTTCATGCTACGCTCCATTTGATGTCGTCTTCAGTCTCGATTGATTCGAGACCATCGTACTCTTCGATTCGATATTTAGTCCCCGCAGGAAGATCGTCGATCACGAGATCGGCGCACATACCATTTGCGTCTTCACCCAGTTCCTCGACGACTTTCACAAGAATAGGATCTGTGCGATCCATATCGCCATCCCACTCAGCTTGCCCGCCTAACTCAACGTATCGTTCCCAAGCAGCCTTAGAAAGACCGAAGCCACCGTAGCAGATATTGATTACTATCTTAGTCACTTTCGTCTCCATTGTCAAGTGGTGATCGCGGAAGGACTCGAACCTTCGACCCACAGCTTAGAAGGCTGTTGCTCTATCCTGCTGAGCTACGCGACCTTTGCGTTTATATAGCTTGCGCGAGCGGATCACGCGCGAGCGAAACTTAGGCGTTCGCAGGTCTTTCGCTATCGGATTGCGTTTTAACTCGCATGAGTTTACCGCAGAGTTCCCAGCCATAGTTTCGTTCCTTCGTTTTACGATTAACGTCAACATCCATCTTATAGCCGGTATAATCTTCTAGATACTTCACTGCCTTTTCGATATCATCGAACTCTTTCATACCAGCGTTGCGATTTAGATATGGCTTTGCAATATATTTCATGCTGCGAGTTCCTTCACGATCTTACCCATACGACGACCGTGAGCGGGATACGCAACAACAGCCACTTCCTTATTCCAGCAAGCGCGGCAGTCACCGCATTTGCCAGAGCGCTCATACGCATCGCACACCTTGCTCGCGCTCGTTTCGCTGTCAGCGAACGGGATAACCGTCGAGCCGTGATCAGCGTCGAACTCGCCAGTCATAGAGTCGGACGAGAAGCGAACAGCGACATTCTCCAGCGACTTCATACGATCGAGGATCGAGCGGATACGATCGACCTTGTAGGACTTAGTAGGCAGCCAGTGCTTGACGTGAGGAGTCTTCTGCATCACCAGAAAGATCTTGAAAGCCAAAGCGGGATGATACACGTCACCCGAGTCGAACCAGCGGAAGAACTTCTGCCGCTTCAGTTCCTTCACCATATCGTCGACCCACTCAGCTCGCTTCCAGTCTTCACGATTGTGCTCGCGA
>Ga0315903_10005992_pt1 | contig 15669 bp, 29 predicted proteins | sample LakEriMetagenome_7_FD_203524 | JGI IMG/M metagenome (GOLD analysis project Ga0315903, IMG submission 203524) | Freshwater fungal communities from buoy surface, Lake Erie, Ohio, United States - Buoy 2 MA119 | ecosystem: Environmental > Aquatic > Freshwater > Lake | place: USA: Lake Erie, Ohio...
CACGAAGATAATTGGCTTGATAAAGTCGGTTATACCGAACACGCGCATAGTGCGGCTTCGTATTACATAGGTAAGGATAAGTGACGCTAGAAAAACGTTTGGAAGAGATTCCAGACGAAGTGGCTAATGAAGATTTAGATGAATTACGTAGAGCCTTAATAAGAACTCAGAAGCAATTAAAAGACGCAAGGCAACGTACTGATGAATTAGTAGTAGCAACTAAACAAAGCGCGTATGACGCAACCTTATCTATGGGAAAGATTCCGCCAGTAATACCGCCTGTATTAGATAAAAGAAAAACTAAACCTGAAGTAGCCCTATGGCACTTAACCGATTGGCAAGGTTCAAAAAAAACTACTACTTATAACTCACAGGTAATGCGCGAACGCGTCTTTAATTTTGTTAAGAAGGCAAGACGTATTACGGAGATTCAGAGAGCAGACCACCCTGTAAAAGATGTAGTAATACTTTTCGGTGGCGATATGGTTGAAGGCTTATTTAATTACCCTGCGCAACTACACGAAATTGACTCTACTTTATTTGAACAATACGTAACCGTATCGCGTTTAATTACCGAAGTAGTTAGAGAAGCCTTAGCAACTTATGAAAAAGTATTAGTAGTAGCGGAATGGGGTAATCACGGACGTATTGGAAGCAAGCGCGCGGACGTTCCAAGAAACGACAATATTGACCGTATGTGTTACGAACTAGCGCGTCAGTTATTAGCGGACGAAAAAAGATTAACTTGGCAAGATTGTCCTGATGACGTTCAGCAAGTAGAAGTCGGAAACTATCGCGCGCTTTTAATCCACGGTGACGAAGTAGGACGTAATGGCTTTGCTTCACCTGCCGCTATTGTCGGACACGCTAACCGTTGGCGGTCAGGTGCGTACCCGTGGGAATTTCGTGATGTTTATATCGGTCACTACCACACGCACGCTTGCTGGCCAATGGCTAACGGTCAAGGTTCGGTTTATCAAACTGGCAGTACCGAATCTGATAACCGATACGCACGTGACCTTCTTGCCGCAAGTGCTATTCCGTCACAACGTCTTCACTTTATTGACCCTGTGCGTGGTCGTGTAACGGCTGAATATAAAGTTTGGCTTGACTAGATAGGGCTATCAAGAACCGCGTCTACTGCGTCATCTATTGTGACCGTGTGTTCTTTAGAGCAATTACCGCAATCTTTACACATTACTCTTCGTCATAATCGTCACCATACTCAGTTGTGATAAGTCGCATATTGGAAATATCTATACCGTTTTCTTTTGCGGTCTTTACCGATTCTTGAAAAGTATTTAGTACGCGGTTTGTAATATCGCTCACCATATCGGGGTACGCGGTTTCAGTACCGATTTCTACAACTAATCCACCCATACGGATAGCAACGTGTGTGTAAGTCGAATCAGGAGAGTTAGTAGCCATAAAGAAATCGTAACTGCGTTACAACGTGTGACGTCAAGTAGGCAGTTGGCGCGTCCGCGTGTCCTGCCGCCGTCCCCTATCCGAAACCCCTGCGGAATCCGAAAACGGCTCTACGGGGCTTCTAGGGGTCTAAACGAGCGTGAAAAATGTTGGCTTCCCTGTGGGCTAAACCGTTACAACCAGCGTAAGATTCTCTTAGTACTACCAGAACGCTCGTATCGCTCGTAGTAGGCGGAAACGCTGAGAGCACGCACGTTAGTAAGGGAACGTACACGTACATTGAAAATTACATAGGGACTAACAAAATTAACTTTCGCGAAACTATGTGCGCCTCACAACCGCACGTAGTCGCAAGGTTTCGCGCACCTTGCCTGACGAGCATAGCGACTAATAAAGGGACAAACAAAATGGTTACAACCAAGACACAAAAAGAAATCAAGTTCACAATGTATAGCGGTTCTTTTCTAACTAAGACAGGTTCAATGTTCTTAGACGAAGAGCATTACATAGGAGTAAGTACAAGCGGCAACAAAGATAACGTTCTAATCAAATCACTAGGTTGCGAAGTATCGGTCATAAACCCAATGCCTTACTTCGGTTCAGGGGAATCCCAAATCAAAACTACGTGGCGAATTCGTTACAACGTTTGGTCACGTAGCAAAGGTACTTGGGGAAAACGAGAGATGTATCAAGAACTTGATAAGGATTTCGTTTCAAACATTATCGGTTGGGACTACCGCACTTCATTAGAAAGCGAACTACTAACCGCACTACAAGCACAACTAGAAGACGGACTAACCGCAATTAAGAAAGAGTGGAACAAGTAAGGCATAAGGCGAAACCGCGCGCAAGCGCGGTCTTACGGTAAACGCCGTAACTGACGAGCCTAAGTCAGAATAGAAGGGACAAAATAAATGACTACTGCTACACAAGAAAACGCAATTCCAGAATCAAAGTTAGAACATATCTCTATTAACCTTTTCGGTTACGGAGACAGAGAAGCACCAATTCACGAAGTAGAACACCGTTTAACTTCACAACGCGAAACTATCGAACGTCTTAATAGAGAAATAAGCACTATGCGCGAGAACGTACGTAGCGCACTACATAAGTTCGATAAGAAAACCGACACAGTAGAACTTGACCTAGAAGACGTCAATTCAATTCTCGAAGATATTGGCGCAAGCAAGATTCTATTTACTTACACCGCAACCGTTACTTATACGGTAACTATTACGGGCATTGAAGCCGATAGCGAAAGCGAAGCAGAACGTAAAGCGTTAAACGCGGTTGATTGTCGCGTAGACGAAGAGAAGTGCGGCGAAGATGCTCAGGTTGATAACGAAGAGTACGAAGCAACTGACGTAGAAGAGGAAGACAACTAATGGCTAAAGAACCGAACTCATACATAACTATTCAGCCGAATAGTCACTATCACAATGCCGCATATAACGCAGGACTATGTAAGTCAAATCAGTACTTAGTAATTGACTTCTATTCTTGGGTTAATTGGTATAACAACGCAAGAGAAAGACGCAACCCAGTAGTACCACCGCCAGCATTTAACGGCGATACATACGAAGTTGCTTTACAAGTACGTAACGAACTCAACGAACAACTAACGAAAGAAGGCAAATAAAATGGCACGATACCTACAAGCAGAAACAAAAATAGACGGTTCACGCGCAATGTTTACTTCAGGGCGCAGACCGTCTTTCACAACGCTAGGAACGGAAACAAAAGGTGCGCGCACCGCAGAAGAAGCGTTAAAGGAAGCGCAACTTGATTGGGGAGTTTATAAAACAGACGAACCTGTAAATGTAATGATTCCGCGTTCAGAACTAAATAAAGAAGAACTGCGGATATTCGCAAAAGATAAGTTTATGACTTATCGCTATAACCCGATTACAAACGAACCCGAATCACTTGGCGTAGTCGGTTCGCGCTATACACCCGTACAAAATTTAGAAGCCTTCTCTCTTCTAAATAATATTGCGGACGATTCAGGCGCGGTATTTGATAGCGCAGGAAGTCTTGACGGCGGTAAGAAAGTCTTTATGACTATGAAATTGCCCGAAGGAATTCAGGTAGGCGGTGTAGATAAGGTTGATATGTATCTTCTCGCTTGGAACGCACACGATGGTTCTAGTTCGTTCTCTATCCACGTAACGCCAATTCGCTTATGGTGTCAGAATCAGATTCGTATGATTATGCGAACCGCAGAAAGTTCTTACACACTTCGCCATACTCCACGAGTAAACGGCAAAGTAATTGCGGCACGTGAAGCGTTAGGACTTACATTTAAATATGTAGAAGAGTTCGAACGTCAAGCAGAACTTCTCTTAGGGGCAAAGTACTCAGATAAAGAGTTTTACCGTTTAGTTGAAACTCTAATTCCGATTGACGAAGAGAACGAACGCTCACGTAACGTTGCCGAAGAAGCGCGGCAGAATCTTGTAGGACTATGGAAAGCACCTACACAAGAAAATATCCTCAATACAAAGTGGGCGGCATATAACGCCGTTGCTGAGTACGCAGATTGGACTAAGCCAGTACGCGGTAACAACGTAGATAGCGCGCGCGCGGTTAAGACAATCACAGGGCTAGCAGACCGATTCAAGAACAAGGCTCTAACCCTTCTTTCATAATCCTAAGAAAACAAAAGGCGCGCTATCAAATCGGTAGCGCGCCTTTTCTTAGTCCTAAATAAACAAATGTAAATGTCTTACCGAACCGTTAAACTAATCAAGGGAGAAACCAAAATGATAATGACAGTTATAAATGCTTTATTCGCCGTACTCATTTCCTGTGCGGTATTGCTTTACGTGAAATACGATAATGCTTTCCACTTAACAATTCGTGGGAAGCGATTTCTTTTTGTAGTCGGAATTCTTTTCTTTTTCGGACTACTAACCGTTAGTCAAAATCTTTACGTAGATTGCGATTTACGGAATTTAAATAATGTAGAAAAGTGCGAAGTCCATTGGGGACTTCCTTACTAAGTAGGAAGGCGCAATATGAAAACCCGTATCACAGTAATAGTTAAGACCGAAGATAACGCGCAAGCAATCGAAGGTATTTCAACTACCGAAAAAAATTCGTTACGCAGAGATTATGTACGTGACGAAATGACTAAAGCACTAAAGGGATACGAACCCGAATTCACGAAGGTTCGTTTAGTTCAGGAAGGTAAATAATATGAGTAACGCAGTACTAGCGGTTAAATCAGACCAAAAGTTTTGGGACGATATGCAACTTGCCGCACTAAAACAAATCGGATTAGCGGACGCACCTAAAGCAGAACTAGGCGCGTTTCTTCACTACTCACAACGCACAGGACTTGACCCGTTCGCACGTCAGATTTATATGATTAACCGTGGCGGACGTTACACAATACAAGCAAGTATTGACGGACTTCGAATAGTCGCACAACGCTCAGGCGAATACGCAGGACAGGTTGGACCTTTCTTCTGCGGACAAGACGGTGAGTGGACAGATGTATGGCTAGAGAAAGAACCACCACTTGCGGCGAAGGTTGGCGTAATGCGTAAAGGATTCGCAGAACCTTTATTTGCGGTAGCCAAGTTTGAAAGTTATTGCGTAGTAGGTCGTGAAGGTAAGCCGTCAGGTTTATGGTTAAAAATGCCCGACACAATGATTGCTAAATGTGCCGAAGCGTTAGCACTACGCAAGGCGTTCCCTAATGACCTAAGCGGAATCTATTCAACCGAAGAAATGGAACAGGTAGATAACGGAACACCTGCGCCAGTTAAAGCAGTTGTAGAAATCGCGCAGGAAGTAAAGCCCGTAGAACTTACAGTAGAACAAGTAGCGGACTTACGCCTAAAACTAAATGAGGTATATGACGCAGAAACTATTGTTACTCTTAAATCTTTACACGATAGATTTGCGCCAGTTCTCGATATTCCTTTTGTAGCGGTAGTAGATACACCAGCGACTACTCTGCGGCAAGAAATTATGGTTTTAAAATCTATGTTAGAAGCGCGTAATGCTTAACGATTCTCTAATGGTTGAATTAGATTTTAGTACCGAACTTACACCTGCGCAAAGATTTGAAGAGTTTAACTCACGTAATCCGCAGGTGTATCAGGCGTTAGAAGATATGGCGTTTCAGTTAGTAAAGCGCGGACGTAAGAAAATCGGAATCAATATGCTTCTTGAAGTTCTTCGTTGGAATTATTATATGAAGACAGATGACCCTAATTCTGAATTCAAGATTAACAATAATTACGCGCCTTACTACTCACGCTTGCTAATCGAACGTAACCCGACTTGGGTAAACGTTTTTGAACTACGGACGATAAGGAGTAAGTAATGGCTATAAAAAAAGACGAACTACAAGGCTGGTTAGATTCTCTTAATACTATGTATCACGGTACAAGTGTTACGAATACAACCGTACGCATTGTAGAAAAATCCGCTATAAAAGAACTATTAAATATTCCTATAGATAGTTTATTTGAACTATACGGAAACTTAATTTTGGCTGGTTTTGAAAAAGACGAAGCCATAACCATAATCGTTTCTTTAATACGTGGCTATGAACAACGAGCCAATTAGATGTTGGTACTGTGGAAATTGGAAACCACAAGCGGACGCACAATGTACGGTCTGCGGAAACTCAGGAAGGGAGAAGTTAAATGGTCACGCCGCAAGCGATAGAAAACCGTCTAACGGCTCTTAGTAAGGAAGTAGACGAAGCACACGCGTTCTTAGAAAACGCCGAACTTAGTTACCATAAAGCCAAAACTGATTACGAATTAGGTATGGCAGGTACGCGTCTATCTTTTGGACAAGAAAAGTTGCGTGTACAAGACGTTCAGGACATAGCACTAAGAGAGAACGCACACTTGTACCGCACACTTAATACGGCGGAAGCAACCGTTAAAGCGGCACGCGCTAACGCCACACGAATCAGAACACAAGTAGATATAGCAAGAAGCGTAGGTACGTCCGTACGTGCGTCACTAGAAATGTAAAGGGATAAAAAATGAAGGCAAAAATAATTACGGCAATAATCGGATTAACAGTTACTACTATCGTTCCCGTATACGCGGACGGTATTCAAAGTCCACGCGGTATAAGTCAGAGCGCGTGGAACGCTAGTTCAACTTATCAAAACTTTGAATGTCCTAGCGGAACAAGTCGCGGTGAAGGCGTAGATATGAATTACACAACCGATAGAAGTGACGATTATTGGTTTGTAACTTGTGAACCTACTGTAATTTATACGCAACCAATTCCGATTCCTACACCTACGGTAAGCGATACGCCAACAGTAACGGTTACGCCTACACCTACGGTTACGGAAACAAGTACCGTAACTTCAACGGTTAGTAGCAATTCAACTATTAGTAGTACTACTGATTCTTCTACAGTAGTTACTCCTACATTAACCAACAACCAACTTATTACTTTAATTTTAGAATTATTTAATAAGATAATCGTTCTATTCGCACAACTAAAGTAAGGGACAAAAATGAAAATAGATGAGATGTTAGTTAAAGCGTTAGTAGCCTATGACGCTACACGTGAACGTTCGCTTCAAAAAGAAATCGGAGTAAGTCAGATTGGCGGTTGTCGTAGGTCAGTTTATTTCCACCTTAACGGAGAACCTAAAGTAAATAACACGTTAAGGCTTCCTGCTCTTATGGGTACGGCTATTCATAAGATGATTGAAGAAGCGATTATCAACGAAGCAAAAGAAACGTGGGCTGATTACGAAACGGAAAAAGAAGTCACGTATGACGGTTTAAAAGGTCATATAGATTTATTTATTCCTTCTGCTGGCGCGGTTATAGATTGGAAAACTACTAAGTTAAAGAACTTAGATTACTTCCCGTCTAAACAACAACGTTGGCAAGTACAGTTATATGCGTATCTATTAGAAAATAACGGTTACGAAGTTAAGACCGTAACGCTTGTAGGTATTCCACGTGACGGTGACGAACGTAATATCAAAACACATACCGAAGAATATAACCGCGAAATTGCATTAGACGGTATGACTTGGTTACGTGAAGTTCAGGCTATGACTATGCCACCTGCGCCTGAAAGATATGCGGCGCAGTTTTGCCAACACTATTGCTCTTACTTTGGCGATAGTTGCGGTGGTAAGGGAAAAGAAGTTACGGCAGAAGTTATTGAAGATATAGAAATTATCTCTGCCGTAGAAAAGTTTATTGAAGTTGATAGCAAGATTAAGGAACTAGATAAAGTTAAAGACGGTATTAAAGCCGCACTTGAAAACGTTAATGGAGTTACTCCTGACGGCGTTAAAGTTTCTTGGTCGCAGATTGCTGGACGTTCTTCAATAGACGAAGCCGAAGTGTTAGAAAAACTTGGCTACGTTCCTAAGAAGCAAGGTGAGCCTTCAATGCGCTTGTCGGTAAAATAATGACGTGGGTAAAGATTGACGATTCATTTCCAGACCACCCTAAAATCATAGGCTTATCTGATTCCGCTTTCAGGGCTCATATTCAGGGACTCTGCTACTGCGGACGCTTCCTAACTGACGGCTTTATTCCGTCTGCCGCTATCGGAAAAATAGGCGCGTTAGAAGCCATAGGACAGTTAATAGACGCTGGACTATGGCAGGAAGAGCCTTCGGCAAGCGGTTATCTAATCTACGGCTATTTAGACCACCAAACGTCTAAGAAGCAGGTTGAAGAAAAACGGGAAACGGTTAGGCAACGGCAGAAGCGTTATCGGGATAAAACTAAAGATAACGTAGAAGGTAACGCGTTAGTTTCCCATACAGAAGACAGAATACATAATACAGAATACATAAATACAGAAGACAGAATACAGAAGACAGAAGAAGAACTTCCTGCCGTTCGAAACAAGTCTGCGAAAGAATCAGTTGAAAGAATTTCAAATAAACTTGCTGACGCAAGGGCGAACGGAATCAACGCGTGGAATCTTTCAAAACTTGTAGAAGAAGAGTGGGACACATTACATAACGCTAACGATATTGGTGGGTGTATTGCGCTAACGGCTTGGTACGTAAGCGAATTACAAACACGAGCGTTATCCAGCGCGGAAATTGGGCGCATAGGTCAAATGACTAAACGCTTTGGACGTATAGCGTTACTTGCTATTGACGAAGCGGCAAGTAAAGATTTAACTGACTTAGTTAGTTACGCATATCGCGTAGCACAAAATATGTACTCAGATAGGAAAGCAAATGAAGGTAGGTGACAAAATTGTAGAAGACGGTATAGAAGCAACCGTTACTTTAATTGGAGAAGAACAAGAAAATTATCAAATATGGGAAGGTGTTACCGATTCAGGTGGACCTATATGGGGCTATGTATGGAAGGAGAATCTCAAAAGTGTTGAAAAAGAAAAAAGAACGCGAGTGTGAGAGCAACCATTGGTTTATCCAAGAAGGACAACTAATGCTTTCTACACCTACCGAAGCGCAACAAGAAATCGCGAAGCAAGTTATCAAAGTCTTAGAAAAACAAATAAGACTAAGAATTGCCGAAGATATAACAAATTGGAAACCGTTAGAAAACCGCGCACAGATTATTAAAGTAGCAGGAAGCCTTGACGCCGCACTTGTAGGTGTTCAGGCTATATGCGCGGAAATCGCTATGGGAAACGATAATGACGGAAGAGAATAAAGAACCTGAAACAACGTTCGATATTCTTATGCGCGTTCTTAGGGGTATCGAAGAGTTACGGCTTAAAGATACCCCTATGAACGAATTAGCCTTTGTTTATTTAGAAGGATATACAGAAGCGTTAGATAAAGTTTTAAACGTAGTAAGAAGGGAACTCTAATGGATACTCATTGTATGCGTAACGCTTGCCCGTGTAAGCACGAAGATTGCGTGAAAGGATTTATACACACAACTTACGTTAGTACTAAAGAAATAAAAACACGAGAAGGTGAAGTAAAAACGATAGAAACGGAGTATGAAGGTGTATTATTTTGTCCAACGTGCGACCCAGAAAGGGCTTCTATCCAACGCACTTCGGCTTCCTCTGAAGAGATGAGAGAACGCCTTAATAATCGCTCGCCACTTAAAGCAAAAGAAAACTTCATTAAAGAAGAAGCGAGCAAGACCCGAACCCTGTAAAGGAGTAGGAAATGCCAATAAAAATAAAAATAAAAGCGTTATTAGCCATAGCCTTATCAGTATTGGTTTTAGTTATTACGCCAGCAGAAGCAGAAGCACCACACGAAGAGATAACGCCGCAGATGAAGGAATTACAATTAGCCTTCGATAATCCAAAAGCGTATGCCCGTATCCAGTTACAAGATTATGGGTTTGGTGTAACGGATTATAAATGCTTAGTAGAACTTTGGACTAAAGAAAGTCATTGGAACTACAAGGCTGATAATCCAAACAGTACTGCGTACGGAATCGCGCAGATGTTAAAAGAAGATTCTAAACACCCTGCGGAACAAATCCATAACGGAATCAGGTACATTATTCACCGTTACGATACCCCTTGTAACGCTTGGGCTTTTTGGAGAAAAAATTACTGGTATTAGTCAGCAGTTCTTTGTTAGCGGTAGACCCGTTCCACAGGGTTCGCTAAAATTTATACGTGGTCACGCAATACACGTACGCGCACAAGACTTGGCTTTATGGCGCGCGGATATTGCTAACGTTGCGCGTTCGGTTATTTTAGATAAAGCGCAACACGGCGTAGAAGTTTCGTTAGTCTTTACTTTAAAGAAACCTAAAACCGTAACGCGTTCTGAACCTTTTAAAAGACCCGATATAGATAAGTTAAGCCGTGCGGTACTTGACGGATTAACAGGTGTCGCTTACGAAGATGATGAGCAAGTAGTAAAACTTATAGCCGTAAAAGAATACGGAAACGTAGAAGGCGTAACTATCCGTATTACAGATAAAGAAAAGTTACGGTTAAGTTTATTAAAAGCCGAAAGAGTTATTGACGGATTACTTCACGACTAATGAAAACTAATTGGAAGGCGATTCGTGAAGTAATTCTTGAACGTTGCGGCAACTATTGCGAAGCGTGTGGAAAGTCTTTAACTAATGATTTTGCGTTACACCATAGGCTTCTGCGCTCGCGTGGCGGAAAAGATAGTATAGAAAATTTAGTTGCCCTTCACCACGAGTGCCATAACTTAGGCACTCACGCGGTTCACTTTAATATAAATAAATCAACAGAACTTGGTTTGATTGTTCCGACACGCCAAGACCCTGCTACTTATCCGTTAATACTTCCTAACGGTTCTATTGTTACACTTACTACTGAAGGTTCTTACAACTATTTAGAGAGGAAGGCAAACTATGGCTGGTGAAGCAATAATTACAATTACTGGAAATATTGGAAGTGAACCTGAGTTACGCGTTATTCCAAGCGGTACTTCTGTTACTTCTTTTTCAATCGCTAACACTCCACGAATTAAAAAGAATAACGAGTGGGTAGACGGCGAAACTATTTGGTTTCGTTGCTTTGTATGGGGCAAAGACGCTACAGGTGCGGCTACTGAACTTCGTAAAGGTGCGCGCGTATTTATCCAAGGAAGATTTACCGTTGATAATTACTTAGATAAAGAAGGCGCAGAACGTAAAGCGTTAGAAATTAACGTAGATAGTTACGGAGTAGTTCCACGTAACGTTGTCGAACCTGTTACAGTTGTGAACCAAAGACCAATCGAAGACCCTTTAGATGACCCGTGGTCGGTTTAGGAAAGGCTTGTAATGAGTGAAGAAACTATAGATTCAATAGCAACCGCAGAGTTATTAGGAATTACAAAGAATAACTTACGTCAATTAGTTTTTAGAAAACTTCTCGTACCAGTATCTAAGTCAAAACGCCGTTCGGTGTTTATGCTTTCAGATGTGGAGCGAGTGAAGGCTAGTCGCACACCGTCCGTCCCTTCGGTGTAGTGCGACACAGGAAGGCGCGTTTGTTGTCCCTTACGCGCCTTCCTTCTAAATTTCTTGGAAGGAAATAATGTTAAAAGTTGAATCTGTAAGCGTTAATGATTTAGAACTTGACCCAAATAACGCGCGCCGACATAACGCGCGCAATATAGAAGTAATTGCTAACTCTTTAAAGACGTTCGGACAAAGAAAACCGTTAGTAGTAACGCGCGATAATATTGTTGTAGCAGGTAACGGAACACTTGAAGCCGCAAAAAGTTTAGGTTGGCAAGAAATTAGTATTGCTCGTGTTCCCGAAGATTGGTCACACGAACAAGTAGTTGCTTACGCGCTCGCTGATAACCGTTCTGCGGAATTAGCAGAGTGGGATACGCAAGTGTTAGCAGACCAACTGTTAGATATTTCTATGTTATTTGATACGCAAGACTTTGGTTTTAATCCGTTATCAGATGAGTTCAAAGACGATACGCCTAAAGATTTTACAGACTTTAGTGGTGACGTTAATACCGCTTATCAATGTCCTAAGTGCGCTTATGAGTGGAACGGTTCGCCAAGATAATGAAAGACGAAGTAATGGCTGGCGTGAAGTGGGAGTTTAACGCGCAAGTAACAGAAGTCTTTGACGATATGTTAGCGCGCTCTATTCCTGATTACGAAGGTATGCGCCGTATTACTACCGAACTTGCTACACGCTTTGCGCAAGAAGGAACTTCTATAGTTGATTTAGGTTGTTCGCGTGGTGCGGCACTTAAACCGATTATGAAAGCGTTAGAAAATTTAGACGTACGCTATATGGGTTTAGAAATCTCTGACCCTATGTTTGAAGCGGCAAAGAAAGAAATACCTACGGCTGACGTACGTCAGTTTGATTTACGCGAAGGTTATCCAAAAGTAATTAGTTCGGTAACGCTATCTATTCTAACGTTACAGTTTATTCCTATCGAATACCGTCAAAGAATTATTCAAGATGTTTATGATTCACTTACACCTAACGGCGTATTTATCTTTGTAGAAAAGATTTTAGGCGCGGATTCATACGCTGATAACGTTTTTGTTAATACTTATTTAAACCGTAAAGGTAATAACGGTTACACACAAGAGCAGATTAACAATAAGCGTAAAGCCTTAGAAGGCGTATTAGTTCCCGTAACCGATAAGTGGAATAAAGAATTGCTAACTGACGCAGGATTTAAACACGTTGATTGCTACTGGCGTCACCTTAACTTTGCTGGCTGGTTCGGTGTTAAATGAAACCGCCGTATGTAGTTCCTACTATGAAAGAAGTCGCAAAGGTACGCGGTACTAACGGTTATGTAATCGCGTCTACCTTCTCAGGGTGCGGCGGTTCGTGTTTAGGATTCGAAATGGCAGGGTACTCAGTTGCGTGGGCTAACGAATTTATAGAAGAAGCCCGTAACACTTACGCGCTTAACCACCCTGATACTTTTATGAACGGCGAAGATATAAGAAAAGTTAGTGCTAAACAAATCTTTGACGAAGGAAAGTTTTACGAAGAGATAGACGTACTTGAAGGTTCACCACCTTGCGCTTCCTTCTCTATGGCTGGCTCACGTGAAAAGGCTTGGGGAAGTACTAAGAAGTATTCAGACGGCGTACAACGCTCTGACGATTTATTCTTTGAATTTACGAGAGTATTAAAAGACTTACAACCTAAAACCTTTGTAGCAGAAAACGTTACGGGATTAGTACGCGGTAAGGCTCTTGGTTACTTTAAAGAGATTATGGTTGAACTACGCTCTGCTGGTTATATGGTTGGCGCAAAGGTTCTTGACGCTTCTTACTTAGGCATACCGCAAGCGCGCCAAAGGTTAATAATCATAGGCGTACGTAATGACTTAGTAGATAAATACGGAGTAGTGCCAACCTTCCCTACTCCTATGAATACGCGTTACACGTTACGTGACGTATTAGAAACTAACGCAGAACGTATTACGCACGACCCTGAAACTAATTATGATATTACTCTTGACCGTTACGCATTAGGCGTTGAATACGATAAGTTAAAAGTTGGTCAGCAGAGTGATAAATACTTTCAGTTAGTCCGTCCAAGTTTAGATAAGCCTATTGGAACTATTACGGCTACTGGGGGAAACGTAGGTGCGGCAAGTGTCACGCACCCGTTAGAGAAAAGAAAGTTCACACTAAAGGAATTACGTTTACTTAGTTCCTTCCCTGAAGACTTTGAACTAACGGGAACGTATGAACAAAGGTGGGAAAGAATCGGTAGAAGTGTTCCGCCTTTAATGATGAAAGCGATAGCAGAAAGTGTTAAAGTTAATATCTTGGATAAGTGTTTGTAGTGTAACTATAGGAAGGAAATAACGTAATGAATTACGAGAATAAAATAGGCAAGGTATGGATTCACTTAGGCTTTATGCGCGCCTTTGGAATTGGGTTTAACGTTAGTAAGTACGGATTAACCGTAGAGTTCTTATGCTTCTATGGTGGCTTGGAGTGGTAAGTGCCTGTATATCTTTTCAAGTGTTATAAATGTATGAAGCAGGAAAGTATTTACTTTGGCTTTGAAGATAAGCACGAGAGAACCTGCGAGTGCGGTAACGCTATGAGTAAGGTTATCGGCGCAACGCCAGCAATCTTTCGTGGAACGGGTTGGGGGAAATCGTGAACTGGTCTTCGTTTATTCTTGGTTGGATTATAGGCGGTTTCGTAGTTCCCTTTATCTTTGCCCTTTGTTTAACAATAGGTAAACGATTATGAGTCAAGGTAAAGCAAGACCGTCACGAATTAAACCTGAAACTATTGAACGTGAAGCGAAAGTATTACAACTACGGCGTGGCGGATTAACGTTTGATTTAATCGCTAAAGAGTTAGGGTTTGCTAATCCTTCAGGCGCACATAAGGCGTACGTAAACGCTTGTAAAAGAATTATTCGTTCTGACGTAGAAGAATTACGCGGTACGGAGTTAGACCGTTTAGATATAGCGCAAGGTGCGTTATGGAACAAAGTAATGCGTGGCGAAGTACCTGCCGTTATGGCAGTACTAAAAATAATGGAAAGGCGAGCGCGCTTACTTGGTTTAGATATGCCAGCCAAAGCGCAGGTGGAGATAACTCATTATGACGGAAATACGATTGACTCAGAAGTCGAACGGCTCGTTGCTCTCCTTGATAGCGGCAAGACGCGTTCGCTGGACGCACCAACTAGCGAGACAGGAACAGATTCCAACTGATAACGAAGATTGGAATACGTGGTTGTTCTTGGCTGGTCGTGGTGCTGGTAAAACACGAACTGCCGCAGAGTGGCTTGCGTGGAAAGCGATTAGTAACGAAGGTACGCGGTGGGCTATCGTTGCGCCTACACACGCGGACGCTCGTGATACGTGTGTTGAAGGTGAATCAGGAATCTTAAATATCCTGAAAGAGTTCGGAGTACTAAAGGATTACAACCGTTCTATTTCAGAAATCTTTCTAACGAATAGAAGCCGTATAAAACTATTCTCAGGAGAAGAGCCTGACCGTTTACGTGGTCCACAATTTCACGGCGGTTGGTTTGATGAGTTAGCCGCATTTAAACGTCCTGACGCTTGGGACCAGTACCAGTTCGGTGCGCGATTAGGTCAGCACCCACAAACAATTATTACTACTACGCCACGACCTACGAAGTTAATTAAAGACTTAGTAGACCGTAAAGGTGTACGTGTAGTACGCGGTTCTACTTTTGATAACGCTAAGAATCTTGCGCCGTCTGCGCTCGCTGAACTTAAATTGCGTTACGAGAATACGCGACTTGGTAGGCAGGAACTCTATGGCGAAATCCTAGACACGGTTGAAGGCGCGTTATGGACACGTGAGATGATAGAGCGAGCGCGCGTAACGGATATTCCACCTTTGATTCGAATTGTTGTAGCGATTGACCCTGCCGTAACTAATAACGCTAACTCAGATGAAACGGGAATTGTTGCCGCAGGTATTACTTCAGATAATCATTACTACGTTCTTAGTGATAAGTCATTACGTGCTTCCCCTGACGCGTGGGCTAGGCAAGCGGTAAATCTTTACCACGACTTAGGCGCAGATAAGATTATTGCGGAAACTAATAACGGTGGCGATATGGTTACGTTACTTATTAAGCAAGTAGACCATAGTGCGCCAGTAAAAAAAGTAACTGCGACACGTGGAAAACAATTACGCGCTGAACCTATTAGTTCTTTATATGAACAGGGTAGAGTTCATCACCACGGATATTTCGCAGAACTAGAAACGCAAATGTGTGAGTGGACGCCAGTTAGTAGCGAAAGTCCTGACCGCCTTGACGCTTTAGTTTGGGCTATTACAGAGTTAAATAGCGGTAGCAGTAGTA